>ENA-UOXK01000262-UOXK01000262.1-mixed-culture-metagenome-genome-assembly--contig:-NODE-262-length-38552-cov-47.567785_pt1 | contig 38552 bp, 19 predicted proteins | sample MGYA00238160_ERZ761638 | MGnify/ENA primary metagenome ERZ761638 (study PRJEB28912, sample SAMN08777098) | mixed culture metagenome | isolation source: Freshwater growth medium | place: USA...
CGCCGCCGCCGCCGCCGCCGCCGCCGCCGTCGCCGCCGCCCTCGCCGCCGCCGCCCTCGCCGCCGCCACCGTCACCGCCACCTCCGTGTCCACCGCCCAGCCCTCGCCCACCGCCCCCAAGCCCCCCTCCACCACGCTTTCCGCCAATGCCTCCGCCGCAATCACCACCGCCGCCGCTCACCCCCATGCCCGTCGGCGGATACAGCCCTCCACCTCCCAGCCCGCCTCCGCCCTCTCCGCCGCCCCCATCCCCCCCACTGCCACCGTCGCCCCATTTGCCACCACCCCCCCCGCCACCGAATCCGAAGCCGCCCCCGCCGATGCAGCCTCCGCCGCCTCGGCCGCCAGCGCCGTCCTTGCCGCCGCCCTCGCCACCCCCGCCTGGCTGCCCGCCGCCTCTGCATCCGGGCGGCGCAGTTCCACCTCCGTCGAAGCCGCCCCCGACGCGGCCACCGCTACCGCCATCGCCTCCGAAGAAGCCACCACCAATGCTCCCGCCACCATCGCCGCCGCCGCCATCGTCGCCGACGCCCCGGCTGCCTCCCAAAGCACCGCTGGGCGGTCCGCAGTGTCCGCCGCCACCGCCCTCATCGCCGCCTCCGCCTCCGCCTCCGGTCACGCCCCCACCTCCTCCCTTGCTGCCGCCACCCCCCTTGCGGCCTCTGATGGAGGTGCTTGCCTTCATCACCGTCGGAATTGGAGCTTTGCCCCTGGGCGGTGACGATGTCAGTGACGAGGCCACCGCCGAGGACCTGGCTGCGGCCACGGCGACGGCAGCCACCGAGTTGGCGGCGGTACTTGCGACCGTGCAGCAGCTCGACACCGTCGCCGCCCAGGCCGTCACGAGCGGTCTCTCCTCGCTCTTTGGGCTGATGGCTGCCTCCGATGGCTCCCCCTCCTCGGCAAGCGCCGGCGAGCAAATCAGCGCCGCCGTCGAACAGATGGCGCGCGCCGCCACCGCGGCCGCCCTCGCGACGGCGACCGTTCCGAGCAGCGGCATCGCCGTGCCCGTGGTGCTGTCCTCGGACAATCTCAACATGACCATCAACGTGCGCTCCCCCAGCGCGCTCGCCGCGGAGCCAATCTCGTGCGACTCGGGCACGGGCGTCGCGGCTGCCGTCGCGGTGCCCGCTGACCTGATCGGCGGCATTCCTGGGCTCAATCCGTCGGTGCCAGTCGCGGCCGTCCTCCACACCTCGCGGGTCAACTTGCACGGCGGGCTGGGCGGAAGCGGCGCCGCTGAGCGCCGTCGGCAGCGCCGCCGCCGACGGCTCACGAGCGAAAGCATGTCCCCAGGACATCCTGCGGGCAACGGCACGGCGGCCGGCCCTACCATCTCCATCAAGATCAGCCAGCAGGGCACGGAGCTTGTTGTGAAGGACGCAGCCACGCCGATCATCATCAGCCTCGCATACCAGTCACCTGCCGCGGCCGCCGGCCGACTGCCTTGTGTGGGAAGGCCCGACTCGTTGTCGGACGCGGCGAGGGCGTGCGCGACGACCGTCGAGTGCCGCTTCTGGAATGAGACCGAGGACAGCTGGTCGACCAATGGCTGTGCCACAACGATGGGCGCCGACGGCTCCGTGGGCTGCTCGTGCACGCACCTCACCGAGTTCATCGCCTTCGAGTTCCCGACGACGGTCGAAGAGCTGCGTGAGGTCGCCTTGGGGGCAGTCGCGTTTGTCTCCCTAGAATCGAGCGCCTTTGAGTGCGCGCTGGACCCAGCGAGGTCGTGGCGCACGGTGCGTCCCATCTGGTACTGTCTAATCGGTCTGGTGGCCATGCTCACCGCGATGCTCGCCTATGGGGTGCGCAACGACCGACGCGAGACGTACAACACGCTCCTCCTCCTCGCGGGCAAGAAGCAGCAGGAACAACGGCTCATCTTGAGTCCGATGCGCCGACGGGCGAAGGATATGCGCACGATGATGCTCGCTGTCGCAGGCAAGAGGCAGCAGCAGCAGCCCAGGTCCGTTCGATCGCTCTTGCCGCAGATGAAAATCGTCGGCTATCTCCGGGCGATGCCACCACAGACTCCTTTCGCTCTGCCTGCGTCCGCAACAAACGCCTCGCCACCGCCATCGCCACCCGCGGACAAGCTGGCCATGCCGCCACCAGCAGACGAGACGGCATGGCATCTTGATGCCGACCCCCGCTGCGACTCATCTGCGGCCGAGCCAACGAGCCGCCTGCGCTCATTGCAATCGATGTCTGCTGTGTCCAGCTCCGAAGAAACCCAGTTCGTCTCGTCGTGTGGCTTCGTCTCGTCGCGTTTGCCACGCCCGATCAAGCTCCGGACGGAGGCTGTGCGATTCGAGCCGGTGGTCCTGTACCCCAGACCTCAAACCGTGCCGTGTGACGTCGTACTGTATGACCTGCTGCGAAGCATCGAGAACGCCGAGGCTGAGCCCCCAAATCCCACGCGCGACGTCGCGTTGACCCGGCCTGCCGATGCCGTGATGGCCTGGCATGCGCTGGGCACCGGCATGGTCTCCACACGCCACCCTCGAATGAGCGCCGCGTCGCCCACCAGCGCGATCATGGCTGCTCCTACTGTGCCTGCTCGCGCCCGATCCGTCATCCTGGAACCGCTATCCACATGCCACCCTCGAACGACCGCCGCGTCGCCCACCAGCGCGATCATGGCTGCTCCTACTTTGCCTGCTCGCGCCCGATCCGTCATTCTGGAACCGCTCAAAGCCAGTGTCGGAGCAGAACCCGTGTCGGAGCGGAGCTCCTCGGAAGAACGCGACTTCTCGCCCGAGCCTTCGTTTGACGACTCCATGGAGCCTGAGCTACACGATCTCCTCGCCGGCGTCAACCCAGAAACATGCACGATCCTTGGCGACAACGATATTTGCTCCGTGGACGATGTCAACACGCGTTCCTCTACAGACCTTGACAAACTGGGGATCAAGGTTGGAGTGGGCTATAAGATCATCGAGAAGACATCCATCTCTGACCCTGTGGCCACCCCATCGAGTGCGGCCGCTTGCGCCTTTGCACCAAAGAGTTCCACGGGGACATCCGTTGGTGCCGACGTTGGTGCCGACACAAGCAGTCGCACTCGCAAAGAGTTTGTCTCGTCGCGTGGCTTTATCGCGGCGCGTATGCCGCACCCGACCGAGATCTTGACGGAAGCTGTGCGATTCGAGCCGGTGGTCCCGTACCCCAGGCCCCGAACCGCCTCCGCCGCAGACACGGCAGCCGCCCCTTCGGCGGCGACCGCCTCCGTCCTTGTTGCCTTTGGCGGCGGCGCCAAGTCCACTGGCCACGCTGCCACCAACCCTCCCCAGGCCCATCTGCAGGTCAAGGCCCCTTCAGATGGATCGACAAAGGAAATATCCATCTCTGACGCTGTGGCCGCCCAATCGAACGCCTACGCCCTGGCAACCCTCGCCTTTGCACCAAAGAGAACCGCGGGGCCATCAGTCGGCGCCGGCGCAATCGGCGTCCCCTCGCCCGCCTCCACCAACGCCGGCACTGCCTTTCGTAGAGGTGCCACCAGTACTCCCCTGCAGCGTTGGAAGCAAGCTCAAGCCAAGACGAACGCATTGAAGCTCACCAAGCGCTGGCACAAGGACGTCGACTCGCTTTGGAAGCGTGTGTGCCTCGGGTGCACTGCCAAGCATTCGCTCTGCGCTGGCATCCTCACTCGGGGCCTAGCGGGCTTCACGCGCGCCCAGACGATGATGCTGTTGTTCAACGGCTTCGCCTTCGAGCTGGTCATGCTATGCCTCCTCTACTCGCAGCCAACACCGCTGGCCGTCGACAACGTCACCGGGCTCCCCCAGGAGGAGGCGGGGCCTGCCGTCGTCATCAACCCGGTGGCTATCATCATATCGGCCACCTTGACGGCCGTCATCTGCATTCCGGTGGGCCTCATCTTCGGTTGGGTCTTTGACCCGATCATCCTCGTCAACGTGAGCAAGAACCTGCTGTGGCTGATCTTATGCTGGCCATATTGGCTCGTCTGGAAGTGCGTCTTGAAGCGCCACTGGAATCGCTCAAGCTCCGTTGTTGCTCCAGCTCCACAGTCGTCCAGCTCCACAGTCGTTCAAAGCCCTCCACAGCGGATTGCGAGACAGGCGAGCCTGGCTGGAAGGGTCTTCTCTTATGCAAGCCTCGACGATGGGCTCCTCAAGGCCTCGCTCACATTCACGTGGAAGAACAAGGACTGGGCTTCAGTGAGAAAGATCCTACTCGGCTGGACCCTGTCGCTCATGCTGTTTGCGATCATGTGCTTCACCTTTGTCTTGTACGGCTGTCAGCTGTTCGAGCCGCAGGATTGGGTGGGTGATGATGGCGGCGGCGACAACAACAGCAGCGTCGGCAGCAATGATGGACTTGCGGTCGTGCGCACGATCCCGCTGATCAAACAAGCGGGCAATCCGGTCGAGCTGATCATTTCGTGGCTCCTCTCCTGCTTCCAGCGGTTTGTATTGCTGGAGCCGTCACTCATCCTCGCAAATAAGGGGCTACCCATGCTGTTCGCGAGCGCGTTTTGCGCCAACTGCTGCGGCAATGCCATCATCGAATCGGTCTCGCTGCTGTTTGTGATCATGACCGAGTTTGTCAAGTCAATGAGTAACTGAAAGGAGCATCTCAAGGATCATGGCGGGATGCAGCCGCTAGGGCGAGGTCCGAGGAAGACAGGAGACGTAGAATTCACGCTGTGAGTAGCATTCTAGATCGTGGCGAATGCGGGCGACCTGTCTGCTTTCGTTTATACGGCACATGACAAAGATTTCGTCGGTGCCCAAGAATGTCTGGAGATGTACGTAACGCCATACGCAGCGTATATATTGAGGCATCATTTTGTGTATTACGCAATACAAACTTGTGTCCAGTGCGAGCAAGCTTGAAAAGGGCTCAACGGATACACATTGGGGATAACTCAAACGATGGTGCAGCACGTCGCCTTCTCCTGGTCCTGCACGGCGAGGTCGCATTGGACGGCCGTCTCCGTCGTCGACGGCACCATTAGGTCGATCTGGTCCAACTCGGAGGACGTGCTCTGCCGACGCTGTCTACGGTGCGCATCCGAGAGGGACGGTCGACTCGAATACCGACGATCCCTCCCGTCACCCCGAGCCGAAAAGCTGCCCTGCGCACGACGTCGGTCTCCGTGGAAGCGACGTAGCTCGGCGATCTGACGCCGTATCCGGAGCACCTCGGACGCGAGCATCACCTGTGGGGAGAGGAGCGGGCGTCGTGGTGAGCATCACCTGTGGGGGATGGCGCCGTAGTGAGCACTTGCATGCAAGGACGCGAGCATCACCTTCAGCACCTGCTGCTGCACAAACTCCATGCGCCACCCCCACGCAATGGCCGCTGTGGGGTCTGCGGAGAGCACCCCTTGTGGAATCGCGCGGGAGTACGCCTCGAGGATGCCCTCGTCAACGGCCACATTGAGCAGGTGCACGAGCCGGCCGACGATTTTATATGGCAGCCCCACGTGGATGAGCATCGCCTCGGAGAAGGCCTCCATGGGTGCGGCGAGGCGCAGCGCCGCTTGAAGGGCAGCGTCGAGTCCCTCAAAGAGCTGCAGGAACTCGGAGCAGATGTTGTGCGGCGTGGGCAGAGCCTGGAGCGTCTCCTCGGGCACCTGCAATCATCGGGGGCACTTGGGATCCATCAAGAGGCAATCAATCGAGAGGCAATCAAGAGGCAATCAAGAGCCAATCAAGAGCAGAGCCTGGAGCTCGTCAGGCACCTCGCGCACGATCTCGGCGCCCGCGTCCAGCAGGCCTTCCTCATCAAACGTGAAGCTGAGCAGCCCCTGCTCATCGAGCAACGCGAGCATCTGTGGCGAAGGGAGGGCGCCGTGGTGAGCACATGCATGCAGCCCCTGCTCATCGAGCAACGCGGCCATCTGCTCGAACGACGACGGCTCATCGGCGAGACGTGAGAAAGAGGAGCTGTGAGGCCATCGGAGAGGCACTTGATGACAAGCTCAGGGCGATCGGTGGCGATGGGTGGCAAGCGCACCTTCTCGATGACGGGCGCAAGCAATGGCAATCAGTGGCACTCAGTGGCACTCAGGCGCACCGTCTCGATGAAGACGGGTTTGCCACCCGAGCGCGCGAAGACGAAGTCAAGCAGACCGCTGGGGATGCCGTCGAGGGTGCCCGAGTACGAGTACTTGGCGCGAAGCACCTGCAGCACGTACGCTTGCTGCGCGACCTTCGTCAACGGTTCCAGCTTGAGGAACGTGTCGGATTGGACGGCCGCTGACTTGATGGCCGAGAGGATGGTGGCCTGCTCCATGGTGGCCCCCTCCGCCTGCAGCTGCTCGTCCTCCGTGTCGGCGCCGCCTCCGGGCAATGCCGAGGTGGGGGTGGTCACGATGCAGAGGATCACGGGTAAGCCCTCGGAGGTGATCGAGGTTGAGATCCGTTGGGCCAATCTCCACGTCCAGATTGGCGAGCCCGTCTCTCCGTCAACGTCCAGGCGGAGGATCAGCAGCAGCCGGTGCGACGTGTAGCTGGCGGCGCGAGGCGTGGAGCGTGCGAGGGTGAGCTTCCGCATCAGCGAGAGCACGGCCGCCAGCACCGCCTCGCATTGGCCTTTAGGATCGAGATGCACTCGAGGCGCCTCGCTCTCCAAATCAGGCAGCAAAGACAATGCGAATTGATCGGGGTTGGAGCTCCACTCGAGATTGATCGAGATGGATCGAGATGGATCGGGATTGGAGCCGAGATGCACTCGAGATGCACTCGAGATTGATCGAGATGGATCGGGATTGGAGCCGACCCGATCCACTCGAGAGATGGGCACGTGGATCGGTTCGGAGATTAACTCACTCAGCAGGACGCGTAGGCTCGGCTCGGTCGGCTCGAGCGGTGCGCTCTCGAGCAGTGCGTCGCGTACAAACTCGGCGGTGCTCAGTCCGAGAGAAGAGGCACCGAGGGCGACGAGTTGGGTGAAGAGCTCGGCGAGCTCGGGCATCATTTGACGAACCGTCTGCTCCGAGCCGGATCTGGCTCGTAGTGGCTCTGCCACAGCCATCCCAAAGTGAATCGCCTTCAACGCCACACCCACGCTCGTGGCCAGGCTCTGTGCCGCAGGCTCACGCTCAGAGCCGGGCGCGCTCACGTCCTTGCTCGGTGGAGGGTGAGCCAGAGGCTCGGTGGAGTGGCGCATGTCAGACGGCATGGTCTTTGAACGCGTGGGCTCCGGCACAGCCTCGTGGTCCATATTAGGCAACGGAGGGAGGAGCGTCGTCCCGGTGTGGGCTCTGCCCAGCACGGACAGCTGGCGCTCACGGTGGCGCTCAGTCGCGGCCCGCAGGATGGGTTCGCCATGGGCCGCAAACTTGGTCATCGTGGCGGTGATGCGCTCGGTACGACGCTGGGCGCGCAGCTGGGCGGCGTGGTCACGGATCTCCGTTCGAATGACATGTAACGACGCTTTCGCGCCAAACTCGGCAAGCGCCGCGACGAGCGCGCTCTTGCCGGAGCCCTTCGCTCCGATGAGCATCAGATGGCCACTGCCGCCGTGGTAGACGAGAAGGTTGCTCAGAAGGCCTCGAAGCTGATTGACCTCGGCGTCGCGTCCCATGCGCGAGATGAGGAACTGGGCGTTCGAGCCCGCATTCAAATGGTCCTCCAGCTCCGCGTCCGGTGAATAAAGGGCCATTTGGGCTGCCTTTCCTTTGAGCTTGATAGGGGGGAGAGGGTTGTAATGGATGTTGGCGCGGGTGTGCGACATCGTCGGCTCATCACAGATGACGCGACTCGGGGCGTTGAGCGCACTCGCAAGCTGCATGCATCGCGCCGCCACGTTGACAGCGTCGCCCATTGTGGTGAACTCGCGCCGCTCAAGGGTGCCAACCGTTCCACAGAAGATCCTACCCGTGCCGATGCCAATGCATGCGACCGGGCGGCGCCAAATGTCATCCGGCTGCAACGCGCGCCGAAAAGCGAGCCGGTCGAGCCTGAAGAGTGACGCGGTGTCGCTCACCACCTCTATCGTGGCAGTGCGTGGCACGTCGTACGTGAGGGCAATCTCGCCAAAGATCTCGCCAAAGATCTCGCCAAGAGCTGTCATCTCGCCAAAGATCGTCGGCAGGACCTGGTCTGAGGCCCTGATCCGATCTGTCTCGACGCCCTTGACTTTGACGCTCACCTCGCCACGGTCGAGCAGGTAGCAGTGCTGCCCCTCGTCGCCTTCGTTGAGCAGCTGATCTTGCGCCTTGGCCTCCAGTGGCACCATCGCGTCGGCGAGACTTTGCTTCTGTGTCTCGTCGAGCGTGTCGAAGGGTGGCTTATCGGACAGCGCCGTCACGATGCGATTGAGCAGCTCGACAGACTTGGGCGGCGGCGGCGGCGGTGCGGCCCCCTCCGCCCCCACGGCTGAGGCGCCCTCTGAACTCGCGAGAGGAATCCCATCCTTCTCTGAGGCCACATCTCCACCGAGGAGATCGGCGAGGAGGAGCGCGGTGCGCACCGCACGCAGCGCGTCGTCAGGGTGTGAACGAGGGGGCAAGCCAAATGCACAGAGGAGGATCGTCCCCTTATCATCGACGAGCATCTTGTTGACCTCGCCCTCCATGTAATGCACCTGATGAGTGAAGCCATCAGGCGCGTATGAACTCAGACGGCCATCAAAGGCCATCAAAGGCCATCAAAGGGCATCAAAGGCCATCATAGGTCATCAAAGGCCATCAGAAGCCCTCAATCGGCAAACCTCCTCCTGAACGCACAGCATGGTCGCCTGTGCCGCCTCGAGCGCTGCCCGCCCCTTATGCGAGCCATCGCACACGCTCGCGAGCTGTAGGCCCTTGAGGTTGATGAAAAGAACCGACGCCTGACGAAGCTCCGACAAGCTCGCGTCGCCCACCGCAGCCGCGCCGGCCTCGGCCGCCCCCGGCAGCGTGCGCATGATGTTGACGACCCCCTGCGCGAGTCGAAGAGTCACCGCTCGGGGCACATAGGCCCGGAGCAGCCGCGAGTGGGTTGCACTCATCCCCACGGACTTGAGCAGCGAGAACCTTTGCTGCTGCCGTTGGCTCCCGGGTGCGTCGGCACCCAAATCCGATGGGCGCTTCGACGGCGGACCCGGCGCTAACTTCCACAGGGGCGCCCACAGGGGCGTGGATGGCTGACCCACCGGCGCCGCGCCGACCGGCGACGCGCCGCAAACCTGACTCGCGTTCAAGTGCGCCCAGACGGCGGCCGAGACGACCGTCTCGCCGGAGACGGCGTGCGGTTCGGCGCTCGCGGCTTCCGAGATCGCCTTCCCCGCCACCACGTACTCGAGGCGTGAATGGTGGCCGCCCAGGTGCATCAACGTCATCGCGCCGCACCCGACGCCGATGTGAAGGCTGAGGGTGATTGGCTTCTCATCGCCAAACTCGCTCCATCCGGGCTGATCCGCGGACCTGATAAAGGAGGCAATCAAATGCAATCAGACACCATCAGACGCCATCAAATGCAATCAGACGCCATCAGAGGCCATCAGAGGCCATCCGACGCCATCCGACGCCATCCGGGCTGATCCACTGACCAGGCCTTGAAGCCGTGCAATCGCTCGTGAAGCGTGAAGCAGCAGCGCGCGGCACTCTCGACTGCAGCGTTCATAGTACGCCGCTCGCCGCCGCCCTCGGCGCCGTCCTCGTCGCCCCCGTCGCCGCATACGAAGATGGCTGAGAGCGCGTCGCCTGCAAACTTGATCACCTGTCCGCCGTATTCGTGCACGATGCGGATGGCCTCCCCGAGGAAGGCGTTCATGATGGCGCACATGCGCTCGGCGCCGTCCGGCAGCCTCGAGAGGCGCTCGGTCAGGCTCGTGAACCCCGACGCGTCGGCAAAGATCGCCGCCGCTTGAAGCTCGAATGGAGGTGGAAGCTCGCCAGCAGCCAGGTCGAGGTGTGCACTGCGCGCGAGCTGCTGCTGCACCAGAGCGGGCAGGAAGCCAACCTGCATGCAATGAAATCGGCGGCGATCAGAAGGGGCACTCAGAGGCGCACTCGGAGGCGCTCGGAGGCAATCAGAGGCACTCGGTGGCACTCGGAGGCACTCAGTACAAGCAAGGACCATCAACCCACCCATGCAGTCAGCTAATTTGGGCGCAATCAACCTTGATTCGGGAGCAGTCCACTCTAATTGGGAGCAATCAACCCTAATTGGGAGCAGTCCACTCTAATTGGGAGCAATCAACCCTAATTGGGAGCAATCAACCCTAATTGGGAGCAGTCCACTCTAATTGGGAGCAATCAACCTACCCATGCGGCGAGCTCCTCGGGCGAGTCCTGTGGCGCTTCGAGTCCCTTCGACCCTAATTTGGACTGACTTTCCTCGGCATCGCGACGGCGCTGCTGCGCGCTGCGCCCGTGCCCAACCGCTTTGGCGCCCATCTTCGCTCGCCATCGATCCAAAAGAAGGTTGGGAGCTTCTGCGCCAGCCGCCGCGAAGGCATGCGAGGGGCGTGCGGGCAGGCTCAGGAGCGTCGTCGTGGTCGCGGCCGTCTCGTCCGCGACCCCGAACAGTGCTTTGTTGATGAGCGAGTAGAGGGCGAACTCTCCACCCGCGGCCTCGAAGAGGAAGGCGCCATTGTTGGGAAGCTCGCCGCCGTCGGCGAGCAGCGCGTGGCCGCCCGGCCGCTCCGCCGGATTGACCCAACCCCAACGCTCAAAGCCCTGCTCGCGCAGCGGCGCGAGGGTAAGCTCGCGAAGACGATCGGCTGAGCGTAGCGCCTCCACCGCCATCGGTGAGGGACGGAACGGCCCGGCCAGCGTCAGCTTGCGCTCGGTCGGCTGCAGCACAAAGGCATTCGCTTGAATGAGCCTGCGATCGACATCGTAGTACAGATAGCCTCCGATGAGTAAGAAGCAGAGCCATGGCTCTGGCGGTTTGTCGGCGCTGACGAGCCGTTGATACTGGCCCGAGAGGCACTCGAGCGGATATGAGAAGGCGTAGTACGACGCATTCGACGGGATGCCCGCGACTTTAGCCCTCTTACCCCTGATCGTGATCTTGTTCGGCGGGCTGAGGTACCCTATGAACTCGGACACGCCAGTCTCGGCTTCAAGGAACTTGATGACGTGCGGCGGGCCCTTGACCTCGCATGGAATGCCTGGCTTCGCTTTCAGTTCAAGATCTCGAATCTGTTGCGACGGTTCGTCGGCGATCGGGGAGCGGATTCCATCCTGCCATGAAGGCGCATGGATGTTGAGGCCGACATCGGGCACGATGGGAAGTTCGCACAATGGTGGATCCTCCTCAACGGCCGTCTCTGCCGCGATCGGAGTATGTGAGGACATATCCAGTATGAGAGCCTGATTGCTGTGCTACAAGGGGTCGGCTGCGGTCGGAGGGACGTGGCGACCGCGTCGCCGAGACCGCGAGCGGGAGCAGAGTCGGGGGTGCGACGCCGTTACCGGATTGCTTTCGTCATCAGGGGGGCGCAGCGGGGTAGGTACCGGTAAACGTGTGTGTCCCGGCTCCCCCCGGTGTCTTTTTACCACCGGGGGGAGCCGGGACACACACCGGTAGATCATTGTGGCGGGTGTGTGCTGGGCTCGTTAATATATCAGTTAATATAATGTAATAAGAAGACGCGGCGTGTATACAACTCGAGTGTGCACCAGCCACCACGGTGTTCGGCGTGTCTGGGTGACACAGTCTCGACAGTGTGCGGTCACACGATACGGTCACGAAAAACGATCCGCCCTCCCTTCACTCCCTAAGTTGGGGTCTCTATCCGGCGCTCCAGACGCTCCTCCTACCGACGCTCCTGCCGCGACGCTCCTGGCCGGAGAGGGACGTCCGATGACTGTGGCACCGTCGATCTCTACACCAGTCGCGTGCTCGGAGGCACGCTCGGACGCAGAGGCCATTGCGAGCCTCAACCGGCGTATGCGCATCTCGCCGATGCCCTTATTGGTACGCATCACGTGCCGTCCCATGCTCTGCAGCTTGGCATCGCGTGCTACACGCCACGCACCCTCGAGTATCACATCAAAGGCATCGGGCATAGACAAGCCACGCAGCCCCGATTGGAGCCGTGAGGTGTCCACCGCGGCGTAGTGCACGCGGTGGGCATGCTGCCGCACGCTAGCCTGCATCGCTGCGACCCGCGCGGCGGGGATGGCACTCAGGGTTGAGATGACATCGAGCTCGCCATGGCGCACAGCCGACTGGTTGAACGTAACCGTCGCGTCCTGTACCCACGTGCCCCAATGCCACGCCCACTGTGCGGGCTGGCCGATGTGGAAGAGCACCGGGATGCATCCGAGGAGGAGCGCATCAACGATCCCCTTGCGTGTGATCGTGTCGCCGCCCGGCTGCAAGCAAAACGTCGAGTCCCAGTAGAGCACGGCAGTGCGCTCTGAGGAGAGACAAGTGGGGCCCGAGCAGCCCGAACCCTTGTACATGACAGGCGGCACTGAGCGGCACTTTGTCGGCTGTGCGCTACACTGCTGCAGAAGGGCCTGGCGCAGCTGCAGCGTGGGCTTGGCCAGCACGGGCTTGTGTACCACGTTAAAGTGCGCCGCCACCAGCGTGCTGCGAACGTGCTGCGAGGTCCACGGCGGGGTACTGCTGGAGGTCGAGTCGAGATGCACCACCGACGTCCACGGCACGCTCCAATAGAAGCTCTCCGAGACGAGCTGCGGGTAGTACGCCTTCACGCACACCTTGCCGCAGTAGCCCTCGGGGTATACCCACGAGCCGTTGTGCGGATGCGACTCCATCGAGAGCCACAGCGCCGCGCCCAAACGTGCAGACCCCATCTGGAGCTCGCAGAACGGGTAGCGCTCCCAGGTCATGCCGCTCCGCGGGTTGAGGATAATGTGGTCGGCGCCTCCACGCGCCTCGAGCGTGGTGGGCGGGCCGTTGGCGCCATCGCGCGGGCCATGCCGCTCGGCGCCGGCACTACTCGCATTGAGCAGCACGACCCTCAGCCGTTGGAGCAGCTTGACCTTCGAATCCGGCTCCGCGCACTCTTGCATCGTGCCAAGCGCGCCCTTGAACGCTGGCACGAAGAACAGGTCTGCGTTTGACGGATCACGTGTACGGCAGCGGTATGCGAGCGCGCGTTCGTATAGCAGCGAGCCCAGGCTGTACTGGTCTGTGTCCCACAGCGGGGCGTTTACGCGGTTTCGGATGTGGATCGCCTTCCCAAGACCATGTGGAGAGTCCCGGTACGATCCTGGCAGCTGGTACGTGTACAACCGAGGGCGGCAGCTGTCAGAGTCCATGCGCTGCCTCGCTTACCCCCGTCGCGGATCGTCCCCGACCGAGCACACACAGACATTGTGAATGTTTCTCCAACACTGTGAAATAAGTTAGATTATCAAAAACACGCACAAGCTATTCCCATCTGTTCCGTCAATGCGGGGTCCAGTCGAAGAGGTGATTATTAGCGAGCGCCGAGCGCCTTCGCGTGAGTGATGCTCCACGAAGCCGCGGTACATGTATGCGGCGGCCACTCGGCACCCACTGAGAACGTGCCAGACGAGGTAATCCAAGTGGCAACCGCCGTGAAAGGAGACATTCAAGCCGCAGTCGGCGGTGAGCCCTTCACGAAGTTTGTTTGCCACTCATTCACTCAGCAAGTGGTCGCCGGCATGAACTACAAGATGAGCATCGAAGTGCACGACGGCGTGATGGTTGACGCATTGATTTTCAAGCCGCTACCGCACACAGGTCAGCCGCCGCGGCTCACCTCTGCTAGCCTAAGCGGTCGAGCTATCAGTGACTAAACTCACGTGGCTGGGGTTACGGTATGAAGCGCGCGCATGGTTGGTGATGCTGGTTCGCAGATGGATGGCGGAATTCACCTGCTACTACCCATTCTTCGTGTCGAGTGTTTGTGCTACCCAGCATCGTGGGTTGACCCTTGTAACTGTGCTGGCGCGTGCCACGTCGCGCTTCGCCCCAGAGTGGAAGTTAGGCTGTACTCGCTGGGCCGTACATATAACTTCAGTTCAGTTCAGTTCAGTTCAGTTCAGTAACTGAACATTCGATAGGCTTCCGTTAGGTTGTCTGTTGTTTACGTAGTAACTGAACTGAATACATATAACTTGTCCGACCGCGGCGCGTCCGCGACGTAATCGAGAAGGGAATCCGACACACTGGTAGCCGGGGCGAGTACGGAGAATAGCAGACATGTTGACGCGGATGCCATTTCTAAATTAGGAATGCTGACTGTGGACTGACAGCTCGTGACCGTGCAGGGGCCGGCCGAGCACGCGTTGAAAGGAAAGACATCGTCCACGGAGTCGCCTACAATAGTCTTGGCAAGCCCAAATGACGACGCGCCCGACAGCTGTGTCAAAGCACGGCACGCCCTCATTCGGATGCGCGAGCCGCGCGCATATGCTTCCATCCGGCTGGCCGATCCTCGTCTCAGGCGGCGTCGCGGACCTCGAGGTCCCATCACAGCGTCGGCCCTTTCGGCTGTCGCTGCCCACATCGTACGGAGCGCCGGCGAGCCGTCCACCACCACTGCTTCTCGCCTTTCACGGACATGGTGGCGCCATGAACGCGTCCGACGTGTTCCACGCACACGGCCTTGTCAATGGCTACATCGTCGCATCGCCGCTTGGCTTCGACGACAATGGCACTGCACTCACCTCGTGGAATGGCGTCGGCACCGTTGCCTCTCCAGGGCCGAATGGCCGCACGTGCTACGATCCAACCAATGCGTTCGCCGGCATGTGCTACCGCTCGTGCGGGAGCTGCGCCGACTCTTGTTGGTGGACGACGTGCGAGGACAGTGTCGCGCAGGTGCGGATGCTGCTCGATGAGCTCAGCCGTGCGCTCTGCTTCGACACGTCGAGCGTGTTCGCGTCGGGCGTCTCGAATGGCGGCATGTTCCTGTATGAACTCGCGCGCTCCGATTTGGCAAATGCCTTCGCGGGCTTCATGCCTGTCGTCGGGTCACCGCACTGGGGCTTCAATGACGGGCCAGCACGCGCACCCGTACCTTTCTTCGGCACCTGGGGGCGGGAGGACACAACGATCCCTTCGGTGCCTAACCTGTATGCGCCCGGCCACCCAGGCGACCCCGATGCTACCCTCGACACGAGCTATCGCCCATTGTCCCAGGGCGGATGGCTCTTCACAAGCGCCCGCGCCGTGAGTTCCCGATGGGCGCTCGCCAACGGTTGCGACGGCGCGAGCGCGAACGCGTCGAGTGCCACACCACGCACGGGCTGCGCGGACGGCGACCAGGCGTGTGAGATCGCGCGCGTCAACGGCGCCGATTGCGAGTACTGGCGCACCGGCTGTGCGAGCGGGGCTAGTGTCGTCGCGTGTCTCCATCCTGGCGGTCACTCGCTACCCACTTGGGTGCCCGCCGCGCACTGGGCTTTTATGGAGGCGCATCTCGGTGGCCGCCGTAGCAGCAAGCAGATGCCACAGGAGCCCGCGCTTGTTTCGCTGCTGACGATGCCATCCGCGCTCGGCGCCACCGGCACCGGTGCAGCTACCGCTGCAGCAGGCAGCATCGCTCCCAACGCCGCTGCCGCCATCGGACCCAGTTTAAACACTTGGTGGCACTGGCTATCAGCCGTTGCCGCCATCGGACCCAGTTCAAACACCTGGTGGCACTGGCTGTCAGCCGTCGCGCTGTTTGCCGCCGTCCTCGGCATAGGCTTCCGTATGGCTCACGACGGATGCAAGCCCCGCACGTCCCGCACGCCCGACGATGCGATGGTTTCCGCGTGCGAGTTGCCCACGCCCTCGCTCCCGTCGCTCAAGATCCCACATCAAGCCGTTAAGTCACAGCAGGGGAGCGCCAGAGCTGGGGGGGCGTGGCTGCCCGGCGTAGCCAAAGAGAGGTGTGGCGGTTTCGCGGAAGAGCTCTTTCAGAGCTTATTGGAACGAGGCAGCGGATAACCTTAACCATAGCTTATGAGAATAAGGCCCAGTGGAGGAGCTACATACAATTGCTTTCGTGTGTGATCTGTGAACGCGTGTGAGGGGAGCGGAGCCGTCGCTCCCTTGCGACGGTGGTGTGGTGAGCGCGGGTGGACCGCGACGAAACTGATGCTGACTGACTGTAGACTGACTGACATGCTGACTGAAACGTGGGAACGCGTGCGACTGATGACAGCAGTCGTTCCCACGGCTCACAGTGTACCCACGTTCCCACGTTCCGTCATGTGTATGACAGTCGTTCCGCTCGGCTCACTGTACCGCTCCGGTACTAGAAATAGGGCGGGGGGCGAGAACCTGCAACCTCACCACAGAGCTTTTAGAGGTCGTCAGAGAGAAAAGTACAAAAGCGAAACGCACCGCACTCAGCGTAACGCCGTAACGGGCAGTCGGCTACCGTACTCCCTACTGGGGCTTCGTAGTCGGACGATACCTCGGATTCCGGAGAGTGGAGTCGACTTTCTTTACTTGCCTATATGCCTTCCCGGTGACTTCTGCGTTGCCGCCTGCGCCCGGCCACCTCAACGCGCAACTGCCAGGCTTGGTCAATTAGGTACAGCTTGGTCAGTTACAAATCTCTCTGAAGCTCAAGCCAATTTACAAATCTCTCTAAAGGCGCTTCTCTCTTCTTTTGGCAGTTCTTGTAAGCTCATTCTTCAACATGGCCGCAGCAGCCTTGGCCTTCTGGAGGGTAGGGGGTGCAAATTTCTATAAGCTGCATGCATACAACGAAACTTGACCTTTTCAAAGCTCTTTCCAAACCATGCCATTGTGGACTGTCGATGAGTTCGGTGCATGGCGCCTTTGCTCGCCTCGACGAGTTTCGACCAACGGCGCCCCCGATTACCGGACAGGCGTATTTCGACCTCGTCCTCATCTTTCCGGCGGCTGATGCGAACAGTGACGCGGTGGAGCAGGCGGACAGTGACGCCATTGAGAAGGCCACAGCCGAACTCAAGCAGAAGCGACCGTCCTTCCAAGGGCTGCCGGGCGGCCCAAAGCGGCAACGCGACGTTGTCGCTGCACGCGCGCGCTCGATCGGTATCGAGGCCGTTGCTGATCTCTCTCGTGATCGAGATGAGGTGCTTCTCAAGCTGTCCGCTCCCGACGCGCTCCTTGAGAAGATGGCTGAGCACCTGACGATGGAGAAGGGGCTTAAGGCCGACAGGCAGGGCCGCGAGGGCTACTACACGGACTTCAAGGCCGCTGAAAAGGAGCGCTTCGAACCGGAAAGCCCGACGTGCTTCTTCAGCTCGCTCGAGCGCATCCGGCTGCTGCAGTCGCTGCTCGAACTGCCGCAACACGAGGGTGGCTGCGGCCTCAACCTGGACGACCTGCTCGCGACCAAGGTGTTCACAGCAGTCGTACCCGTTCACGAGATCGAGGGCAGGCGTACGGAGCTCATGCGCATCTGGGTTTCGCCGCCGCTCAAGCTCACTGTCAACCAGCCGCTCGACCGAGTCCGTGATTACTTCGGCGAGCGAATCGCCTTCTACTATGCCTTCACCGAGGAGCTCACGAACGCGGTCCTGTACCCCGCCGCGATGGGTGCGGTGCTCTTCATCGTGTCCCAAATTTGGTACAACGGCTCCACCGACAACATGTTCACGCCCATGTACTCCATGTTTATCCTCGTCTGGATCACCTATTTCCTAAAGAGGTGGAGACGCGCTGAGGCGAGGCTCGCGGCGCACTGGCACGTGGTCGACTATCGGGAGACGGAGCGGCAGAGGAAAGAGTTTGAAGGCGACGAGGCGCGCGGCTTCTACTCGGACGAGGGCTACTGGGTCCCCGTCCCCGATGATGACGAGTACGCCGCCAAGGCGCCGCTGACGAAAAGGTTCTCGACAACTGTGCGCCGAGAACGCATGGTGATCTCATACGTCCTCCTGACGCCCGTTCTGTTGTGCATGATCACCATGATCACCATGATCCTTTCGTACAAGTCGTTGGAGATGCTCCAGTTCTACCTGCTCTACGAGACCGACGGCAACCCGAGGACCCGAGGGAAGGACGGAGTGCAGCTGGGCTCTGCCATGATGGGCGCGATCAACGGCGTCTACGTCGCGGTGAGCAACCAGGTGTACCAGCGCGTGGCGCGGCGCCTCACCGACTGGGAGAATCACCGCACGCTGTCCGACTACGACGATGCGCTCATCGTCAAGACCATGATCTTCCAGTCCACCAACTCTTACGCGGCGTTTTTCTACATCGCCTTTGTCAAGGCCAACGAACTCGATTGGCTTTCATGGCTGACACACGTGCCAGAGTACTGCCACGACAAGAAGCACTTCACCCTGACCGTGGAGCAGATCGAGGCGCAGTTTGAGCACCACCAAAATCCGTACTGCATGAACGACCTGTCGGCCTTCATGACCTCGGCCTTGATCGTCAACATGCTGACTGGCAAGATCTTGGAGTTTGTGATGCCCTGGATGAAGGCGAAGCTCCGGGAGGCAGACGAGGAGTTTGCCATGTTCGCGGCGCAGACGGCCAAGGAGGAGACGGCGATCGAACGGATCTGCTTCAAGATGCGCGTCCTCTGTGGCGGTCACTCGGCTGCGGTCAAGATCGCCGAGGCCTCCGGCGAGCAGGTTGTCATCAGCGCGATGACTGTGTACGAGGCGCAGGCGAAGCTCGAGCCCTTCGAGGGAGTCTTCTCCGAGTACTCACGGATCGTGGTGCAGCTCGGCTACGTGGTGCTCTTCGCGCCCGCCTTCCCGCTCGCCTCGGCGCTGCTCTTTGCCTCCTTCTACTTTGAACTTCGAACGGATGCATACAAGATGGTGTGCAACACGCGCCGGCCGGCGTACATGGGTGGTGAGGACATCGGCTCGTGGCAGACAGTGCTTCGAGTGCTTGCGGTGCTGGGTGTGCTGACGAATGTTGGTCTAGTCGGGGTCACCGACACGACCCTCAAGCGCATAATTCCGTTCAACTTCCTCGGCTTCATCGAGATCAACGAGAGCAACAAGCTCATGTTCCTGATCGTCGTCGAGCACCTGCTGCTCCTCGCGCAGTTCTGCGTGGTGACCATGATCCCGGACATGCCCGAGGACCTTGCCGTCGAGACTGCCTCTCAGCAGTGGCGCGCTAAGGCGCCGCGAGAGCCGCCACCGCCGCCTCCCGCGCAGTGGGACGACGATGCGCTGCTCCGCATCTATGGGACCGCCGAGAAGGCGAACCTGGCTTATAACGAGGCATGCTCCAAGCCGATGATGCATTACGGCGGCCCTGGCCACCTCGGCCACGACGGCTTGGGCCACGACGGCTTGGGCCACGACGGCTTGGGCCACGACCACTATGAGGAGCCTACGCGGCGCCGAGCTTCCACCTCGAAGTATTACGACATGACTGAGGCCCACCGTGACGTCGATGCGGCTCTCAGGGACGACTCTGGGAAGAAGCCGGATTTGAATAACGATGCTCTGCGCGACAAGCTGCGCTCGTCTTGGCCGGAGGAGGGGAAGGAGCCGGCCGCCGTAGGGCCGGGCGGCGTCGAGCGGCTTGACACTTTGGGCGACGAGCGGGATCTGCCGACGGAAGCCCCTCACCGCCTACCTGTAGTAACTCACCGGGATCCCAGTGCATTTAGTCAGCTCTCAAAGCGCCTCTTTGGCGGCAGCCCCGAGACAGCAACAGTGCCACAGCGGCCTTACTTAATCTAATCGTGCCAGCATCCCGCGCTCGCGTCGGCTATCCGGGTCTTTGAGAGCCGAATAAGCCATTCGTTGAGATCGTCATTCGAGAACTGTACACATGTATAGTACATACATGTACTCCGAAATGAGTCGCGCACGGCAGTCAAACTACAACAACGTCGTGTGTGGTGCGGAGTTCCGTTGTGGCCTTGTGCGCGCCGCACGCCCGCCTGGGGTCTCGGTCTGCGGTGTTTGCGAATATGTGGACTGTGGTGTACTTCACATCCGGTCTACTACATCATTATATTGACGGGTTGGGCGTTGCCCCGCTAAGTGACCCTACAGCTTCTCGGCGTCTTCTCAGCGCTGCTCGGCTCTCGCGCCTCGGCCCACGACGTGACCTGCGCAGCCCTCGAGGCTCCTCTACATGATGCTGCTGCTGTTGCTCCACAAGTCTCGCAAAGCGACCGTCTCAGAAACTGTCAAGGCAGAAGTCTCTCAGCTCCCTGTATGAATATCGTTTGGACTTAGCAGGAGTACGATCGGTCCTTCCTGTGTGCGGTCGTTTCGGTGGCCCTCGTGGGCGGGCGCTCCTTGCCCTCATCCAACGCCGCATGCTGTCTCCGAGATTCTCGCCTCATTCTCAAGGATTCCGACGCCGATTCTGGCCGGTCCTTTCCATTGCTCAAGGTTCCACGCGCCTTGAGCAACCTCTTCGCGACCTCACGGACGTCCCGGATGCTGTGCTTGATGTCGCTCACGTCCTTGAAGCTATCCCGCAACGCAGCGAGCTGGTCCGCCAGCTCGAGCTGGCGTGCCTCGACGCGATCCATCGCTGAGGGCGCAGCATCCGCATGCTCGTTGCTCTTCATCTCCGCATCTTTGGACTGCTGCTGTTTCAGCTGCGCACCAATCAACGGCAGGCGCCGCGCGAGCTTGCTCGCGGACTTGTACGCCGCATCGAAGACGCCGTACTCGGGCGCGGAGGTCCCCTCGCGCTTGGTCTCGCGCTGCTTGTCGCGAACGGTGGCCTGCGCCTCGCCGAGGATGGCAAAGAACATCGAGAGCAGGATGAAGACGGCGAAGAAGAGGTAGCCGATGAAGAGGATGGCGTTCATGTAGCCGGAGCTGTTGTTGATGATCTCGTCGATGTCGAAGTCGCCGAAGAGCGCCCGACACAGCGCGACTATCGAGGCCACCTGGCTCGAGTAGTCGCTCATCACGGGGCCGAGCGTCACGTAGAACATCATCGAGAAGGCGAGCAGCGAGATCCCAAAGACGATCCCAAAGAAGATGAGGTCGGGTAGCGCCTTCTTGAGCACCTTGGGCGCAAGATCCATCTTGGGGACGGCCATCGCACTGAACTTGATCACCTTGAGCAGCTGGATGCACACGCAGAGCGACAGGTACGACTTGGCATCGCTGTTGACCGCCATCACCTCCCAGTGGTCTTGATAGCCCACGCGCTTGCAGAGCGTCGAGCTGCATGCGGTCGCGGAGGACCTCGCGAGGTCAACGTACTGGCCAAGATAGAGCCACGCAATGATGAAGATGACATAGTTGGCCCAATCCATCAGGTTCCACATGTTGCTGAAGTAGGTCAAGATTCCCGCCCGCAGCTCCATGAGCTCAATGAAACCAAAGAAGGCCGTAAAGCCGAGCGAAACGAGAGCATAGAACTCGGTCGAATCGAGCATGTCGTCACGGTCGACGCGCGTCTGCATCTGGTACGAGGCGAGCACCGCCCCCGTCGGCGTGAACTCGAACATGAATTGCGAGCGCGAGGTCACCGCCGCAGCATTGGAGGAAGCGCTCCACGTGATCGTCACCGCGCGCGTCGCACTGTCGATGTAGTGGGCGCGCTTCAGATCGTTCCAGAACTCGGTCACGGCCGCCCGAGTGCGTCCGGTGGTGCGTGGCGGCACGTTGTCATCGTTGGGGTCGCACAGCTGGTGCATAAAGTCGCCATTCCACACGATGCGCACGCAGTAATAGCGCGCGGTGCGCCCGGGCGTCCGTCGGGTCACCCGATGGTCGCGAAAGTCAAGGACGTCTTCGGCCACGCCACGCTGATCGGGCAGGTAGGTCTCCGAGAAGAAGGGGATGACGAGGGAGAGGTATCCGCCGCTCGGGTAGCGCCGAAAGCTCGCCGGGTTGGCGGAGACGGGGCCGTTGGGCAGCGTGCCAGCCTCCGCCGCGCTGTAGTATCGGAAGGGGTTGGAGAGGACGCTCGCGCTCGCATTCGTCCAGTTGTACCCAAAGGGCTCCGTATCCTGGTACTGGAGAGAGTCGGGTTTAGATTGGTCCAACTCGGGCCGACACTCACCGCTGATGGTCGGGCTGTTGCACGCGCCCATGCCCACCGTCTGGGCACGCGTCTGCCAGATGGCGATGCCCCCGGTCCAGTCATAGGCGTCCATGCGATCGACCACCTCCTTGACCGTGAACGCGGTGCCGTTGCCGGTAGAGAAGACGCCGGTGCCGTCGGGCCACACGTCATCGTTGCAGCTGCCTGCGTCCCATTCACTCGGCCTGAGCGGCGGTGTGGAGACGTTCATCACGGACGAGTTGAACCGACCGCCCACGTCGTACACGCAATTGGCGTCCGAGTTGCCCAAGAATCCCGGCCACAGCACCGTATTGCCCCACTCCCACAACTCGTGCTGCCGCCGAATGTCCACAAACCGGTCTTGGTTATTGGGGTCAAACTTGCCCTCGAGGAAAGTGTCGACGAACTGCTTGTCCAGCAGGTACTCTGCGGGCAGCCGCAGCGTCTCAGACAGGTTCTGGAACATGAGCACGAACAGCAGGTACAGCGTCGTCTGCACCGCCATCGTGTTGAGAAACCATGAGAACAGGGATAGTGCGCGCCTCGGAAATTTTGCGATCGTGAGGGGTGTTGTCCCTGGCTTCACGTGTTCTGACTTAGCTTTGGCCAACAGCTTGTTCAGATCCGCCATGGAGATTGCGTGAGTCGCCACGCCATCCTCCTCAGGTGAGCAGACCTTGACGATCGCATCAAAGTCTTCGGGTTTGTACCTGATGTTGAGCATTTTCAGGGCACGCCGGAACTCCTGCTCAGACAGCGTGCCATCGCCGTCTTCGTCCCATATGTTGAAGAGCTGATTCAGTCGTGACCTTTCGTGCCTGAGGCTGTTGACCAAATCTTCGCTCACGTTCTTTTTCTGCGCGCCGGTGGCTTCTTTGGCCCCCTGGCGGCGATGCGCCGCCAGGATTGCCTGGTACGCTGCCGCCATCGCGCGCAAGTCCACACAGGAGCCGTGGGCGAGTTTGCACGTTGGCTCGCGTTCCCAAAGTCCTCGAGGTTCCGGACACGTCGTGAGAAAAAAACGGGTTCACACCACGAGACAGCGAAAATTTGTTTTTCGTAAAAGTTATTCTCAACGGGGTGTATGACACGCCTTGCACAATTTTACGAAAGCTCATAGCGCGCCAGTATCCGGAAGCAATTGAAGCGCGTCAAGTTTTCTAGCGGCCCGCGGCCCGCGCTCACGCCTCTCCGTTTTCCCCACAAGAGAGCCCCTCCCTTGACTCGCCTCTATTCGAAAGTTCGAATAGGAAACCCAACGCACCCTGCGCGCGCCTGCGGAGGCGCGGGCGCTCCATTGGGGCGCTCGATCAAGCCCCTTGGATCAAGCCTTGCCCTTGGAACATCAAGCGATCGAGCTCTTGCGGTTAAGCCGGGCATGTGTACGATTCATTCGAGACATTGGACAAAAGCCGAAGTGCCCGGTTGTGATACCGGTACGGACCTTTTAGGTGAGCTTTTGCGCTGCTGGCCGACCGGTGCGATCTCGATTCGATCTGGATTCTCGTGGAAGCTTCCAAATCGAAATTCAGAGCGATCCTTCCTGGAACCTTTGTGCACCCTTGTTGCAGTCCAGTTGCACCTCCATACCAATGCCGGGCTGCTGCTCAGTGTGCGTAACGCTCCTGCGCCGCAAGGAGGCGCTCCTCAAGGCCAATCGCTGCTGCTCGAGCATCTGCGAGATCCTGATCCCCATCTTCCTCAGCGCCATCGTGCTGGTCGGCGCTCTCATCTCTGATCGTGATAAGTTCCCGACCGAGCTGTTTGTGCCCGACAACTCGACGATCGCATTTCAGGACCTGAGCCTCAGTGCCTTCAGCTCCCCTCGGAGCTTGCCGACCTTTGTGCCACCGCTCCCTCTCTTTCTCGCCTACGCTGCCTTGCTTAACTCTGCTTTCAGCCAGCCGGGACGGCCGAGCTTTGCCAAGCCGTACGACGGCTCGTACTTGGCGGTGGTTCCGGACACGCCGGAGGTGCGCGCCTTCGTTCAGAGCGTCATAAGCCGCCAGCCGCGTGGGTGGATGATCGACCCGACCAACATGGTCGGCGCTTCGGTCTACGCCACGCTCCAACAGGTCAGCATGATCACCAACAGGACCTTGAGCATTGCCGACTTTCACCATCCCCCGCTTGAGGTTCGCTACCTGCCGAGCGACGAGGCGCTTGAGGTCCTTGCGCGTGCGCGGGGGGCCATCTGGGCGGGCCTCGTCTTCACCAGCATCCCGGTCGACGGCGTCGGCACTTGGGAATACAAGCTGCGGTACAACGCCTCTTTGCTTCCGCAATCCAACCGTTTTTTTGATAGGTTCCCGGGACAGGGCACTGATAGCGCGCTCTCGAAGCAGTTTTACTCCTACTACCGCAGCGGCTTCCTTTCACTGCAGGCCGCGATCAACGAGCGCGTCCTCCTCAACAGCACCCGCGCCAACTCCTCCTCGACCATCGCGGTGGTCGAAGATGATGTGCTCCCTTATGGTGCGCCCTTCCCCGTCCTTGGATTCGAGCGCAACAGCTTCTTCAATTTCGCGGGCAGCCTGGTCGGCCTCGTGTGCGTCCTCGCTTTCCTGATCCCAGTCTCGACCACTTTGCGCACGCTCGTCCTCGAAAAGGAATCGAAGCTGCGCGAGCAGCTGCTCATGATGGGCGTCACCCTGCCCGCCTACTACGGCTCCGTGCTTACGACGTTTGGCGCGTCCTTCTTCATCATCGCGGCCATCAGCGGCGTAATCATCTCGATCGGGTGCTTCACGCTCTCCTCGCCTGGCATCGTGGCCATCCTCTTCATCCTGTTTGCACTCGCGTCGCTCGCGTTCACCCTCGCCATCTCGTCGCTCTTCCGCAACTCGCGCGTCGCGGCGCTCGCGGGGCCTCTCATCTTCTTCCTCACCTCGCAGCTGTACAACGTCTTCCTCGAGCGTGGTGAGCTGCAGGAGGGGATGAATGGCGCTAAGGCGCTCACCTCGCTCTTCCCCGCCATGGGCTTCTATCTCGCTGCCTCTCTCATGGCCAAGTACGAGGGCACCCAAGTCGGGATCACCGCCAAGAACTTCGCCACGGCCGGCGGCGGCTTCTCCGTCGCGAACTCGATCGCGATCCTCTTCTTCGACATCTGGCTCTGGCTCTTCATCGCGTGGTACTTCGACCAGGTCCTGCCCTCCGACTACGGCCTCCAGCAACGCCCGTGGTTCCTTTGCTCGCCCTCCTACTGGTTCGGCAAAAAGAACGAGCCACTTGCTCTGCGCGCTCTCATCGCCGACGATGCGAACCGGCCGCTCGCCGTCGAGCCGATGGATGAGCCGATGGGCGCGAGGGGCGTGGTAGTGCAGGGACTTCGGAAGGTGTGGCCGCCGCGCCGCGTCGCTGTCGAGTCGTTGGATATGGAGATGCGATCTGGGCAGATTACGTCCCTCCTTGGCGCCAACGGCGCGGGCAAGACCACGACGATCTCGATGCTGACTGGCCTGATGCCGCCAACGTCGGGCAACGCGACGGTTGACGGCCTGAGCATCACGTCGCACATGACCACGATCCGCTACTCGCTCGGCGTCTGCCCGCAGCAAAATGTCCTCTTCGACCAGCTGACCCCTGTGCAGCACCTGAGCCTCTACGGTGCCATCAAGGGGCTCGAGGGCGCGGCTCTGCGGGAGGCTATCGACCTTCTGATCAGCAAGGTGATGCTGAGCGAGCGCAAGGACGTACAGGCGAGAAGGCTGTCGGGCGGCCAGAAGCGCAAGCTTTGTCTCGCCATTTCGCTCATCGGCGGCGCGAAGACGATCTTCCTCGATGAGCCGACGAGCGGCATGGACCCGCACTCGCGACGCTCGATCTGGGCGCTGCTGCGCGAGCAGCGCGAGGGACGTACGATCGTGCTCACGACGCACTTCCTCGACGAAGCCGAGATCCTCTCCGATCGCATCGCCATCATGGCCGAGGGCAAGCTCAAGTGCGTCGGCTCCCCCTTATTCCTCAAGGAGCACCTGGGCACCGGCTACGCTCTTACCATCACCAAGACGATGGTCGCTGCCTCGGCCAAGTTTGACAGAGAGGCGTTGCTCACGTTTGTGAAGAAGCACGTGCCGCTTGCGACGCTCCAAAGCGAGACGAAGCGCGAGGCGAGCGTGCGCCTGCCGGGCGACAAGCTCTCGATGTTCCAATCGCTCTTCGAGGAGCTCGACAAAAACTTCCGCCAGCTGGGCATCGATGACTATGGCGCCACGTGCACCACCCTCGAGGACGTCTTCCTCAAGATCAACTCGAATGCTCTCCAGCGTCTTGAGGACCAGAAGGATGCGCACAACGATGCGAGTGTTCACACGGCTGGTCACAGCGATTCGAAGGTCGCCGCTGCTCCGCTCGAGATCTTGCCCGCAAAAGGTGAGCTGAAGAAGGGCGCGAGCGCGAGGTCGTCGCCGGACAGCCACGCGACCCCCCGGGACTCGGCCCCTCTGTCCCAGACTGGGGCCACCATGCACATGTACAGCGGCCTCGTCGCTAAGCGCCGGATCGCCGCGCGCCGCGACTGCTACACGACGTGCTGCATGATCTTCTTCCCCGTGTCGCTTGTCTTTGGCGCGCTCGCGCTGCTGGGCGTCGCGGGCAGGATCACCGCCATCCCCGACCCAGTTGCCCTGCTCCCCGACCCGCTCTTCCCGAATGGCTTTGGCGGCAGAATCCCGCGGCCGGTGCCACTCACCGTGCCCAAGGGCAACCTCGCCGAGACTCTGCTTCCGCAGTTGGCCGAGGACGGGTGGACGGGCTTCCAGTATCGTGCCAACTCGACTCCGAACGAATTCATGCAGGTGACACGGGAGATGGAGGCCTATGTGCTCGCAAACCCGAGCGAGTTCCGGCCGGCGGCGATGGCGTGGAGCCCCGGCGTGCGTATCCCCCCTGCGTCCACTACCACCATCTTCGGCGGACCGTTTTGCCTCGGCATAGGGCCGGGCCCGTGCCCAGCGACGAGCAACAGCAGCGTGAGCGTCGTGACCCTGATGCACAACGCAACCAACTGGCACTCGATGCCAATCCTCATCAATACGCTCTACGACGCGCTGCTCCTGCAAGCGACGGGCGGCGCGAGCACGATCACGGGGTACACCCAGGACCTGCCGCTCGATGACGCGAGCAAGGCGTACATCGACTCGTTCATCGCCGTCTTTGCCGCCATCCTCATCATGGTGCCATATTCCTTTGTGGGGGCGACGTTTGTGACGCCCCTCGTCCGTGAGAAGGAATCGGGCTCGAAGGAGATGCAGTTCATCTGCGGCGTTGGCACGGTGACCTACTGGTTCGCATCATGGACGTGGGACCTGTGCATGTATCTGATCATCGAGCTCGCATCCTTCATCGTCTTCATCATCTTCAATCGCGAGGAGTTCATCGGCACACCCGAGGCGTTCTGGGGCACCATCTTGATCCTCCTGGGCTTTGGCTGGTCGGTGCTCGGGCTGTCGTCGATGGTCTCCTTCTACTTCAAGACGCCCTCGAATGCGCTGATCGTGATGATCGCCTTCCACTTTCTGACCGGCTTCGGCATGGTCGTGGCCGACTTCATCCTAGAGAACATCGAATCGACCAAGCTGATCATCGTAGGCCTGCGCCACTTTTTCCGCATCTTCCCGGCCTATTGTCTCGGCCAAGGGTTCGTGACGCTCGCGACCCGCAAGTCGGCGAGCGCGGTCAGTGCCCTCATCCCGGGGCTTCCTTCAGATCCAACGCCTGGGCTGTATGAATGGGACCAGCTTGGCGCGATCATCTTTTACCTCTTCGTCACCGGCCTCATCTTTGGCCTGGCGACCCTCGGGTTCCAGTACGGCAGCTCGTACGTCGCCCTGCGCCAGCGCATGTCCGTTTCGGGAGGGCTCGCCGCCGCGACGGGTTCCACAAGCACCACCGAGCAGAGCGCCCTCGAGGATGATTCGGTCATCGAGGAGCGCCGGCGTGTGGACGCCGGCGACACGAAGGACTCGATGCTCGTGCTCAGCCACATGCGCAAGGTCTTCACGGGCGTCTCCGTCAACCGGAAGACGACCCAAAAGATCGCTGTGCGCGACCTCTCGCTGCGCATCGACGCGGGAGAGTGCTTCGGCTTCCTCGGCGTCAACGGCGCCGGCAAGTCGACAACCTTCTCGATGCTCACGGGCACGCTCGTGCCGACCTCGGGCGATGCGACTCTCAACGGCATGTCGATCCTGTCCGAGCAAGAGAAGATCCGCCGGCTCGTGGGCTACTGTTCGCAGCACGACACGCTCGAGCACCTGCTCACCGCGCGCGAGACGCTCCGCATGTACGCAAAGATCAAGAAGGTAGATCCCGCAATCATCGAGTTCGAGGTCGACCAGCTCATCAAGGATCTCGATCTCGGCAAGTTTGCGGACAAGCCCGCGGGCACGTACTCGGGCGGCAACAAGCGCAAGCTCTGCGTCGGCATCTCGTTGATTGGCAACCCGCAGCTCGTGCTGCTCGACGAGCCTTCGTCGGGCATGGACGCGGCGTCCAAGCGCTTCCTGTGGACGCTGATCAAGCGGCGCACGGCGGAGGTCTGCACAGTCCTCACGACCCATTCGATGGAGGAGTGTGAGGCGCTCTGCGGCCGCATCGGCGTGATGGTCGACGGCACCCTCCGCTGCCTCGGCCCCATTCAATCGCTCAAGTCCCAGTACGGCCAGGGGTACAAGCTCGACCTGCGCCTCGACATGGCGAACCACGCCGATCCGCAGAAGATCCTCCAGATGCTGCAGGAGCGCTGTGCCGGCATCAAGACCGAGGAGTTTGAGCCGCCATCGCTCGTGCTCACGGTGCCCCAGGGCGCGCTGAAGCTCGCCAGCCTGTTCGGGCTGCTGGATGAGCTCAAGGGATCGCACCATGTGCAGGAGTGCTCATTGACGCAGTGCACGCTCGAGCAGATCTTCATCTTGATGGCGAGCAAGGCGAACATGCGGCCGACCGACACTACGGGCATCGCCGTGGTTGACCCGAAGACGGGTGCGCCCGTTTCAGCCATGATCCTCGGCGAAGATGCGCCGCCCCCCGGCGTGCCTACCGGAGGCACTTATGAGGCGGAGACTTACATCGGCAATGTGACCTATCTCATCTCGTTTATCCTCTTCGTTCTTTGTTTCCCGCTATGTGTCATCCCATTCTTCAGCCCGTGCGACACGCGTGTGGTGTACGTCTACGAGGGAACCAAGTACACGCGCGAGGGCATGGAAGTAGCCTCCGAAAAGTGCTTTGGCCATCCATGCGAGGGCCCCACGTGCCCCCAATGGTGCTGCGGCTAGCCCTGCCGAAGTGAAGGCGCTCTGTGCGACGTGTGCGACGTGTGTGGATCATCACGCGCTTGCGAATGGGAGGCAGACGCACAGCGACGAGGCTGCCTTTCCGGCCGTCACGTAGCTGTGAGATGGCTGAGGAGTTGCGAAGAGACGGGAAGGTAAGAGGCGGGAAGCCATGAAGCGGGGAGGCATGGGGCGGGAAGGCATGGGATGGGATCTGGCGTGCCCCTCTTCGGGGGAAGAGGGATGTCCGGTGATGTCCGGGTGCCGAGAGCGACAAACGGTGGTTTCTACTGCGGTAGAAATGTTGTCTCCGGGGGGCGAAGTGGGTTCTGCGGCCTTGGGCGGTAGATTGGTTGTCTTCCATGGGGCAAGCAACATTGTGGGCGGTGATGGCGCATCAAGCTGAGAACATGCAGGATACGCCAGCGAGCGGGAAAGCTAACCAGCATTCCATTCCTCACGCCCGAATCGTACGAGTACAATGGTACAACTGTGTCTGCACGTGAGTGTCACGTTTGTCTGTTGTCGGTGGTGCAACATCCAGCCACTGGCGAGGTAGGAGGTGTACAGATTGAGCTGTTTTGAAGGTCTACGGGGTGCACACACGGCGAACGATGGACATGGAGAAGAAAAAGGCCCCCACACGAGGTCAAGTGCAGAAGGAACAACATGCGCGAAATGAAGACCCTTGTGGTGTTGTACTAGCTTGAGACCGGACGAGAACAGCCGCCACTCATCTTCAGCTGATGGAGGAGGGACACGGGGACGGGGGGGGGAGAGGGGTCAGGTAGAGTCAGGATCGAGGATGCGTGAGACGAGACGAGGTGTGCTTGTCTGGTGATGAACTCCACAACTGACGAGCACAAACACCCACCACTTCCAGGCACAGATTAAACTCACTCGCAGACACGAGACAGGTCCGGAGTTTGCGGAGACCCAATATGCAGCATCAAGGGTTCGAGCGTCACGCGGCGAGCTCGCCAAGATACGCCCTCGCATGGACCTCCGCGCGCCGCTGCGCCAGCAGCTCGTCGTCTGCGCCGTCGCGGGCGCGCCCGCCGAGCGCGCGCTTGGCAAGCCGCTCTCCCTTGACCGAGCTCCGGAAGAAGAAGGCAATCTTGAGGTGCTCGCGCTCCGACGTCGGGGCGACAGATGCGTGGAATAGGCGCGCGCGGAAGCAGCCGCTAGCGCCGGGTGTTGGGCCGTACTCGAAGTGGAACGGCGCGCCCACAACACGCATGGCTGACGGCTCCTCGTTTGGCTCGTCGGGCGTGAGCTTGACAACGACAGTGTATTCAATGAAGTCGTAGTCTTCGGTGTCCTGGTGGATGGCAAAGCCCGTGGAGCTCAGGGTATCGGGCCCTTGACGCAAGCCATGGGCGTAGAAGAGCTCGACGACGGTACCAAAGCGCTGCTGCAGCCACATGGCAAGCTGCTGCTCGATGGCGAAGAAGCCGGGTAGAAAACGGCGCACCAGTGGCAGCAGTGCATTCGTCACCAGGAGCGTGTGCGTGCTCTGCTGCTCGCTATCGAGCGTCTGCAATGTCTTGCCGTACGAGGCGTAGCCGAAGCATGTGCCGAGCAGCTTACCCGACTCGTCATGCAGCTTGAGGCGGCCGTGCTGCCAGCGCTCCTTCAAGGCCGCCGCGCACGCGTGCGCGTCGCTCTCGCGCACCGTCAGGCCAACGACGCCGCTCGCAGCGCTCGACCCGGCAGCAGGGGCCGAGGCAAGGAGGGGTTCGAGCTCTGCGTTGAAGGTCGCCATGCGCTTCTGCTCGAAAGCTTCGAGCAGCTCTGACGGTATCTTCCGACGGGGCTCCCAGGTTGCATGCGCCCTGCCGAGGCCCTCCCACTTGACAAGCCAGCGTGCCTCGTGCCCGGGCCGCTCGTTGCTTTCGAGGATCTCCTCAGCGACACGGCCAGCCTCTGCATGCAAGTGCTCACCGCGGCGCCGTACGTTGATCTCGAGGATCTCCTCAGCGACTCGTCCAGCCTCTGGGAGAGCGGTGTCCGCCACGACGGCGCCGGAGGACTCGGCGGCGCTGCCGCCTCTGCTCCCTCTGCTGCTGCTGGCCGCGCCTGCGCTGCTGGCCGCGCCTGCGTGCGCTAGCGTCTTCGCCTGTGGCGTCTTTGCCTGAAGCGTCTGTCGCGTCTGTAGCGTCCTCGCTTGTAGCGTCTTCGCCTCGCTGGGCTCCTCGGGATCCGCGTGCGCGCGCTCGGCAGCTTCGGCAGCTAGGCGGACGTTGAACGCACGGATGGCGTCCGAGGCGGCCACCACTGCGGGCGTGTTGCGTGCACGCTCGTTGCGTGCGACGCACAAGGCGGCGAGCGCTGCCGTGGGCAGAGCTCCGAGCGAGATCACCTCATGGCCATATCGTGCGGTCGCACGATAGCGGCACAGCAGAGCCTCGTCCTCGTTCCCGACCTCGTCCTCGTCCTCGTCCTCGTCCTCGTCCTCGTCCTCGTCTTCCTCTGCCGTGCGCACAACAAGTGTGCGATCGACACTTGCAGGCGCGCGGGCCGCCTTGGATACAGCTGGGGTGGACGCGTGTGCGCGTGGCCGCTTCAGAGCCGGCGGCCTCATTGGCGGCCGTGGCGCGGACTCCTTGGCGGCCTCCTTGGCGGCCGTCGTGATGCGTGTCACGCGCAGGCCGTCGCGACCAGGCACCTCCTCCATTGCAAGCGCAGGCACCTCCACCATTGCAAGCGCAGGCACCTCCACCATTGCAAGCGTAGGCACCTCCACCATTGCAAGCGCAGGCACCTCCACCATTGCAAGCGCAGGCAACTTCTCCGCCGCGGGTGCAGGCGTCAAAGACGTGATCTCCGAAGATGAGATCAAGTGCTCGGGCTCTACTAGCATTACCTCATCCTCTTCAACCACCTCTTCCTCCACCACCTCGTCCTCCACGTCCTCAAACTCCCAGTTAGGCGGCCGGGAAGACGAGCCACCAGCCGCATCCTTGTCCATGTCCATCCGTGTCACGCCCAAGACAGCGCCACCCGCCGCATCCTTGTCCATGTCCATCCGTGTCACGCCCAAGACGGCGCCATCAGTAGGCATCACCCACATCTGTGCCCCGCCCTCTGCCGCAGCTTGAGGCGCCTCTGCGCCCCCTGCGCCCTCTGCGCCCTCTGCCGCCTCCGCCTCCGCTTCAGCCCTTTGCTTGGCGTCAAAGCGGATCGCCACAGCCTCCGCCGTAAGCAGCGCGGCCGCACGAGCACGCAGTGCCTCTCCCGCCTCTGTTAGGATGATGTGCGGCCCAGCCACGGCCCCCTCCAGGCGCCAGAGCGGGCAGCTCGCGTCGCTCTCCTTGCTCATGACTCGCTTGAGGTTCTTCCGTCGATCTGGCATGAAGACCTCGCAATGCGACTGGAGCGCTGCGCTGCAGGTGGCGCCACCCAGGAGTCCGCGCAGTAGGAGGCCACGTGTAGACGCCCATCCCTTCCAATCCGTGCCGAGCTGAGGCTCGATCTCGGTAGCCAGCTCGGACGCAGTCCCTGCAGCGCTCTCTGCGGCCTCTGCTGCCTCGGCCGCCGCCGCCGCTGCCAAAGCGGCCTCCTCGGCCTTCATTAACAGCTCACTGTCCACCTCGCGGAGCTCGCGGAAACGGTCGCTCAGTGCCACGCCGTGCTCGGTCAGCTCGTAGTGCTCGCCGTCCTGCGTCCACCACGGCTCCTTGAGCTTCTTCTCCTTGCCCAAAGGTGTTACGATCCGAGAACGTTCGTCGCCAGAGGCGGTGTAGTCATGGTCGTCCAGGACGCCGCAGGCAGCCAATATGCGCGCGCGCTCGACCGCGCGCACGCCCCCAATGCTCTCGTGACTCCCGAGACAGAAGAGCACACGCACGATCGTGCCGCGAAACGAGCATTCCGTGCTTTGATTTGTTTTGAGCGGCGCCGCCGACGGCTGTGCAAGGGCGCGTTGCACGCGGTGCGCGGTGCGCGTGCGCGTGCGCTTCAGTTCCTGCTCCGCCTCTCTTGCCGCGCGGGCCGCCTCCGTGGCCGCCTGAGCCATCTTAGCCGCCTCAGCCTTGGCCGCCTTAGCCCGCTTTGCCTGGGACATCGTGACTGCGTCAAGCTCGGCGGCGAGCTCATCGACGCGCGCGAGGCTCGGATTGGCCTTTCTGGCACGCTCCCGCGCCTCCGCTGCGGCCTCCCACAGCTGGCGCTCGCGTCGCTCCGCTTCCCGCTCCTCCTTAGCCAGCTTCTCGGCACGCATCTCCTCCGCTGCCTCGGCGAGAGAGAGGGTGACGACGTGCGCAAAGCGATGGGTACCCGCCGCGGCAGCCTTGAACTTGTCCGCGCTGCTGCTGCTGCCGCGGTTGCCGACGGCCTCCAGGTTGAAATAGCGCGCGACCTCGGCGCGAGAGCGAAAGCGATTGCCCTGTGTACGTGGGGGCAGGGTGGGGCGGGTGAGCGCTTAAGACTGACCTGCAGGGCTGTGCGCACGACGGCGCCGCGCTCCCGCTCACTTGCGGAGTGAAGAAGTACGAGTCACCGGTGCCTGCACTGCCTCCCTCCTTGCGGAATTGGGTCTTGGTGAACCAGCCATTGATCATCTCCGTCGAGCCGCCGCAGTTTTCGAGGTACTCCGCCAGTGACGCGAGGAGTTTTACGGAGTGCTCGGACGAGTCCGCATCAGCGGTGACCCGCATCAGCGCGCCTTTAGAGGGACGACTGGTATGCCGCCCGTCGAGACGCCACTCCTCCTTTTCCAGATCGAGTGCTTCGACCACGTCATCGTCCACGTAGCGCACCTCGGTCTTCTTCGTCTCGTGGCTGTACCCAGTCACGACCGCCACGTACCATACTTTGTCCAGTGGCCAATGCACCTTGATCCGCTGGCCCACCAGCGTGTCGCCACGAAGCCGTAATAGCGTGAGCCCCTCCTTGGCGGCGATCGCCTCGACATCTTCCGATTCGCCAATGTCGAGCAGCGACATGCCGCGCCCAGGACCTTCGCTGCTCGACGGCGAGCCAGCCTCGGCATCTCGATGGAGGCGCCAGGCGTACGTGGGGACTGCAAGGCAGAACTGTTCGCGTGTGTGGTCATCAGTCCACTCCATCTCGTATCTCGTGCCGTGCAGGTGCGCCACGCACGTCGCATCGTACCACACGTCATCGATCGGCCAGTAGAAGTCGAGGCGCTGCCCCACGAGCGTCGCGCGCGAGGCACCGCCTGACTGGTCGCCAAGCAAACTCGGGACCAAAGCGGCGTGGTCGGATTGGTAGGCAAGCACGAAGCGTGCCGAGGCGAGCGCGGCCTCTTCGCGGGTGGCGAATGCACCGAGCTCGCGATAGAGCTGGCCGTGGTGCTCGCTCATGGGATCGAGAATGCCGTGGGCATCGCGTGGCACCGCCGCGACGTATGGCGTCCCTTGGGTGCTGAGCCTCTGGACAACGTGCGCGTAACTGCCATCGGCAGTGCGGGCTAGGTCGAGGCACTCAATCTCGGCGGCGGCGAGCGCGGCCGCCGCGAGTCGCTCGCGCTCCGCGGGACCCACCTCCCACACGACGCTCTCTCCCTCGGCCTCCTCAGGCGCATCACATCTCGCGAGACTCTCATCTGGATGCATCTCGCAGAACCATTGGGCGTGCTCGTCGAGCGTCGTGCTGAGCGCATCACATCTCGCGAGACTCTCATCTGGATGCATCTCGCAGAACCATTGGGCGTGCTCGTCGAGCGTCGTGCTGAGCGCATCACATCTCGCGAGACTCTCATCTGGATGCATCTCGCAGAACCACTGGGCGTGCTCGTCGAGCGTCGTGCTGAGCGCCGTGCCGAGCGTCGTGCTGAGCGTCGTGCCGAGCGTCGTGTCGAGCGTCTCCCGCGCGTGCGGCGGCAGCACGCGCCACTTTGCGCACCGATCGCATTGGATCCACTTCGTAGGCGCTCGGCACGGCGCTTTGCGGCACTTACCCGTATGCCCATCGGGCAAGCTGCATGCCTCTGACTTGGAGCATAGACTCGGTGCCACGTGGAGCACCATAGCCTTCGCCGCCTGCTCCACCTCCTTTTTATACGCCTTCGTCGCCCGCGCGGCCTCCCTCGCACACTCTTCGCGCTCTCGCGCAATTGCTTCCTCTTGCGCTCGCTTCATGGCCGCCTCGTGCTTCGTGGCCGCCTCGTGCTGTCCCGGGCTGTCTCGTGCTGCGTCGAAGATCACCGACGCATTTGCCGTCGCTCGCTCCACCCCGCTGTGCCTCGCGTAGGTCAAGGCCGCCTCCTCCGCCGTCGCGAAGGAGCCGAGATGGCGAGGTTTACCATTCTCCCAGATCCTCGCCGCGTACATGCGACCTTTCTTGAACACGCCCCTGAAGCCCGTCTCATTGCTCGACGACAGCACCAGCTCAAGCGCCGTGTCGAGCTCAAGCGTCGTGTCGAGCTCAAGCGCCGTGTCGAGCTCAAGCGCCGTGTCGAGCTCAAGCCCCTCGGCCGCCGTCGAGCTCGAGCGCCGTGTCGAGCTCGCTCTGGCGGGCGGTGCCGGACGGGCCGGACGCCACGCCGCAAGGATCTCCGGACAGGCGCGCAATGCCGATTCGGGCTCCCAGCTCGAGTCCATGTCGGGTGAGTGGAGCCACTTGATGAGGTATTCGACTTTGCGCCCCCGCTGGCGTTGGTCGAGGATCCTCTCCATCTCATACTTGTGCTCCTCCATCGCGCCGAGCTTGCATCCACCCTCGTTGCCGCTCTGCAGCACACAGGCTTCTGTCGAGCGGCAGATGCCCGTCCACGCGCCGTGTCGAGCGGCGACGGCCTCCGACGCGCCGGCAGTTGGAAACTGGCGATCCCACTCCTCGATAATCGCGTCCGCTTGCGCCTCCGTCAGGAACTCCTCGCGCGCCCTTTCGTGCACCGCCGCCCACAACTTCAGCCCATCCTCTACGGCCGCCCCCGCCACACGAGCCGCGAGACGCTCGGCATTCTCCGCTTGCTCATCGTCAATTACAAGCGCCGCTGGAGCCTCCAACTCGCGCAGAGCGCTCGCCATTTCTCCTCAAAAGTCGCGCGGACACGTGTCTCTGCGTCCACCTCCCTTCATCTCTCGACTGTTTACTCACATGTTACATGTACGGGCTCCAAGGTTACAGCTCGTGGCAGCTCAATGTGGCGTTTCCAAAAATAGGAAAGAAAGAGCTCGGCTTCCCGAGCTTCCCTCCCCAATTTCCAGCATGCCGAGCATCGCCCGAGGAGCCGAACCCGACTTTGGGGCATGGTCCGGCCGGAGTAGCAACGCAGGCCTCGAAGGTAATGGAACGAATCGAGCAGAGCATGCGCTGCTCCGCCCTCGGCTGCCTTGCGCTCGCCCCAGCCCCCTCGCTGACAGGCTGCGGCCCGAGTCTCTCACCACCAGCATGGATTGCCCAGCCGGACGGGAGCTTTGCACTCAAAGAGTTGTCCAATACGTGCAAAGCAGAAGGCTCAACCGCAAACCATGGTGCATCGATCGCCGAGGTCAAGGCGGCAGGCATAGCGAAGGTCAATACGGCCAAGCTCGCTCGTGAGGCGGAGGAGGCGGCACAAGCGCAGTCCGCCGCCTTGTGGTCCACCACGTTTGACTTCATCTTTGACGCCGCCTCCGACCCGACGGCTTCCACAACGACCGAAGGCATTGGCGCCAAGGGCCGCACGCTGCTTGTGCTCGTGCCGGGCTTTGCGTCGTGGGCGAGCTTCACGCAGCTGCACGCCGACCGCTGGAAGTCGGCGGAGCTGATGGACGAGGGCACGCCCGCCGCCCGGCAGGCGTTCAGCGTGGTGTTCAAATGGCCGTGCGGCAACGTGAAGTGGACGTCCGAGGATGCGACCGTGGAGGCGGCGGCCGCGTGGCAGGAAGCGCACGAGGCCACACTGGCGGCAGCGCGCACGCTCACGTTGCTCCTCAAGAAACTGCAGAGTGCTGGCAGCAACATCGTGCTCGCTGCACACTCGCTCGGGGCGCGCGTGGCGCTGCAGGCGCTCGCCAACGACCTGGCCGCGCCACGCATTCAGGCGCTCTTCCTGCTGGGAGCCGCGGTCGACAATCACGCGCTCACCGGCACCAAAGCCCCCGCGACCGAGGTGAAGTGTGTGTCTCCCAAGGCGTCCCAACGAGGCTCGCCAACGCGTTCGGGGCCGCGGCGGCGTGGCTTCGAGGACCTGAATGCCGAGCAGGAGGAGGCGCTCATCGAGCTTATGTTTGACGACTTCGTGTCGACGCACGATATGAAATACCTCGACTACGACAAGGTGCGTAACTTCGCCGTCGCGATCCAGAGTGACGTGGAGGTGTGCGGCACGCTCAACACGGCGGCCGTACCCGAGGATGAGGTTTGGGTTCCGTCGGCTGAATGGATCACCGACAAGTGCCTGCAGTTCAAAGGCGCCGAGATGGGCATCCCCGGGCCGATTGGCAGCTCGACCGGCGCTGAAGCCGGCGGCGAGGAACACGAACATGAGGCTCTCGTGAGTATCCCGGCCGAGTTCCCGTACCAACGCCTCATGTCCAAGTGTGACTTGCTCGCGTTGGCACACTCGGAACGCGACCCGGCGCTCAACTTTGGCAGCGGCCCTTCCCTTTGGCATGCGGCTGAGTACACGCGCTGCGGACGCGTCGCGCCTGAGGCACTCGGGGCGACTGGACCTTTGCTAGAGGACAACGAAGAGGCGCTTGAGCAGCTCGAGCTTGCGCCTTGGATGGAGAAGGTGCTGCTGCTCGATGTGAGCGACGCGATGGAGGGCACTCATGATCCTACCGCGTACATCCTCGCGCCGCCCGTACGCAAGGCACTGCACGAGGCGCTCTTCCCTCTCCTCGACGACTTTGCTGCAGCCCCAGTGTGAGAATCTGTAGAGAGAGTCAGAGAGACCTGGGGAGGGAAATAGGAGAGAGTCAGACGGGGCAGCGCAGCGCACGCGTGTGGTGCGTGGACACGACAATGCCCAAGTTCCTTCCATGTATGTAGGCCGGCTACGCACTCGACTGGCCGGCGAGCAGTGTCGCGTTCAACGCCGTTCCGTATTCCCGCTGCAGGGTGGCGTGAGATAACTGACGTGATGTGGATGTGTGAATTGTGTGTTGGACGCGCCGTGCCTTGTGCCGGGTGCGGCGCGGTAACGATTTTCGATAAGTAATAGAGACATGGGCCACTTTGACGCGCGCCTAGACACGTGGGCGCACGTGCGCTCGCCTGGTTGTGGCTCACGTGTTGTGTTGTATGTGTCGATTCTACAGCTGGCTCACGAGCTTCTGGCTCAGAATTGCCTTGTTTCGACATGGCTCACGTGAAGCTTTCGACGGCTGGCTCACCTGGGCCTAGGCTGACCCCTCCAGACATCTGACCCCCCGCTCACGTGGCTCACGTGGCTCACCTGGGGCCGGTCGGCTCGCCTGCCCCCCCCGCTCACGTGGCTCACGTGGCTCACCTGGGGCCGGCC
>ENA-UOXK01000288-UOXK01000288.1-mixed-culture-metagenome-genome-assembly--contig:-NODE-288-length-37642-cov-36.099343_pt1 | contig 37642 bp, 26 predicted proteins | sample MGYA00238160_ERZ761638 | MGnify/ENA primary metagenome ERZ761638 (study PRJEB28912, sample SAMN08777098) | mixed culture metagenome | isolation source: Freshwater growth medium | place: USA...
GCACTCGGATGCACTCGGATGCACTCGGATGCACTCGGATGCACTCGGATGCACTCGGATGCACTTGGATGCACTCAGGGTCGACGGGTCACCTGGTGAGAAGGTCGGCGGCAGCGTGCGAGAGTACAGGCGCAGACTCACACGCTCCCGCAGGTGCGTGCGGACCATTTGGGCACCGATGAAGATAGTGAGTTCATCGAGAGCAGAGTCGATGACACTCACCGCCGTACCGTCGTGCAGATGGGTCTGAGGCGGCGGCGGCGGCTGGTACGCACCGCCCAACGGTGAGGTGACACCACCCGGGCTGGCCGACGACCTGGGCGTCATCATCACCTGAGGAGGGAGGCCATCAGTCGCAATCAATTGCAATCCATGGCCATCAGTGGCAATTCGTGGCCATGGATTGCAATCATGTCCATGACGTCATCACCTGCGCCAGTATGGTCGGCGGGGGAGGGTGTAGACGTGACCAGCGCGTGTCGATGATCGCGGCCAGGTTTGCCACCGCACGTCGGCAAAATTGGAGGGAGTTGAGTTGCACACACAGGCCATGTAGGTCGTTACGCATCGCCACCGCCGCCTCGGCCGCTGCCACCTGCGCATCGTCCGCGTTGTAGCTGTCGTAGACCTTCTTGACGCCTTCGAAGATCTTCGAGGACGCCTGGCGAGCGAAGGCGGGCATGGACGACTTATCTGACTCGAGAGCCTGCAGCTCCTCTCGGCACGTACCCAGCGGCGGCACGAGCTCCTGCCAGCTGCCGAGCCGCTGACGAAGCCGATTGACGAACCGCGCGAGCGAGAAGAAGATCTTGTCGGCGAGCTCATTCACCCACGCCTCGCGCATCGGGGCGGGGCGCGTGCCTGCTTGGGCTGCGCGCTGCTCCCATTCGTCGAAGAAGACCTGATGAGGAAGGCCATCAGACGCACGACGAGCAGACGCGCGATCAGACACACAATCAAGCGCCTAATCAGGCGCCCAATCAGGCGCAATCAGGGACGTACCTCAAGAGTGGACGAGAAGAGCTTCATCAGGTCCCACACTATGGGCGCGTAGCCCGCGCCGCCGTCCATTCCAACGGCCCAAGTCTCTCGGCACCACGCAATCTCAAGTTCGTCATCAAACTTCATCGTGAGGTACGAGATGTACTGCATCACCAGCGGCGCCATGAGCGCCGAGATGTTCAGGGGCTCTCCATACCTGGGAGGAGCCCAGCAGTCATGGCGCCGTGGTGAGCGCATGGATGGCGCCGTGGTGAGCAGATGCATGGCGCCGTGGTGAGCACGTGCATGCGACGCAGCAGCGCGGGGAGTGGTTCAAAGTCATCCCTGTGTACAGCTGTAAGCCCTCGAGACCCGCCTCGCGTAGCCGGTCATCGAGCGCAATCAGCCACGGCCACACCCCCGCCCACTCCTCGAATGAGAGAAGTGTAGCGCCAACGTCGCGCGGTGTGAAGCCCTCACCTAATGAGGGGCCATCGAGGGTCATGATGAGAGCAATCAAGGGTCATTTCGAATGCAATCACGGCCATGATAGCTCTCACCACTTCCGCTCGCCAGCTGCAGCTTCGAGAGGCAGATGGCGGCGCCACTCATCAGGAGAGTAGCGCGCCATCGGAGCGCTGTGCGGTACGTTTCGCCCCGACGCCCAGCGTACTTATCGAGCGCTGGACCGAAGTACAGCTGCCATCAGGAACGAGAGTGGACAGTCGCGGCGATCACGATCAGAGAGTCGATCAGAGAGTCGATCAGAGAGTCGATCAGAGAGTCGATCAGAGAGTCGATCAGAGAGACAATCAGAGAGGCGATCAGAGAGTCGATCAGAGAGGCAATCAGAGAGGCGATCAGAGGCGATCGGAGGCGATCAGAGGCGATCAGAGGCGATCAGGCACCAACCTGCTCGAGTGTAACGTCCTGGAGCGTGATTCGCGCCATCTCTTGCAGGTCCTCCGGCTCGATGTCATGAGTCTCCCCAAGCGAGGACTCGAGTAGCACGGCTCCACGTATCTTTGAGGACTCTTCGATCAGGCGTGTCGTGTGGAGCTGCTGCAGACGCTGCAGCTCCACGTCGGGTAAAAGGGTCCAAGGGCCCGCCGACGCCGCCCGCACTGCCTCAGGGGCGTCCGTGTCGATGGCCGCTGGGTCCACGTTGGCCCGCTGCAGCTTGACGGCCGCGGCCGCTTCCGCCTCCATCAGCTGCGTGCGCAGCAGTGGGATCGATTCGCGGATCGATGCGAGGGCCTTCTCAGCCTCGGCTTGCTTGCGTTTGGCCATCGCGGCGTGCTCCTTCTTGAGCGCCATGCTGGGCGCGCTCGGCCGACTGGCGAGTGAGTGCGCGTACAACTCGAGCGAGAGAGCGACCTGAGGAGGGAGGCAATCAGCCTGATGAGGGAGGCAATCAGAACTCGAGCGAGAGAGCGACCTGATGAGGGAGGCAATCAGACGCAGTCAGACGCCATCGCCATCAGGCGCTCTTGACCTGCCCGAGCTTGAAAGCCATGTTGGACTGATGAGAGGGGCAATCAGTGGCAATCATGTCCATGACGTCATCACCTGCCCGAGCTTGAAAGCCATGTTGGCCACCGAGACGAGCGTGGACGCCTGCGGAAGCAGCGCATAGGCCCCCTCAAACATACGCATTGCCGCCCCAAATTCGGAAGTCTTCTCATTCAAATGCATGCCTCGTCTCTTCAGTTCACTCGCCTGCGCCTCCAATAGGGCGTCCGCGCCCTCGTGCACGAGGCTCTCGTAGCGCAGCATCCGCTCGTCGCCCGTGCCCGGCGCGGCGCCCGGCACGGCGCTCGGCTCGCCGGCCGGCGCTGTCGCGGGCGCGTCGACAGCCGTAAGGTAGCTGGTGGCCGTCAAGCGCTCGGGCTCGGAGGCTCGCGCTCGCACGCTCACAACTGGCGGCGCCGTCGCGGGCGCGTTGGCCGTCGCCGTCACCGCCGCCGCGGTCATCGCCGCAGCCGCATCTGCCGCGTCTGCAAACTCGAGTGCGTCGGGCGTGAGGAACGCTTGTCGCAGGACCGCTTCGAGCTCTGGCTGCGAGTGCACCCACTCGGGCTGGCGGCTGACGATCGCCTGCGCCCTGTCCGCGGCCGCCTTCTGATCGATCCAACCCTCCGTTTCGTCAAGCTTGTGGCGCGCTCGAGATGCATATCTTGACGCTTCGTCCGCTTCGGCGCGCGTTTCGTCACGCATGCGTTGGAGCTCGGCCGACGTGATCAGGCACGCGGCCGCAGGGAAGCGCGCGGGGCGCTCGAAGCGGACGGCGATCGCGTGCATCTCGAAGTACGTGGCCACGATCTCGCGTAATATCTCGCGGTTGAGCTCGATGCCACTCCCATGGAAGGAGGCGTGGTAGTCGACCATGAGCCCGTGAAAGTAACGGAGCAGCGTGGGCAGTACCGCGGCGTGGTCCTTGACCTCCGCTTCGGACCACTCGGGCCAGTTCCCCACAGCGCTCCCGGGGAGTGCGTCGGATGGCTTCTTGAGCACCGGAGCATCGATGTCGTCGCCGGCAGTGGGGTCTTCCTCCTCCTCCTTACCTGATGAGGAAGGCCATCCGAGGCAATCAGTAGCAATCAGTGGGGTCTTCCTCCTCTTCCTCCTTACCTGATGAGGAAGGCCATCCGAGGCAATCAGTGGCCATCAGAGGCATTCAGCTCCTCCTCCTTGCCTGATGAGGGAGGCCATCCGCGGCAATCAGTGGCCATCAGTGGGGTCTTCCTCCTCCTCCTTACCTGATGAGGGAGGCCATCCGCGGCGAGTCGAGGCGATCAGAGGCCATCCGATGCACTCCGACGCAATCAGTGGCAATCAGTGGCAATCAGTGGCAATCAGCTACCTGCCGGCTCGAGCGTCCTCGCTTGCTCCGCCTCGTGCTTTGCGCGCAGGTATGCGTGCAATCGCTTGGCAATCGCCCGGAGCGCTCGTGTCAGCCTCAGCTGCGTCTCCTCATCAGTCGGGGCGCCGTACTGGGCGCCGTACGCGTCCGGGCGTAGGGAGAGCACCCAGCGCCCGAAGCAGCACTGCAGCGAGAGCAGCAGGTGAGTGTGCTCCGAGAGGGGCGTCACCTGATGAGGGAGGCAATCCGAGCTCATCAGAGACCATCAGAGCTCATCAGGCGAGAGCAGCAGCTCAAGTGTGCTCCGAGAGGGGCGGCGTCACCGATAAGCGCAAGCCAAGCAATCTCTCTTCAAGGTCGGCGGTCGCTTGCATCGAAAGACACGAGTCGCTGCTGCTGCCTCTAGAAGCACCCTCGGCGGCGCCGTACGCGCACTCGACGAGAGAGCGGTAGAGCGCGAGGCCCGCTGGCCGGTAAAACGGGAGCCTGAGTGTGCTCACGTCGACGGCCCAGCCGCCGCCGCCCCACCCACCGCCCCAGCTAGCCGGGCCCACCGAGGGGGCGCTCACGACGGCGCCGCGAGAGCCGCCCTGGGCGCTCACGACGGCGCCAGGCGCGAGCTCCGCTGGCATCGAGGCGAGGAGCGACCAGGCAAGGGAGCCGAGCCGCCGCAAAGCCTCCTGCACTGCCGTCTCGTCCAGCGCGCCGTCGTGAGCGCCACGGTCGAGCGTGCGCGGCGAGAGCGCCGTCGTGAGCGTCGGCAGGACCTCGTCGCGCGCCACGCGCAAAAGTAACGACTCCGCCGCGGCCGCACCCAAGCTCTGCACCTCCGTCCCTGTGTCAACCACCACCTGAACCTGCCATGTATGGCTCGGTGGCGCACGGCGCATAGCAGCGAGCACGCCGCACGTGAAGGCAGCGAGTTGCCGCTCCGCGAAGGCAGCGTACCTGATGAGGGGGGCAATCAATCGCAATCAGTGCGGCCATCAGCGGCCATCAGTGGACGGCCTTTGAAGGCAGCGTACCTGATGAGGGAGGCAATCAATCGCAATCAGGCAGCGTACTCGGCGGCGGACGCGAAGTGGATGGGAAGGAGACGTTGGAGGAGCATGAGCCGGTAGGGCACGTACGGCTGGATCTGTGCATACCGCCTCCGCTCGGCGGCTGTGGGGACGTGGTGGCGCCGTAGTGAGCGCTTGCATGCAAGGCAGGGCTCGGCGGCTGTGGGGACGTGTGGCGCCGTAGTGAGCGCTTGCATGCAAGGCAGGGCTCGGCGGCTGTGGGGACGTGCGGAGTCTTGCTGAGTGGCGTCGAGTCGTGCCGTCGTGGATCAAGGGCACTCACCTGTGGGGAGTGTTGTCGTCACGTGCCCCTCGATCACGTCCGGGGGCGGCAGGAGCACCAGGCGCGCAAGGCGCACGGCCTGCTCTCGAGTGATGCCCATTTGGCGGCGGAGCTCTTCGAGCAGATCATCGTCGATCTTGAGCGCGCGCTTTCTCGGGCGTGCATGACGACGCGTGAGCGGCTCGGCGGGAGGTGGATCAGCCACGATACCTGATGAGTGTCACAATCGGTCACGATCAGTGTGGCCATCAATCACCCCACGCAAGCATCGCACCAGTGCGGTGCGCCCACGCGAGCATCGACCACTCGGTGCGAGTCCACCAGTCGGCGGCGGCACTTGTGGCGCTCTCCATCTGCGGCCCGAGCTGCTCCGCCATCGTAGCCAGTCGACTCTTAATTTGGGTCTCGAGCGGTTCCTCGAAGGGCATGAGCTCCAGCGAGGAAGCACCCTCGGCAAGGTGGGCGTCGGCGAGGTCGGTGGCGGCATCGGTCGCGTCCTCTTCGTGCAGGAGCGCCAAGGCCGATTTGTCGGGCGCGCGCGGCGGCGGGTGGAGCAGCGCGGGGAGGGAGGCGATCTCGTGCTCATCATCCAGATCGCTCAGAGATCGTACGATCCGAACTGAGAGGACTTGGGCGAGTTGCGCGCGCCGCACGGCCGAGGCGCCGCGCAGCACGCGCACGGGGGACGGTGGGGGCAGCACCTCGGTCTCGGGATCCGGCTCCTCGGGTGAAGGACGCGAGAGCAGCAGCAGCTCGAAGGAGAGGAGTCGAAGCTGGCTGTCGCTCAGCTCCCACGCATCGGAGGTGCTCCACGGGAGGCCCGGAGGCGCGGGCTGCATGCCCTCCTTCTCCTCCGCCGCCTCAGCGGCGAGGCTCAAGAGATCGGCTGGGCGAAGCGACTGCGTCCACGGATCTGGGTCACGTGCCGTCGCCAGCAAAGCCGCGGCGTCCTCGTGGGCAGCTCGGTGCCGCTCAATGGCGATCGAGGAGCTCAACAAGCCAGCCTCGGAGTGTGCAGTGAGCATGGGTGCCGGCTTCTTCGGCTTCACGCGTTCAATCGTCGACGAAGTAGTTTCTCTTCGGAATTGTGAACGTGGCTTCTCGTCGGGCACCTCGGCGTCGGCGCCAGCATTCTCGCCCATCGGTGTCTCGGATTTGACAAAAGTGGAGGTGTGAATGACACACATTTTCACGGAGTAAACTCTAATCCCTGGTGTGAATGAGTTCCACGGAGTTTAATGCGCACCGCGCAAACGCTTCCCCACAAGGAAGCCGAAGACATGTAACTGACGCGTGAGTTTTGCAGCGTCGCTCAATGAAACAAGAGATCGCGACGCTGGCGCCATATCCTCCCGCTCAAGGCTGCGACGAGGCTCTCGCGCGGTTCTGCAACAGCAACTGTCTGCACGTCAACGAACATGGCTCGTTGCTCGCGCGCCTGGACGTGCAGCATGGAGCGCACCTCTTCGCGGCGTCACATGCTTTGGTGAGTGTCAAGCAGTGGCGCTGCTACGCACGTGGCACACTCGATGCGACGGAGATGACGTACGTCACCGGCAAGGCGTACTGCACGCGCCACTTTGATATCCAACGCGAGCTCGATGCTTGCCTGCGGAAACAGGCGATTGGACACGGCAAGGCCGCTGCTTCTGACGTTGCTGACGCCACCTTGGCGTTGCTGACGCCACCTGACCGGGTGGCCATCGACCCCCTCGGCGAGTCACGCCGAGCGCCGCCCTCACCACTGCTTCAGAAAGAGCCGCGTCTTGAGCCGCAGCCTTCCGAAAGTGGCATTGGCGGCGACGGCAGCAGCAGCAGCGGCGGTGGCGGCAGCAGCAGCAGCAGCAGCAGCAGCAGCAGCAGCAGCAGCAGCAGCAGCAGCAGCGGCAGCGGCAGCAGCGGCAGCGGCAGTAGCAGCACCAGTAACAGCACACAGCCGACCCCGGTGCGCATCGGCATCGTGGTCGCGCGCTGCGACGAATCCCTGCCATGGCTCACTGACGTGCAGCGCGGGCTACTGCAGGGTGCCGCTGGGTCCGCGAGCCGCTCCTTGTCGCCGCGGCCCGCGACAGCGGCGCCCAAGACGGCGCCACTGCTCGAGCTCTATGTGTATGAGCTGTGCGCCTCGGCCGACCTTCCTTATTTGGACGAGGATGCGTGGCCACGCATGGGCTGGCATCGTGAGCGGCGCATACGGCTACGCGATCGCGGTGACGCATGCTATGCGTACCTGCACTTCCTACGCGACATGTACGCGTGGATGCCCGATGCTGTGCTGTTCATGCACGGCGACGCTACAAGTGCTACGAGGCACTCGCTGCCCTTCTCGCCGCAGCTCTCTGCCGCGCCATCGCGGGTGCCCTCGCTCGGTAGGCAGATACGTAGCTTCGGGCGTCTGCTCTTCCACAGCATCGGCGACACTCACGTGCCAAATATGGCAAGACCGTCCCTCTTCCGGAGCGTCGTCGTGGGCGCAGCGAGTATCAGCGCGTATGGCATCCCCTATGTCTCTATTGCCGCCAACCCGACCGACTGCATTGAGGTCGTCGGCCTCGGACTCGACGCTGACTGCGAGGGCTTGCCCAGGCAATTCGAATGCATCCAGCAGCTGCATGAGCGGCACGGTCTCACTCGCGCCTTCGCGTCGCGACTGCCGCGCGCGTACGCCGTGTACGCCAACGCGCAGTTTGCCGTCACGCGCGACCGCATCACGCAGCGCCCGCTCACATTCTATGAAGGCCTCCTACGCGAGTTTGACGGTGCTGACGAAACTGCCTGCTTTCGCATCGAAAGCCCCGCGCCCGCACTGGACGCACCACACCGCGCCCGACCGCACCGCGGCACTTGCGCACTATTCGAGTACCTCTGGCCGACCATATTTGGCGAGCCACCGGTGCTCGACCCGCGCCGCACGATGAGTGGCGAGCGCGCTGACCGCCCTCGACTGGATGCATAGCTCATCCAGAGTGGCTCCGTATCGTATCGTCAACGTTGGGGACCTCGCACCTCCGTGTTGTAAGTATACTGTCGACTTGAATGAAATTATAGTGGAGACAAAAATCGTGGTGTTTCACTTTCCGAAAAGGCGCAGGTGCGGCAGGTCGACCTTGCACCGCAGCAAGCTCTGCAGCCACGAGCCATTTACCGCCAACCGTGAACCGTCAACTCGAGCGAAAGACTAGTACGCTGTATCCCTACCCGCTCTACCTTTAAGCCGTTGCCATGACGTCTCGGCGCTCTGCCACGCCGCCTTGAGGTCACTCTCAGGCACGCCGAGCCATTCATGGAGCGGCACGTCCGCCGGGCACTCGCGAAGCTCGCGGCCACTAGGCCACGGTTGATTGGTGGTCAGTTCCTGTAGCTCGAGCTGCACAAATACAACCTCACGCAGCCACTGCTCTTTGGATTGCGGATTTACCTCCGGGGCCTTGCCCTTGGCTCTCTGCGACCGCGGCGAAGCATTCGAGGACTTTGACCGCGGCGAAGCGGGCGAACCAGCTGTGGGCGACGAACCAGTGCTCATCAGTTCCACCTTATCATTCCACGAGACCTGAATAGACGGTGGCGCTTGAACGCCCGTTTGACGCGGTGGAGGCCGCCGTGAAGTTGTGGAAACGTCACGGGATTGCGCCGTGGATGCCACGGAGCCTGGGCGTGACTGACGAGCCGCAGCCAGTGCGGCCACGCGTGCTGCTGCCATCTCGCCCCAGGAGGACGGAGTCTGATAGACGCTGCTGGTGCTGCCACCGTTTGGGGGCACTCCAACCAGGAGGGTCGGCATGCGAGGTGCGGGCAGCGCCTGAGAGGCACGTTCCATGGACTCCACGATCGGATCAGCCCACGCCGCAGGAACCGGCAACGCCTGCCTGACCGTCAACGCTGCTGATGTCGCAGAAGTCGCAATGCGCGCGCCTGCTGGCTTCAGCCGCCCCTCGCCGTAGGCTCGCAAGATCAAGTATGCCATGAAAATACCAGCGCCAAAAAGCACCGAGGCGCTCACTATCCATATCGTCCACAGCGAACTGTTGGCTGACTCCGACCAGAGAAGTTGAGGCTGGAATGGAGAAGGAGGCGGCAAAGGCGGCTGCTGTGGCGGGGGCCTCTGCGGTGGCAAGGATGGCGGCTGGAAAGGTGGAAAATAAATGTAGGCGGCACCAATGTCGAGCGATCCGTTGCGGGAACGGCTAGGCGCGCCTATGAAGACGGTACCTGTACTGCTGATGGCAACGCTGTAGCCGAAAGAGTCGCCATTCTCAATGTCCTCTCCACCAAATTCGTCGGCTTCGACGTATTGAAGGGGGAACAAGTCAGCTGAGATGCAGCCTCGAGGCTGTGCTGGCGGGGCTGACGGTGGTACTGGAGGTGACGGGGGCAATGGGGGTGACGAAGGCGGTGGCGATGGTGACGGCGGCGGAGGTGGCGTCGACGGCGGCGGCGGCGGTGAAGGTGGTGGGTTGTGCATCATGCGGGGGCCGCAGTCGTCGCAATCGTCGCCTAGTTTGCACAAGGCGAACTCAGCGCCTGGGCCGCCGTCTGAGCACGTGCCATCGAAGGCGAACAAGCACAAGGTAGTGCACCTCATGACCATATCAGGGAGAAGGGGAGGCGGCGGCGATGGCGGTGGTGACGGCGGTGGTGGTGACGGCGGTGGTGAGGGTGGTGGCGGCGATGGTGGCGGTGGCGATGGCGGTGGCGGTGACGGCGGTGGCGAGGGCGGCGGTGGCGAGGGCGGCGGCGGCCTCGGCGGTGGGCTTGGCGGCGGCGGCCTCGGCGGCGGGCTCGGCGGAGGCAACGGCGGCGGCGCCGGCGGCGGCGAGGGCGGCGGCGGCGAGGGCGGCTGTGGCGGCGATGGCGGCGGTGGCGGCGATACCACAAAGAAACGCGGGCCGCAGTCGATGCAATCATTGCCGAAAGTGCATGGGCTAAGGAACTCAGAGCCTGCGCCACCGTCGTTGCACACGCCATTGCTGATATATTCGGCGCACAAGCCAACGCACGCGGCATGGCAAATGTTCGTGCACACCATGTATGGCGCCGAGGGTGGAGGCGCCGAAGGTGGCGCAGGGGGCGGCGAGGGGGGACGCGATGGAGAATAGTACGGATTGTACTGCGTCTCCACGTCCGTCGTGCCGCACCACGAGTTCTCGTTCACAGCTCGCACAGCGCAGCCGGCGGGGGTGCGCGCATTGTAGTGAGTCTCGGCATACACGTCACGGTGCCACCCGGGGGCTGGGTAGTGCGCGCCACTACCCGAGCTGGCGCAGAGGCTGCCAGCCGCACACGGACAGCCTGACGGGTGCCGAATATAGCACGAGCCGACCGGCGGAAAAGGTGGTGGAGATGGTGGCGGTGGCGATGGCGGCGGTGGACTGGGGGGTGGCGACGGGGGAGGGGGCGACGGAGGAGGAGGCGAAGGCGGGGGTGAGGGTGGCGGCGAGGGCGGCGGTGGCGAGGGTGGCGGCGAGGGCGGCGGGGGTGATGGAGGCGGCGATGGCGGGGGTGGTGTTGGAGGCGGCGAGGGCGGAGGCGACGGCGGCGGGCTTGGCGGAGGCCATGGCGGCGGCGAGGGTGGAGGCGATGGAGGCGGCGGGCGTGGTGGAGGAGGCGGCGGGCTTGGAGGAGGAGGAGGAGGCGCTCGAGGCGGCGACGGCGGCGGCGAGCATCTTTGACCACAGTCTATGCAGTCGGTCGAAAAGCCACAGGCGTCGTATTGAGATGTGCTGCCTCCATCGTCGCAGAGGTTGTCACGGGCAAAATTACACGTATTTGAGCACAGGCATCCGTTAGCGAGAACCGTCTGCAAGCGCCTCGCGAAAGGAGGTGGTGCCGGCGCGCTTGCAAGGACGCGTCGTACCGTCCCACTGCCAACCCACCACGTCGATGGCGGCGGCACTGCCAGACCGCACCGCACGGGGGAGAAGTGGCGCGTCAAGAAGGCGCCTCCAGTCGTCAGCCCGCGGGAGGTACCCCTCGCAGACGAGGTGAGCACTGCGAGCCCGCTCGGCGTGTCAACCGCGATGGCCGCTCCAAATCTGCCGTCGCCGTTCACCATGCCGAGGCCGCCCCCATTCAAGCGTGATGTCGTCACATTGAACAATGGGGCGCTCGCGTACTGCGACAGACGGACTGTTTCAAACGGCCATGTTGCGGCGACTCTCGAAAGCAGCGAAGGATCGTCCGCCGGGGTGAAGAGGAAGGAATACACAGCGCCAAGAGCAGTCCCACCCATGGCTGTCACCCCGAGGCCTGGCGCGCCCACCAGCAGAAGCTTTCCGCCGTTGTCCCACCGAGGCTGCCACGCTACGGCAGTCCCGAACTCACTTCGGCCGACTTGTTCTCCGCGTGCCGGCATTAGCTTTGCAACTTGAGTCCAATTATGCGTCTCGAAGACCCAAGTAGCACCCCACTTGGTCCCGAACCCGCACGGACCCTTGGCGCGCGGCGATCCTACGGCCAGGAGCCCGTGCGTTACGGCCAAGCTCGCGCCGAAGCCGAAGCAGCCAACCACGCCAGTGCCCGAGACTGGATCGATGGGAGTCAACTTGGCACGCAGCAGGCCAGTTGTCACCTCGTAGACATAGACATTGCCATTATGGTGTGGCTCCGGCACACCTGAAGGATACACATCTAAACCGCTTTCGCCCACAAAGAGCAGCCCCTCGTGAAAAGCGACGGTTTGGCCAAAGTTGTTGTCACTCCTGGGCGTGTCCGATGTGAACCGTCGCTCGACGCGAGTGGTCACACCGAGGCAGTTTATAAAACGAGAAGTCACAGGGCTCCAGCATCGGCTTTGCGTTAGGTTGAAGCTGAATAGGTAGGCAGCACCAAATCTCAAAGGAATCGTCGGCTCAGTCCTGGTCTTGGGAGCACCAACGACAAAGTATCCATCGGCAAGTCTCGAGTCTCGAGTGAGGGCCACTGACGTTCCAAAAGCGGCGCTTGGATAGGGACCCGGCGAGGGTTCGGTCAGGACACTGAGGGTATTGAAGAGCAGCTCGTCCGTTCGTTCGCCGTACGAGAGCAAATACGCGGCACCCGCTTCAGGGATGTTGGCGTGCCAGCCATCTCCTGGTGCGCCAACGAGAAAGAGGTTGTCGAGAACGGCGATCGAACTGCCAAACCTGTCGCCAGCTTGGAGCGGGAGCGCGAGCCGTGTGGCTGCCCTTCCCACGCTCATGCGTTCCCCTCCCACGCCACCAGGGCACGGCGTTGAGCGACTGACTGGCAGGGACGGGCTCCGAGCTCGACTGAGGCCTCACGGTCAAGCAGTTCCCAACTCTTCGACGCGGCGTCGGTTGCGAAGATGCACCGGCGCCGAGATGGGCGTCGTTTGACCTTCTATCGCGCCTGTTCGCGCTGTGGGTGTACTGTTTGGCGACAACGACGCTCAAAACCAAACGACACTCTTTGTATTTCCCAGCGGCGCGCCGCACGTCCCTACGCACACTGTCGTCGTCCAGTTGCACCGGCTTGTACGTAGCTACGTACAGAATTTGGCAGTCAGCTTGGCCCGTTGGCCGTCAGTCGTCCGCCGACGCGACGGACGGGGCCACCTCCTTGCCGACGCCCGAGAAGCTATGCTGGCGGCGGCCGGTGCGCCCGCGAAGGATCTTAAAGGCCTCGAGGGTGGCGTACGGCTGGTTAGTCACGGGGTCGAGGTATTTAGCAGGCGCCTGGGTCACAGCACACCGCTGTGTCGCTGGGTACGGCGGCGCGATGTCGTCAATCGTCGAGGGTACGGGCATGTCTGTGAACGTGAGTGTGTTGCTCACGACATCACCCTTTCGCTTGCTGTGGAACTTGATGCGCGGCCCATCGGCATTGCGCTCGCGCACGAGCACACGACGCTTATCCTCCTCCTGCCTGAGCATGCGCTCGAGCGAGGCGCGGTTGATGATCTCCGTCTGCGCCGCCTCGGCCAGAATCTCGGCCTGTGTGAGGCGTCGCAGCTCCACACCGCGCTTGGCGCCCATCGCATCGAGCCGCTCGCGCCGCGCCGCCGCGGCCGCCTCCAGCTTCTTGCGGTTCTCCTCCGCCTCTGCGCTGCTGGCCTGCGTCGTTCCGCGTAGCGAGCCGCGCGAGCGCGCTTCCACCACAATGTCACCCTCGGGCCGCGGCCGCTTCTTGAGGCTCGCATTGGACTTTGAGGCACCCGACTGCCCCGCGCCCGAGGCACCCGCACCGCCGGCCTTCTTTTTGGGATCCTTGTAAGCCGACGACTTCTTGGCCGGCGCCTGCTTCACCTTCTTGTCGGCTTCATCCTCGTCCTCGTCGTCCTCCGACTCAGTCGACTCTCCAAAGTCCGAGTCGAAGGAGTCAGCGCCGTCCTCGTCGTCCGCATCGCCTGCAAAGTCATCGTCCGCCTCCTCGTCCGCCCAGAAGCCCTGCTGGTAAAAGTCCTTGTCGGCCGCATCCTCATCGACCGCCTCCTCGGCCAGGAGCTTGCTCATGCGGTTGCCCTTGCTTGCGCGGCCGGAGGGCGCACGCCGCTCGGGCGGCTTGGTGATCTCTTCGTCTTCGGAGGACATGCTGGGACGAGCCCAGAGGCGCGAGTGGCAGAGAGGCGACTTGCGCCACCCCTGCGTTGCGCGCCTCAATTGCGTAGTATTGCGTTCGTAATTTTATCTTTCTCATCGCGTGCGTCGTCTTGGCGGCAGACCTATTCAATAAGGGTCATGATTCGGTTCTGCTCGCGAACACGCCGAGTAACGGCTTGAAACAGCTGTGGATGCGATGCAGCAGTCCGTCAATGTGATGGACAGGGAAGTCCAGAAGTCGGAGATCCGTATCATCGGTTCTGACGCGTCGATCAAGCTGCCGGCCACCCCAGTGCACCTCACGTGCGGTCGCGATCGCGCGCACCGACCGGTCGTCGCAATGCGGTGGCCCGACGCTGCCGCTGACAACCAAGCCGCCCGTGAGCCCAAGCCAATGCCCGTCTTCCTCTGGGACGGCCATTCGCCGAAGCTCTCTCCGGTCGTCGACAGCGCAACCGGCGAGATACTGAGTGCTTACACCGTCGCCGTGTCCGACAGCCAGGTCGATGCGCGCGGTGGCTCCGGCGTTCTCATCTGCGCCGCCGACGGCCGGCTGTGGGCCTGTGACACCGATGGCCTGGCGCGGCCGTGCTTCGCGCGCTCGCCGTCGCCGATGGCGACCAGCCTGGCGCCTGCCGTTGATTTCGTCAAGCTCGCTTGCGGCGGTGCACACGCTCTCGCGCTCACCGCCGACGGCCGGCTGTACGCGTGGGGCGCGAACGGCCGCGGTCAGCTCGGCATGGGCGACGACATCGATCGCACCGAGCCGACGCCGGTGTCGCTCGAGCGCGCAGCGGACGCCGCCGCCACCGCCGTCGCCGCCGTCGCCGCGTCTGGTGCGGCCTCGGCCGGCGGCCTTCGCGGCTCGATCCGCGCTCAGGCAGCGGCCGTTCGGCTAGGCAGCGCCGAGTCGGCGCCCGGTGGGCCTGCAGCGATCACGCGGATAGCGGCGGCGCTCATGCACTCGGCGGCCGTCTCGTCGGTGGGTACGCTCTTCACCTGGGGCGACGGCGGCGACGGTCGCCTCGGGCTCAATGATCCCAGCTGCCATCGCTGCACCTTACCCACCGCGCTGCCACCGCCGCCGCCGCCCACCGACGCCGACCTCTCCCGCCGACGGTCGTTACTCATGGGCTCGTTCCGCAGCGCAGCCGTCGTGTCGGGGCGTCTGGCCATCGCTTCGAAGAGCCGTGACGCGGGCCCTCCGAGCGCCGCCAGCAGCCGCCAGGACTCGGCGCGCGGCGTTCCACGCCGGGGGGATCCCTCCCCAGCCGGCGTGCCACAGGAGAGCAAGGCGGCGCTCTCCCTCGCCGCCCGCCGCCATAGCTCGAGCGCCGTTACGAGCGCCGCGTCCGCCGGCGTGAGCGACTCGTGGACCTTCCCCGCGTGCGCCGAGCGCCACTCTGCGTGCGTCACGAGCTCCGGTCAGCTCCTCACTTGGGGACGTGCCGAGCACGGCAGGCTCGGCCTTGGTCGGCCGTACGTGGACGCTCTCGCCCCGCGGCTGGTGGTTGCACTCAAGGGCCTGGAGATCGTCGAGGTGGCGCTCGGACGCGCCCACAGCGTCGCGATCACAAAGAATGGGCGGCTCTACTGCTGGGGATGCTCCGATGCGGGCCAATGCGGCCCGCGCCAGCCGCGCCTCGACCCGAGTGTCCCACGCGCCATCTTTGCGCCGCAGCTGGTCCGGATGGGTGCGGCGGGCGACGGGACGGTCGTGTGCTGCACGCTCGCCCTCGAGCTGAAGACGGGGGACGGTAGCCACAGCGCCGCGTGGCTGCGCCATAGTGCGCAGAAGAGTCCCTCGCCGCCGCGCAGGAGTCGATCGGCCTCGCCAACTCGATCGGCCTCGCCAGCGCGCGTGGGAGCTGCTGCTGCTGCCGCCGCCGGCGCGGCCGGCGCGGCCGGCGCGGCCGGCGCGGACGGCGCGGACGGCGCGGACGGCGCGGACGGCGCGGACGGCGGAGGCAAGGATGATAGCGAAGAGCGCTCAGCGGCGAGCCGCGTGTGGCAGCAGGTGGGGCGCTCCAAGAAACTGGGCACTCTCAAGGTGCTGCGCGTGGCTGGCGTGGACCACAAGCGGACGGTGGAGGAGTTGGAGGAGGCACGCCAGCGCCGGATGGCACGATGGTCTCATGGACTCGCGCTGTGGAAGCGTGGGCTACGGCTGCTGGCCCTGGAGCGACCCACCCTTTGGCGCGTCGCCCAGGTGCATGCATGCATGCCAGACATCCCCGAGCGGCAGTTACACGTGGTCGAGTGGTACAAGTCGCTCCTCGACTACTCTCCGCGTGCGGTGGTCGAGCTTGCCTCAGGGGCCATTCACGGTCCGTCGACCATCTCGCCTCGGCCACCGCGCAAGCAGGGACGGGAGATGCACGGTGCACGTGCCTTTTACTACCCCTACGGGCCGCACAAGCTGAGTCACCAGCCCGTGCTCGAGGACGACAGCTGCACCGCGCCGTCGTGGGCGCCGCGTAGCCATCGGCCGGCGCCGTCGCGCCCTCGGCCTGCCTCTGCGCCCACGACGGCGCGCGACAGCACGGCTCAGCGCGGCGGCTACACAGGCCATTCTGGTGGTTACAGGCTTCGTGAGGACGCGGGCGGGCGAAAGGGCGCGGTGCTCGCGACCACGCTCAAGCTGGACCGCTCGAGCGGTCGGCCGGTAAGCGAGCTGCTGCGCGAGACCCTCGTTGCCAGCGACGTGATGGTGCGAGTCATCGACCTCTTCCGCGAGTGGGATGAGAACCAGGACGGTCGAATCTCGAAGCACGAGTTCTCGGTGGGCATGGCGGCCCTCGGCATTGACGTGAGCAAGGAGGAGGCGAACGAGCTCTTTGACGAGTTCGACCCGGACGGCAGCGGCACCATCGAGTACAAGGAGCTCAACCAGCTGCTGAAACGTCGCGTCGAGTTGGGCGAGTTGGGCGCCGACGGCGAGCGGAAGAAGGGCGCCTCGGCTCAGAGTACTCTCGCTGAGACGGCGTCCAGGGCCGCCCGCGCGGCGAAGCGGTACCGCGGCGTGCGCGGCGGCTCAACCGACGGCTCTCCTCTCCTAGCTGCCTTCATGTCCAATGGCACCTTCGCGCCCGCGGCGTACCCGAAACCGCCGTGCATCCGAAACCCCGACGGCGGCATGTGGTCTGCGGACTTTTCGTGGGCGCGAGGGGTGCCCGTCGGTTTCCAGAACGCCATGCCGGGCGGTACCAACGCAGCCGGCCCTCAGGTCATCGGCGACTTGCGCGACCATCACGAGTTCCACAAGGCACCGGCGCAACAGCCCCTCCGACTGACGCTGTCGCTGGGGGCGGCCGCGCCGGTCCATGCCGCCACACCCACCGCCGCTGAGGCGGCCAAGAGTCCACGTTCTGCACCGGTCTACAAGGGGTCGCCGCAGAAGGCTGCACACTCGTTGATCCAGAAAGCGTTGCGGGAAGCGAATCTGGACGGCAGGCCGGCGATGCCCTTTGGTCAACGGACGACCACCTACCTCGACATCGAGGCCGCATGGCCTACACCGCCCCCGAACCGATACAATCCACCCATTGGCCACCACGAGCGGCGCGCCCGCGTCTCCGATTTTGGCGCCGGCGGCGGCGTGGTCAAGCGTACAGCGGCGACGAATAGCACGGGGACCGACATCAATATTGGACCAGGCACCTACCGACCCAACTACCCCGCGGACAAGCGCACGCCGCGTGCGACGATCATCGGCGCTTCCGTACCGGCCGCGATCGAGGATCACGTGAAGAACCTCGGACCCGGGGCCTACGACTTACCCGCCCCCGACCAGACTCCCGGCGCTCGCGTGCCACCAGCGTACAGCTTCAGCAGCGCGCCGACGGGGCGCGGGGTGACAGGCCTCGGTGGCACCGGACCCTCGCAAGGGCTCATGGTCTGGACCACTCTCGTGCCGAAGCTCGTCAAGGCCGGCGTGCTCGACGACCCCAAAGCGGTCAGTGCTCTCGACCGCGCACGCGCGAAGGCGCAGCAGGAGCAGAAGAAGGAGCTTGAGTTAACCGCCACGGTCAAGCACGCGATTCGGAAGGACGCGCCACAGGCGACAAAAGCTCTATACAACATGGTCCGCATGGACGTCGTCGCTGGCGAAGGTGCCGCCGACTCTTTCGTAATCGATCAGATCCGCAACGCGCTGAAGGCCTCGTGGACCCGCGTCAAAGATCTCTTCGTCGAGTGGGACCAGGACGGTTCTGGAACTGTCGACCAGCGCGAATTTCACCGAGCGCTCTCGCTCCTCGGCGTGTCTGCGACGCGGGAGCAAGCGGATGGGCTCTTTGCGACGTTCGATCGGGACGGATCGGGGAGCGTCACATATGCTGAGATGCAGCGCAAGCTCGACTTTCGTAGATCGGGCCAGGCAAGCGCTGGCGCCAGTGCGCCATCAGTTTAGGACTGCTGCCGACTTTTATGACGGCCCCGTCAGACTTAGGAGGACAGGAATCAGCGCAGAGGAATTGAGACTCGACTGAGAAAGCGACAGAGTCACCGGTCCGGCGACGTACCGTATCCGTGGTATACTCGTTTTGTGTTCGTTCGTGACCGCGTGAGCGGACTCCCATGGGAGCGGACGGGATGATAGATAGATCTTACTTTAGTTGTCAAGCCTCCTACCATCAGGGCTTGCTTGATGTTTCTGCGTCGTTACACTATCCAGTTTAATATCCGCGATATCAGACTTATTCATCTGAGAGGCAGAGTCAGAGATGCCCGCGCCCTCTACTCTCGTCTGGTCTCTCGGTCTGTCGTTTCAGCAACGCCGATCGTCTAAAACCCGCCCTGCGAGTAGCGCGCGGCATTCAAGCGCAGCCGTTGCGAGTAGCTGCTCTGGCGCGCCCTCGGTGGCGGAACCACCGGCGGCAGCACTGAGATGCTGCCGACGCAGTTCAGCCCGCGTACTCCTCCCAGAGCGCTACCCTGAGGCGCCCTCTCGCGCTTGCCCTCCTCGAGAGCACGCACCCACGCCTTGATTTGCTGTCGCGACGACGCCACGCGTTGGTCGAGTGCCTCTTCATTGTCGTCCGCGGGCTCCGCGGGCTCCGCGGCCAAATGCTCGCCGTTGCCGCCGAGTCGACTGCGGCCGGGTGCTTCAGTCGCGCCGGCGGGCGCATCCATGCTCAGCATGGCTCCTAGCTCGAGCTCGCTGTCCTCAGGGCCACCCGAGCCATCATCGTCTTCGTCTATGACTGCGACGGCCTCGTCATAGCGATTGCGCCCCGCTGGCATGATGCGCTTGCGCCTGCGCATCGCATCCAGCCGCTTGCACATCGCCTCGTGATCCAGTAGCTTGTCGTGCAGCAGCAGGATGCCCTCGTCGAAGCCGAGCAGGCAATCGCGTAACGCGTCGGCCTTTGCGGCAGCAATCTCGTCGAGCAGCTTGCGGCCCGACGCATCGTCGACCGCGATCATGTCGTCCTCGTCCGTTGCGCCGGCCAGCGAGTGCAATTCAAGCAGTGACCGCAGCTCCGCCAGCTCCACAGGTAAGGGAGTGCCGTCATCGAGCCGCAAGAGCTCATCTTCGGGCATCTCGACCGCATCATCTTCGCCATGCACCTCCTCTACGTGGCCCTCGTCGAGCGTTAGCCGGTCGACGCGCGGCACGAGGCGCGCGGTTGCCATTCCTGGGCCGTTAATAGTCAAACAAACAGACACGACCAAGGCCCTTGGCTTGGCTTGAAGTGACTTCCCAGCCAATGGTTATTATTCGACACGCACTTCACAGTTCGAGACCCGCGTCACCACCTTTTCCTCCCGAGAGCGGCAGTTTTTGAATGGTGCGTGTAGCGAACGGCGCCGTGGCATTCCAGGCGGTGTTTGCTGCCGCTTGCTTCGCGCTTGGAGCACTCCTGTCCTCCATCGGCCGTGGGCAGGAGAACGGAGCCGGCAACATCGGGCTGCAGCTGGACGCCAGCACTTGCGCTTACACAACGAACAATACTGGCAGGATGACCTTGGGCTTTGAGGATCGAGGGAGCGGAGACTTCGATCCTGGTTTCTTGGACTGCCGCTTCCAGGCCGATCGCTTCAACGATGCCGGGATCCGTGAGACCTGGAATCTGCGCAACAACGCCAACGGTATCATTATCAGCGGCCACTTCTTCGCGGTCTTGGGCTGGTTCTTCTGCATCCCTCCGATATCGGCCCTCGCGGCGATCTTTGACCAAAGCGGCTCGACTGTCAGCCCCGGTAGCACCATCGTCTTCGCGTGGGTCTTCGCCGCCGCGCTTACCCTCGTCGAGTTCGTCTCTGAGATTGGCACGTCGCAGACGACGGAATGGATTACGAGTTCGTGGGGCGTGCTCGCCTCGCCCCCGGACAACGCGCTCGCCAACCCCGCCCGCCGAGGCACGATCTCCGCGGCGCAGTCCCTCGAGATGGCCTACCTGATCGTGCAGTCCCGTTCGCTCTGGCTCTTTGCGATGGATGACATCTTCATCGCCGTCGCGCTCGGCTGTGCGGCGAAGCTCACTCACGCCAGCAAGGAAGCTCCCAGGGAGCTCGGGCTGCTCGCCGGCGCCATCGTCTTCTTCAGCGTGCTCGACTTCATCTTCGAGGTCACGCGCTTCGTCAACTGGCGCGGCTCGTCGAACCTGGTCATCGTCACGACGCTGTTCATCGACATGATCCTCCTCCCCGCATGGCTAGTACGCCTCGGGGTGTGGCTTCGCAACGACGACTTAGCTGGTATGACCGCTGAGGCGCTCGCTGCGGCGGCCTCCGCGAGCGCGAGCGCGAGTGCGAGCGCGACAGCTGCTGGCGCCGTCGCTGCCGATGCCATAGGCAAAGTCAAAGGGCTCAACGGCCGTCCCGGCTCGCAATTAAGCTCGCAAAAGATGCTCGACGATCAAGATCTCCTCGAGCCCTCTGACGCGGCCAAGGATCAGCTCGTCCCAACTGCCGCCGAGGTCAATTAGTCGACTTGTCCGAAGGGCCGGCCTGATCGTGTCTTGGGGGTCTCTTCGGCCCGTCGCGCAAATCTTGCCGAAAGGCGACACGAAGACCCCCCAGGGAAGGAAGGGCTAAGCTCTGAGCCGGTAGGGCCTGTGCGATCATGTCCTCGCCTGTCTGTGGCCCCTGGCATGGTCGCCTGGAGGCCACCAGGCTCGACCAGGCAGCCACCAGGCCTCTTCCGTGTCCCGTCTCATCTCCGCGTCTCGTCAGCTCGGTCACTCGTCAGTGACGCATGTACCTGATACCACATGGATCATGGTGCTAGTGGTAAACTAAGTTAGTCAAGTTCTCATATTTATGGAGCATGCCCATGTCGACGATTTCAAGCGCACATGACAGTGTGACTGCTCAAGTCCTTTGCTCGTCCTTGCCAACTGCCTTTGTGTTTGACGTGGGGGGACCGCGAAGAAACTGAACTGAACTGTGTTTGAACTTTGAAAAATCCGCGGAGGTCATCGGAGCACGTGGGAAGGCCGCGTACCCCATAGGAATCCTACTTTTCTGGACGTGCCTTTCCATGGGTGCGTCTTTTTCGTCCGCCGCGATTCCGATAACCCCTGTAGCTCACACGCGTGCCGCCCATCGTGTGCCCAGGCTTCCTCGAGGCCGGCGAGCCGTACACGTGGGACGAGAGCCGCGAGGATGGTATCATGGAGTGGGTTAGCACGCACGGGATCGATCAATTCTTGGCGATGTGGGAAAAGGTGAAGGCCATCAGGTGCGACGACCTTAAATGGGGCGATGAGCTCGAGTACTCCATTCTCAGCGCCAATGGCGATGACGGCACCGTGCGCTGCAAGCTGCGCGGCGCCGAGATCCTGGCCAAGCTGCGTGAGCAGGAGCTGGCGCTGCAGGCGGAGGACGAGGCAGAAGGTGAGGCCGGCATGAAGGGCGGCACCAAGTCGGAAGGGTGCAGCTGGGTGCCCGAGTACGGAGCCTGGATGGTCGAGGGCACGCCGGCGCACCCGTACACGGGCACCGCCTCCGCGCTCCTCTCCGTCGAACGCAACATGCGCACGCGGCGCGCTCGGCTGCTCGCGGTGCTCGAGCCCGACGAGATCTGCCCGACGATCCCGTGCTTCCCGCTGATCGGCGTGGGCGAGTTCACGGAGCCGGCGCTACCCGCGGGCGGCCCTGTCACCAAGTCGCTCTTCGTGCCCGACGACTGCATCAACCCGCACCCGCGCTTTGCCGCGCTCACGGGCAACATCCGCAAGCGGCGGGGCGCCAACGTCGACATACGCATGCCGCGATTCCGCGACACGCACACGCCCGCGCCGTCGCGCCCGGTGGGGTGCGCGCAGCCCTCGACGGTCGAAGAAGCCAACGCGATGGATGAGGTGTACATGGACGCCATGGCCTTTGGGATGGGTTGCTGCTGCCTACAGGTGACCTTCCAGGCGCAGGACGTGGACGAGAGCCGCCATCTGTATGACCAGCTCGCCGTGCTGGCGCCGATGATGCTCGCGCTCACGGCGTCGACGCCCGCCGCGCGCGGCACGCTGCTCGACACGGACTCGCGATGGGGGATCATCTCTCAGTCCGTCGATGATCGCACACCAACCGAGCGCCGGAGTGCCGGAACAGAACGATCAGCCCGCCTTCCAGCCGTCAACGGGACCGACGGTAGCCACACCGCCTCCGACGGCACGCCTCCGAAGTCGGCGCCCCCTAAGGTGCCCTCCTCCTCGGCCGTGGCCGACGGGCCTTCTGGGCCTTCTGGGCTGTACCACGACGCGATGTGGCAGAGCGGGCGGGGAGCCCAGCACAAGTCGCGCTACGACTCGATCTCGCTCTACATCTGCAACGAGCTCGCCAAGAACAAGAATCCGCAGTGCTCCGAGCAGTACAACGACGTGCCCGCGCCCATGTGCGAGAAGTCGTACGCGCGCATGGTCGCGGCCGGCATCGACCCGATGCTCGCGCGCCACATCGCGCATCTCTTCTCGCGCGATCCGCTCGTCATCTTCCGTGGGCGCGTGCAGGAGCTGAGCGATGCTGACTCGACGGAGCACTTTGAGAACTTGCAGAGCACCAACTGGCAGACGGTGCGCTGGAAGCCGCCGCCCGCCTCGTCCACCTTCCTTGGCGGCACGGCCGACATTGGGTGGCGCGTCGAGTTCCGCTCGATGGAGATCTCCATGACTGACTTCGAGAACGCAGCCTTTACCGTCTTCATCGTGCTCGTCTCGCGCATCATCCTCTACTTCAACCTCAACCTGTACCTGCCCCTATCCAAGGTGGACGAGAACATGCGCCGAGCGCAGACGCGCGACGCGCTGCACACCCAGAAGATGTGGTTCTCTCAGAACTTGATGCCTCCGTGCGGCTGCGAAACCCCCCAAAAGAAGATGCCGCACGAGAAAGTGGCGACTCTCTTTGGCGCTGGCGAAGTGGCGCCCTCGGAGGTGACGGTGCTCGAGATCCTGACCGGTAAGGGGACGTACCGCGGGCTATGCCCGATGATCATGGCGTACCTCGACGTCATCGGCTCCGACAGCGTCACGCTGCGCACGGTCACCGTCTACCTCGACTTCATCGTGGCGCGTGCCGCCGGGCAGTTGGTGACTCCTGCCACCTGGATGCGGAACTACATCCGCTCGCACCCGGACTACAAGTTCGACTCGGTGGTCTCCTCGCGCATCGCGACCGACCTGATGATGAAGTGCCACAGGATTGGGATGGGCCTCGACAAGCCTCGGGAGCTCTACGGAGATTTCCCCATTCAGACCGTCTCTGCCAAGGATGCCGTGACGGCTCGCCTGCTCTCGAGCCTACCACTCGGCCGCTCGACGTCGCACGTGGAGCGCACCATGGATCGCTATTCAGCTCGGTCCCACCTGATGGCCAAGAAGCGTGCGCTCGTCAACGACCTCGAGCAGCAGCGTACGCAAGTACGCCGCACCGAAGAGTCCCTCCGCGACATCGAGCAGCAGCTGACCGGCTATGACGGCCCCTCGCTCTAAGGAGACGAAATATGGCCCCGCCGAACATATCCATCGGCACTAAACGATGGCCCACGTTCATATGGGGGGGCCTCGAGCATGAGAGCATGTTGAGAAGGAGAGTGAATGGAACGTTATGCAACAGTCTACAGAGCGTGAGTGTACCGTTGCGCTCCACTGTTGAGGAGCTCCCGAACATGCCTGCGGAAATACGTTCGTGTGTGTACTAAGTTGCGGGTCCAAAATAGGCACGTTTCGTTGTGAAGAGCCCGTGACGGCGCGCACGCCGAAGCGAAGGCGATTCTGCGAAGAGGACGTCACGGAGAAAATGGATGTTGTCGATGAGACGCCTCCTGCGGCCGCGCAGCAGATGCCCATACGAGACAGCTCGCTAAGTGAAATTCTCAAGCTGGGTTTTGCGTCCCAGGACACGAAGCTGGCAGCCAATTCACCTTCGCTCACACTAACATCCGTGCTCGTGCGCGCCTTTGTCGAGGAGGCCCGACATCGTGCTACTGCTGTGGCGCTGGAAGATGGCGCTGATACGGTGACCGATGAACATTTGGAGAAAGTATTGCCATCAGTGCTGCTAGACTTTGGGCCATGAGCTGCGTGCCTACGTCATGTGGTGTGTGTGAGCTCGTCGGAGGTATTTGTAATTTTGCAATTTGGCCGCCCTTTGGGTCCGCTTAGACTCATCAGAACCGAACACGTCCAAGAGAGCCAACCACGTGTTGACCACATCACGGCTGTCGGCTATCCCAGGCGACCCCCCGCAAGCTACAAGCCCCGCAGTGACATGATGCGCCCCTCCGCGCTCCGGCGAGACGAGGCGAGATATCATGCGAGATATCTAGGGGCAAGGACTGGGCAAGGCGGGGCCGCAGAGAACTCACCACACGCTGCTCATCACACTCACCTCCACACTCTTGCGCATGGTCGGGTCGGCGGGTGGGTGAATTGAGTCTCAGTGAAGAAGCATTTCACGTGAACAGGGCAAGCCCGAGGACCCACCCTGCGTCCCTGGTCTTCCTCTCGCTCGGCCCCGTGCTGACGACGCGTTAGAGGTCGACGAGCACCGCCATGGGCCACTTCGATCCCAACGACCCTTCGATCAAGCGCGAGATTGTGCACCTCATCCTGCAGTATCTCCAGGACGAGGGCTACACGGCTTCCTTCCTCACCATGCAGGACGAGTCGAATGTCAAGCTTGCCGAGCAGCAGACGCAGCGCTCGCTCTTTAAGCGCATGCGCAAGGCGATCCTCGAGGGCGACTGGCCCGAATTCGACAAGCTGTGCGGCAAGATGAGCTTCCAGCAGCAAAAGAGCTTCCAATACTCAGCCTACCGGGAGCAGTTCATCGAGCTCATCGAGGCGCACGAGTACCAGAAGGCCTTCACGCACCTCACGAAGCGGCTCAAGCCGCTCGAGCGCTCCGCAGCGTCCGCGGGCGACTTCAAGAACCTGTGCTACCTGCTCACTTGCCGCTCCGTGCATGAGGTGCTCCCGCACTGGCAGGGCGTCTCGGCGGCGCGTGAGGCACTCCTCGCCCAGTTTGCGACGATGATGGATCTCGAGGAACGACAGCAAGAAGGCGAGGTGGTGCTGCCGGCCTCGCGGCTGGTGACACTTCTCGAGCAGGCGGCCGCCTACCAGGTCTCTCACAGCGCCACCGCATTCGGAGGCGCCCTGGCGACCGCGGCCGCGCCCACCGACACGGCGCCCACCGTCTCCGTGCCGGACGCGGCTGGCGCCGTCATCTACGGCATAGGAGCATGCGGCACGGCGCCTTTGGCTGTCGGCAGCGCTGGCTCGGCTGAGCCGGCATCCACGGGGGGGCGCATCGGAACTACGGGAGGCATCGGAGATCTCGGAGATCTCGGATCGGCAGCGGCTCGGATGCCCTCAAAGGCGCCGTCGTGGGCACCACCCAAGTCTTCGAGGCCGCCGCCCGGACAGCAGACGGTGACGAGCCTCCTAGCAGACTACGCGGCACCATGCCTGCCGAACGCGGTGCACCGTACCCTGCGAGGGCACGCGGCCGGTCTCAAGACGGTTGCCTGGCTTGGCCGTACCGGCTTACTCCTCTCAGGGGGGAATGATCCCGCGGTGTGCCTGTGGGAAACTCGGACGGGCACTTGTATCTCGCGTCTCGAGGGCCACGCGGCGCGTGTGTGGCAGCTCGCGGTGGGGCGTACGGATGGGCACGTGGCCTCCGCGTCCGCCGATGGCACCATCAAGCTCTGGCGGTGCATCGAGGCTGCTGAAGCCGAGGCGGCCGCTGCCGACGACGGCGTCGCCACGGTTGACTTTGCAGGCGCCCGATCCGGCGCGCCCGAAGACCCTAGCGGCGGTGTCGGCGGCGTCGGCATCGGCGTCGTCGTCGAGGATCCGCCGCCCGCCTTCGGGCCGGTGGGCACCCTTACCGGCCACCAAGGCGACGTCTACTCGGTATTCTGATGGCCTCTGGTGGCCTCTGGTGGCCTCTGATGACCTTTGGTGGCCTCTGCTGGCCTCTGCTGGCCTCTGCTGGCCTCTGCTGGCCTCTGATGGCCACTGATGGCCTCTGATGGCCTCTGATGGCCTCTGACGGCCACTGACAAGCCCACCCGCCCTCATCATCAGGTGTGCTTCCACCCAGTCGACGACCAGCTCGTGAGCTGCGGCTACGACAAGTCCGTTCGCCTCTTCGATACGGCGGTCGGCACCGAAGTGCGCGCCTTTCTTGGGCACGAGCTGCCCGTGCGCCAGGCGGTGTACAACGCGACGGGCAACCTGATCGTCTCAGGAGGCAAAGATGCGACTCTCTTCTTTTGGGACGAGCGCTCGGCCTTGTGCGTGCGCAAGCTGCGCCATTCCCTCGGCGAGGTCACTTCTGTGCAGCTCTCGAACTGCGGCATGCAACTGCTCGTGTCGTCCAAGGATAACGCGGCGCGCCTGTGGGACGTGCGTGCCGCGCGCCCGCTCCGCGCGTACAAGGGGCACCTCAACACGTGCAAGAACTTTGTGCGTGCGCGCTTCGGGCCTGGGCGCGATAGTGTCATGTCGGGCTCTGAGGATGGGAGCGTTTGCCTGTGGAGCCTCGCAAGCGCCGAACTCCTTCATCGGCTGCGCGGGCACACGGACGTCGTGTATGACGCCGTGTGGAACCCGAGCCTCGGCTTGCTCGCCTCGTGCTCGCAAGACGGGACTGTGCGCACGTGGAGGCACGATCCATGCCAGCCACTCACGCCTACGGACGCGCAGGCCGAGATGTGGTGAGATGACCTCGTATCGGCGCGTCGGACTGTGTATGCGAGCCGCGCGCGGTCGGCGGTGTTAAGCGCGCCGCGGTGCTGCGTGATTTCAAGGTGGAGATGGTGCGCGTCATGGTGCTAGAAATCCTGCTAGAAATCCGCATGGATGATACGATCATAGAAGTGCGTCACCACACGAGAACCGCCTCAAGCTCTCAACCACAAGTGCCTGCGCACTCCGACAGTCGCTTGGCGATCACGACCACGATGAGTACAGCCGTCGCGGCCGGAATGACGGAGCGCACCGGCGGCGGAATGGCGTCGAAGAAAGTGACGATGCCCATCGAGAATCGCACTTCTCCAGGGCTGCTGCGTGCCAGCTCGCCGGGCTTGTTGCCGAGCACGCCCGGGTTCTTGGAGATGATGTTGAGCCGCTCAACCTCGTCAAAGCCGAGTTCGTTGCACAGGATTTGGTAGTTGAATCGAATGTTATCGGCCGTGTTGATAAAGGGCAGAAGCACTGCGACGTTGCGCCGCGCTGCGGCCACCGCTGCCTTCTCTGTCGGATAGCACTTGCGGAACTCCTTCCAAAGCGGCTCGACCGTCTGCGGCTTCACTCCGGGGTCGAGGAGCTCTAAGACGCCATCTGGCAGGCGCATCACCAAGTGAGAGCCCCGAGCGTCCTTAAGTGGCATCGGCATGCGATGCGGCGCGGCGACGAAGCCGAGCGCTGCTACTAAGAAAGTCTGCATTCGCGAGCGAGCGGGGCCCCCGCGTTGACTCGAACTCCCGCCATTTGTAAAGAAACGAGGGTGAATGTGAATGTGATTGTTTTTGTATGATTGCTACATGTGACACGGCGCTGCGACGTTCTTCACTTCCTACAACGACTTATGTTCCTCCCGACGAGCGCCTAATTTGGACTTGCCTCCCTTCGAGTGAATGTGCTGGGGCTATCGAGAACCGGCGGTGCGATGGCCATGATGGCGGCGCTATTTATATGCGTCGCCGCTGCTGCGACCATCGAGCCGCTCGAAGAAACGCCGGCCTCTGCCTCGGTGCAGGCGATGGTTACACAGCGGATGCGAGGCCAGCTCGACATGCTCGGGTATAGCGAGGCGGAGATTGAGTCGCTCAGCCCGCGGCGAGCTGCCGTGGTCGTTGAGCGCAAATTGAGGAGGCCGAGGGCAGGCGTACCAGTCTCGTGGACAAAGACTGGCGAACCGGTGGGTGGGTGGCTGGGCCATCATCGCCGAAGGATTGGCCGCGTGTTCAAGTACTATTTGCCCGCCACCTTGGCAGTGGCGTGCATGGCGCGCGTGGACGCATGTGGAGCTGGGATCCAGGCAGCTGCGGCGTTCGCTGCCGCGTTGCTGCAGCGGAGCCACCAGCTCATTCTCTGCCATTCGCAACCACAGTCGTCGCAGCAGCGCAGCCGGCAGGTGGTTCCGCCCATTCCTGTGCACGGGGCACCGACAAGCCCATCGAACGCGCGCGGGCTGTATCCTTGGGACCCAGGCTGGGAGGCTGGCAAATAGGCCACCGCGTGTCGTGCGAGACACCTCTGAGACCATGCCCTGCGCGAAATGAGCCATCACCTGATCGCAGCGCGTCGCCTATCGGGGTCCGAGCAAGGCGCAACGCGAAGTGACCAAGGCTCGCCTGGCCGTTGGCCGCTGCGGTGGCCTGCCCAGTTTGCCGTGCGACAATTCGACACACCGCGTGTACCAGTGTGTGTGCGTGCGTGGCGTGGCGTGGGGATGTAACACGCTCTGTCCGACATGTGTGAGGTCTGAGGTCATGTGCTGTGATGTGTGTATGCGTGTGCGGTGGCGGGAGTCGCGAGCCGCGGAGAGGATGCCGTCCGGGCGGGCGCTGTCGCCACCGAATTTAGTTTGTGTCGTGACGCCCTGTGTGTGCGTGTGTGGACGCATGGGCGCTATCTAAATAAAAGAGGACTGATTTGGAGCCTTTAAATGGCGTGAGGCATGATTCAAAATCCGACAGTGGCTATAATTTATAGATCGGTTGAGGCTAGACCTTGTGCTAGAGCTCGGCTCCGCTGCCTCGAGGCTCGGGCCATGGGGCCTAGGGCCGCAGGGGTGGGAACTGGCGATTGGGGTGTGGACGGTGGTGTGGGGTCCGGTGGATCAGTTTGACTGTTGTGGGGAGGTCGGTGGCCACGCTCTTACACTGGAACCTGCGGCTCATCCTGCGTGTCCTCGACGAGCCGCGGCGCGAGGTCGGCGAGCATAGCCCCGCCACTCTGCTCACCCCGCTTTCTAAGCTCTTTTCGGCGCTTGGCCTTGGGCACCGCCACAGTCGTCGGAGTCCCAAAGCACTGCCATATCCAGTGCGGTGGCTTCTCGCCGTGGATGGGCTCGGGCCAACCTCGGCGCAATGAGATTTCGACGGTCTCTCCGGCGGCCGTCGCCTGCCGCAGCGCCGCCGCGGCCTCTTCCGAAGTCCCCACGGGCGTCGCGCCGATGCGCAAGACAAGGTCTCCTGCCTCAAGAAAAGCCGGCTGCTGTAGCTTGCGAAGGAGCTCCTCGGTGCCTCTTGTCGAGGCGACGAGCGGGCTGGGCGACGTCGCTCGATCCATCCACGTGATTTCAATCTGCCGCAGGGCGGCCGGACCCACAAGCAGCCGATGCGTCTCCTGCCGCAGTACGTCAAAGGAGAGGCGGCCGGGCGGCGCTCTGTCCCAGTGGAAGACGAGGTCCTTCGTGGTCGCAATGGGCTCGCCACCGACGGCACGGATCTCGTCGCCGCCGAAGAGACGCCCGCAGCTCGGAAAATCGTAAAACGTGCAGCTAATCGGCACTCCGATGGCATCGCTCGGCCAAAACTCAGGCTGTGGGAAGGCGACGCCGAGGAACGTGCGCCCTGACCTGCGCCAAGTGCCCTCGGACGGCTTTTCAAGGACCACACGGATGAGATGCTGCGTCGTTATCTGACTGCTGATGGGCATCCGAAGTGGGCGTGTCTGTCGCCGCCATTATTGTATTGTTGGCGGCGAATTTTCGCGCCGCCGTGGTCTAGTTCATTCAGTTCAGTTCAGTTCTGAACTGAACTGGTCTACCCATAACTTCACTTCACACCCACACCTAATCGAATCACAGCACACAAGAAGAGAACCCTGAACCTCTGTGCTGAGCCTTGCCCGCCCACATCGAGGGCCAAAGTAGGTCTCGACGGTCCCCCGTACCATCCCTCATGCAAGGTCTTTTTCCGCACCAAACCAGCGCTCTGCGGCTCCTGCGCCGCTGGGCCCATGGCTGGGCCGGCTGGCCATCTCATGCGGTCCGCCGCGCCTGCTCGTATCTCGGGAAGATCTTGTGAGATCCGCCGCGCCTGCTCGCATCTCCTCGGGCAGATACCAGATCGTGAGCTAGAGCTCATCGGCGAGGGACGAGACGAGCGCAAATTCGCCTACCGAGGGCGGGGAGGCACTCGGCGCGATGGCACCGAAGGAGGATGCGGTCGCCGCTTCTGGCGAGCCGATGAGGGCGGGCGGTGGCGGGGCTGGGGCAGGGCCAAACACCGACGATGTTGCCGGGGCGGGCGCAAAGGGCGATGCAGTGGCCGATGCTGGGGAGTCAAAGAGGCCCCCACCAGCACGCGGGGCGCCAAAGGGTGAGGTGGTGGGCGCCGGCGCCAGCGCCGGCGCCGGATTCGCGCCTCCAAAGCTGAACCCGGACGACGCTGCCGCTGCAGGCGCTGGCGGGGCGGGCGCAAAGGGCGATGACGGCGGGTAGTCCCAGCCGCGCGGCGCGCCACCGCCACCCGACATGCTCGATGGGACATTGCGACGCGCGCAATCGGGCTCTACGCCCATCTTTCGTAGCTCCTCGCGGAGGCGGTCGGCGGTGGCAAAGTCCTTGGCGCGCTTGGCCGCCACCCACTTGTCCAATTGCGACTCGATCTGCGAATCGCGCGCGTGAGCGGCGCCATACGCGCCGCCGCCGTATGGAGCGCCGTATGGAGCGGCGCCTGGCGTTCCCGCGGCGCCGAAGGCGGGCTTAGGGGCGAAGAGGGAAGGCGCTCCTCCAAGTGGAGAGGAGGCGGCAGCGCCGCCTCCAAAGGGGGAAGCGGCGGGCGGCGCCACTCCCCCAAACGGTGCGCCTCCAAAGAGGGAAGCGGCGGGCGGCGCCACTCCCCCAAACGGTGCGGGCGAGGAAGCCACACCCCCAATCGGCGCTGGCGCGCTGCCCAACAGGCCGCAGGAGGGTGCGGAAGCACCGCCGCCAGACAGGCCGCTGGGCGCGGGAGCGCCACCGAAAAAATGGCATGCTCTCAAACTCCCAACTGCGCGGGCTGCGGCCTCCTTGCCTTTAGCGTCGCCGTCACGCATGAGCGCCTTGAGCGATTCGACGGCGCCCGCCGCAACCATCGCAGCCTCATTGGCAGCGTTGCCGTTGGACAGATTCCCCAAGGCGAGGGCTGCGTACCTCTTGCCTTCAGCGTCGCCGTCGCGCACGAGCGCCGCGAGCGGCACGATGGCGCCCGCCGCTGCGATCGCCGCTTGAGCGTCGCCGTCGCGCACGAGCGCCGCGAGCGGCACGATGGCGCCCGCCGCTGCGATCGCCGCCGTATTGGCAGCGTTGCCGTTCGACAGATTCCCCAAGGCGTGGGCTGCGTACGCCTTGCCTTGAGCGTCGCCATCGCGCACGAGCGCCGCGAGGGGCACGATGGCACCCGCCGCTGCGATCGCCGCCGTAGTGGCAGCGTTGCCGATCGACAGATTCCCCAAGGCGTGGGCTGCGTACGCCTTGCCTTGAGCGTCGCCGTCGCGCACGAGCGCCGCGAGGGGCACGATGGCGCCCGCCGCTGCGATTGCCGCCTTATTGGCAGCGTTGCCGATCGACAGATACCCCAAGACGGCGGCTGCGTTCGCCTTGCCTTTAGCGTCGCCGTCGCGCACGAGCGCCGCGAGCGGCACGATGGCGCCCGCCGCCGCGATCGCCGCCTTATTGGCATCGTTGCGCGATAGCTTCCACAAGGCCTCCGCGGCTGCCGCACGCTCTTCGGCGGTGCCGTCCCCGAGCATCGCCACGAGTGGCGGGAAGACGCCGGCCGCGGCGAGTGCTTCACGCATCGGATCCATACATTGGTCTGCTGGCGCGTCGGCGAGAATCGCGATGCCACTCGCTACAGACTGCCGAGAGCCGCTAGGGCTCGCTTGGAGCAGCGCCACGAGCGCCCTTGCATCTCTGTCGGCTACTGCGCGCTGTGCCTCGGGCGACGCCGTCCGTGCCCAAGCTGCCCGTGTGTCGACTGGAGTTACGGCGGGGGGCGGCGCGCCGAAGAGGGAGGCGCTCATCGCCGGAGCCGCCGTTGCAAACGGGTTGGCGGCGAAGATCGACGTCCCAGCCGCTGGCGGGGCGCCAAAGGGCGAGGAAGCGATGAAGGGGGCGGGCGCAAAGGGCGATGCGGTCGCCGATGCCGGGGAGCCAAAGATGCCCCCACCAGCACGCGGGGCGCCAAAGGGTGAGGTGGTGGGCGCCGGCGCCGGCGCCGGATTCGCGCCTCCAAAGCTGAACCCGGACGACGCGGCCGCTGCAGGCGCTGGCGGGGCGGGTGCAAAGGGGGATGCGGTCGCCGATGCCGGGGAGCCAAAGATGCCCCCACCAGCACGCGGGGCGCCAAAGGGTGAGGTGGAGGCACCGCCGCCTCCAAACATCCCGCCGCCGCCGCCGAGTGCTGCGCCGAATGGAGCAGCCGCCGGAGCGGCGCCGCCAAAGGACAACGGCACGCATCCAAACGGCAAGGGGCCGCCCGTGGCTATTGGCGCACTGACCACCGCTCCGGCTACCGGTACAAGTGGCACGATCGAGGGCATCAGCGCCATCTTGTCCGCGCTCGGCGCGAAGAAGCCGGTGGGGAGGGGCACGCAGCCGTCCCTGCCCCAGCCCGTCGGAGGCGGCTTGTCGTCGGCCGACGCGACCGAATACACCATGCTTGGTGGCTGGTTCGAGACGCTCGAGGCCATCCACCACTTGCCTTCGCGCCGTATGATCGAACTCGTAACTTGTACATTGCCAGAGGCCACACTCGGGTCGCCGACCTTGACGTAGCAGGGCACCCCATCCTTGAGCCCCGCGGCAACGTCCACCCTGTACTCGCCATTGACATGGTCGTAAGCACCCGCGCCCACCACCCGAAGGACTGCGGTGGCGGAGCTCGCTGGGGAAGGAGAGCCAAACACTGACGAAGCTGCCGGGGCGGGTGCAAAGGGGGATGCGGTCGCCGATGCTGGGGAGCCAAAGAGGGCCCCACATGCACGCGGGGCGCCAAAGGGTGAGCCGGAGGCAGCGCCACCGCCAAAGGGCGAGGCGGCGGGCGGCGGCACAACCCCAAACGGCAAGGGGCCGCCCGAGGCGAATGGCACGCTCGCCATCGCTCCGGCTGCCATGGGCACGATCGAGGGCATCTCCGCGCTAGGCGGGAATGGCACGCAGCCGTCCCTGCCCCAGCCTGTTGGAGGCGGCTTGTCGTCGGTCGACGCGACTGAATACAGCATCGTCGGTGGCTGGTTCGAGAGGCTCGAGGCCATCCACCACTTGCCATCGCGCCGCATGATCGTGCGTGATTGAGAGCCAAAGGGCCCTTCCCACGGGTCGCCGACCTTGATGTAGCTGGGCACCCCATCCTTGAGCCCCGCGGCAACGTCCACCCTATACTCGCCATTGACGAAGCCATGGGCACCCGCACCCTCCACCCGAAGTACGGCTGCCATGGGCACGATCGAGGGCATCTCCGCGCTAGGCGGGAATGGCACGCAGCCGTCCCTGCCCCAGCCTGTTGGAGGCGGCTTGTCGTCGGTCGACGCGACTGAATACAGCATCGTCGGTGGCTGGTTCGAGAGGCTCGAGGCCATCCACCACTTGCCATCGCGCCGCATGATCGTGCGTGATTGAGAGCCAAAGGGCCCTTCCCACGGGTCGCCGACCTTGATGTAGCTGGGCACCCCATCCTTGAGCCCCGCGGCAACGTCCACCCTATACTCGCCATTGACGAAGCCATGGGCACCCGCGCCTACCACATTAAGGACTGCGGTGGCGGAGCTTGCTGGGGCAGGAGGGCCAAATGGCGACGACGCTGCCGGGGCGGGCGCAAAGGGCGATGTAGTCGCCGATGCTGGGGAGCCAAAGAGGACCCCACCAGCACGCGGGGCGCCAAAGGGTGAGGGGGGCGCCGGCGCGGCTGCAACAGAGCCATCGTTGCCCTCACCTTCCTTGGGCTCGAACCGCAACGACTTGCACGAGCTCCACTCGAAGCCATCGAATGCGATCCATGTCCCAAGGATCTCGTGCGGCGTCGACGCATCTGACTCGCAGTACGCCCACCCATCATTGCCGCCTGCCGTAGGCCCGATTACCCAGCGCGGCACGTGATAGGTCGGGTCGATGACATGGAACAGGTGCGCCTGCCCGGCCGACTTGGTCTTGTGCACATAGTGAGGCCGGCCGTTGAGGAGCGTCCGTTGAGTAGCGGCCATCGAGAGCTGCCAGTCGCCGGAAAAGTTGTCGTGATGAAAGCCCCACTCGGCACCCCTGCACATAAGAGAGCGAGGCAATACCTTGTTCGAAGGCCCACTCGCGCCGAATGGAGGTGCAACCGGGAAGGCAGCGGAGGGCGGCGCCCCCACGCCAAATGGCGAGCGCCCGGCAACAAAAGGCGTCGCTGCCGGCGCAGGAGCAGCGCTAAACGGGGAGGCGGCAGCGCTACCAAACGGTGAGGGCGTCGCGGCCGCGCCGACGCCGCCCAGCGCGGCGGCGCCTGGCGTGGCGCCCGTGTTACCCTTGGCGTAATCCTCGTACCGGAGCTCCTCAAAGGACTTGCTTTGGTACTGGTCCATCTTGCTGATCGAGCAGTACTGGTATACCTGCACTTGGCCGGGCGCGCCCGCGACCTGCTCCCTCTCCTGCACCGGCTTATACGGCGGGTTGCCCGAGCCAGCGCCGCCCGAAAAGGCGGCGATGGGCGGAAAGATGGGCGCCATCAGCTGGGGCGGCGGCGGAAGTCTACCTCCCCTCAGCTGGGCAGCGGCACATTCGGCAACCGCCTTGTCGATCGCATGGGACTCGAGAAGATCGATGACCTCATCAAACTGCGCGATGATGCGAGCGATCGCCGCGTCGTCCGCGGGCGGGGGCTTTGCGATGAACGATCCATGACCCTTCACCCAGAGGGCACGCCGCGTCGTGGCTACGTGCAGCGCGGTGCGCCCTTTCCGAGTAGCGCGGTGCGCATCTGCGCCCGACTGCAGTAGCAGCGAGACGCACTCGACGTTTGCATCGTGGGCGGCAAGCATAAGTGGGTGTGCCCCTCTGTCGTTGGCACTGTTGACGTCGGCGCCCGCCTCAATGGCCGACTGAAGCGCCGCCACGTCCCCAGCTAGAGCAGCATCGCCGATGTCCCAAGCCCGCGTTGCGTCGGCGCCGTTCCCAGCGAGTGCAGCGAGGTCGGCGCCGAACTGCGACATTGGAGGATCTCCACCTGGCAAAAAAGCGAATGATATTCTTCATCTCGGGTCGCCTCGCCTCGCATGCCGCCGCCCAGCCGCGAGCACGCGGCTCGTGACTGTTGATGTGAGAAAATTCGACTTCAAACTTCGTCACTGCATCGCTCGGAGCATCCGCGTGCCCGGAGTCCGAGGTGGTGTTGCTCAATAGGGCGGCGCGCGCTACAAAATGCCGCCGCAGGTGCCGCTTCCGCTCGTGAAGGCCCTCCGCGATGAGCTGGGTATCTCGATGAAGGACGCCAAGGATGCCCTGCTGAAGGCCAATCTGGACCTGGATCTTGCGCGAAGCATCCTGAAAGGCGAGGTGGCTGCAACACCTCCGCCTGCGCCGTCGGCGGTCGCACCCTCGTCACCCACAGCGAGCGCGGGCGACATGTTTGGAGGTATGGCCGTGAATCCGTCGCCGCCGCCAGCGCCGCCCGCTGCACCGCCTGCCCCAGGTGACTTTGGCTCGCCACCCTCGAGCATGTTCGGAGGCATGGCACTCGCACCGACCGCCCTGCCGCCTCCCGACCCGCCTCCCGAGAGCGCCGATGTCTTCGCGCAGCTGAGTGCGGGTGCGAGCGCACCGCCCCCCGCGGCGGTCTTTGGCGGCATGTTTGCCGGGATGGGCGTCGTCAGCACCGACAGCGCCCCCGCCGCGGTCTCTGGCGGCATGTTTGCCGGGATGGGCGTCGTCAGCACCGACAGCGCCCCCGCCGCGGTCACTGGCGGCATGTTTGCCGGGATGGGCGTCGTCAGCACCGACAGCGCCCCCGCCGCGGTCACTGGCGGCATGTTTGCCGGGATGGGCGTCGTCAGCACCGACTCCGCCGCTGGCAGCGGCGGAGTCGGTGCTGACGGTCCAGGGGGCTCCGCATTCTCTTTCTTAGGCGGCGCACAGGCTGAAGCGAACGGTGGAATGAACGGCACGTCCGAAGACTATGTTGCGACGGAGGAGAAGGAGGAGGAGGAGGAGGAGGAGGAGCCGCTGCCTCCGGAGGTGCTTGGGTATCTCTCGTCACTGCCGCCTACCGAGGTGGCGAAGGCAAAGGATCTCTTCGCGACCGCAAGCGCCAGCCATCTCGTCAATCTGGCGGCGCTGAAGGCCGAGGTGGCGACGGAGAAGCGCGCTGCGGCGAGCGCGGAGAGGATGGTGAACGGCGCTCGGGAGGAGGCCATGACGGCGAGCGAGGCCGAGGCGGCGGCACGCGAGGCGCTTCTACGGGCTCAGCAGGAGCTGTCGAACGCCTCGATGATAGCTCAGCGCCGGCAGGCCGAGGCCGCCGAGGCGGAGGCGGAGCTCGAGAGCAAGAGACTCGCCCTCACGGTGGCCGAAGATCGGCTGGCCGCTCATCGGGCCGCGCTCAGGCAAGCTCGCACCGACGCGCTCATGAACGTGCAACGCGAGGTGCAGCAAGAGAAGCTGCGCCAACTCGAGCTGCAAGAGGCGAAACTCGCCGAAGAGAAACGCGCCGCGTTGGCCGCCATGGGCATGGGCGGCGGCGGCGGCATGGGCGGCGGCGGCGGCATGGGCGGCGGCGGCGGCATGGGCGGCGGTGGCGGCATGGGCGGCGGCGGCGGCGGCATGGGCGGCGGCGGCGTCCATCAGACGAATCCGTTTGGCGCGATGCAGCCCGGCACGCCCGCTGCCCCAGCTGCGCCGGCTGCGTCGGCTGCGTCTTCACAGGACGAGGATCTTCACACCCTCCTTCGCCGCAACGGCCTCGATAAGCTCATTAACATCTTCGTCGAGAACGACATTGAGACCGTCAAGGATGTGCACCTCCTGACCGAGAACGACCTCAAAGAGCTTGGGGTCTCGGTCGGGCTCCGTCGCAAACTCCTCGAGGCGCTCGCCGGTGGTGGGACGGGTGGAGGTGCGCCCGCGACGACGCCGTCGCCATCGCCTGGCATGGCCGCGGCGCCCGCGGCGGCGCTTCCGCCGATGACGCCGCCCTCTACAGGTGGAGTGGCAGCGGACGGCATGGTCGGCATCCTGAGTGGCATGGGTGGCATGCCGGGTAGCATGGCCGGCGGCATGCCGGGCGGCATCCTGAGTGGCATGGGTGGCATGGCCTCGGCAAGTGGAGTACCGAGCGGTGGACTCCCTGCCGATTTTGGAAGCGGAGGCTTGCCTAATATGGAAATGGGCACGCCCGGGGGCTCCGCGTTCTCATTCTTGGGTGGAGCGACGCCCCCCGCGGCGGTCTCTGGCGGCATGTTTGCCGGGATGGGCGTCGTCAGCACCGACAGCGCCC
>ENA-UOXK01000293-UOXK01000293.1-mixed-culture-metagenome-genome-assembly--contig:-NODE-293-length-37351-cov-35.253888_pt1 | contig 37351 bp, 25 predicted proteins | sample MGYA00238160_ERZ761638 | MGnify/ENA primary metagenome ERZ761638 (study PRJEB28912, sample SAMN08777098) | mixed culture metagenome | isolation source: Freshwater growth medium | place: USA...
GAGGTGTCGCCACGAGAAGAAAAGTGCGAGAAAAGCCTTTCACAGTTATGCTGCGTGAACGTGCAACGTCGGTCAATTTCGTTGCTCTTCGCAACACTTTGGGGGAAAACGTGAGTTTTTGGACGAACTTCCCTCGTATCGCCTATACCAAATCCGGCGACACTCGTCTGTCTCACGGCCAAAAGCAGGATGAGGTGCGCTCGAGCCGCGCCTCTCCGGCGCTGGAACAGAACCCGAACCGCCTGGCGTCGCCTTGCACTCAGTCAACCATGATGGGATCCGGGCAGCCGCCGACGGCATTGGTCGAGGAGACAGGCAGCGGCTCGCTCGCTGAGGATGCGGTGGCCTGCCGGTAGGGCTGGTAGGTGAAGATTGGGAACCGGTCGACCTGCTGCGGCTGGGCTCTCGATGTGCTCTCAGGGAAGACCATCTCGATGCGATCTCCCGGGTGCAGCACCTGCGACTTGTTCTTGCCGAGCTGCACGCCGTTGACGAAGGTGCCGTTCTGCGAGAGATCCTCGATCCAGGCCTCGAGCACAGGTGCACGCTGATCCTCGTAGAGCTGCTGGTTGCCGCTCACCACCTCGGGCCAACGGATGCTGTGAAAGAGGCGGAAGTGCTGCGACGAGATGTAAGGCATCTGCGCCAAGTGGCCCACGCGGATGTCCGACTTGCGCGAGCGGCCCACCATGTACTCCTTGGTCGAGCGCAGGTCGTAGACCACCTCGCCCTCGCCACCCACCGGCGCCCCCGCCGGCAGCCCTTGTTTCGGCGGGGTACGCGAGACGAGCTGTCCCCAGAAGAATCGGCGCGGGATAGTGATGCTCGCAGCGGCCGCTGGCTCAGCGGAGCTTGCGGATGCCGCCGCCGCGGAGGAGGCCTCCGACTCGGGCCAGAGCGCGCGCACGAGCCGCGCCGCCTCCGTCTCGCCCTCCTCCCAGAGCGATGGCGTCTCCAGGATGGGCGTACGTTCCTTGCCGCCGCCGCTCGCGCGCGGACGGCTCGCGGGGAAGTCATGGTCGCCGTCGACCGAGTCAAGCTGCTCGTCCTCGTCGTCCTCCGCCGCCTCGCCCCCGGTCCCGTCCAGCCTCCAAGTCTTCTCGAGTCGGTCGGCGACCGTGCGGTCGACCGACGAGGGTGGGCGGCTGCAGCTCGCGCCCCCGTCGTCCTTGCTGCGCGCCGCCTCGTACGAGGACGGCTCTGGCTCGCCGCCCATGCTGCTGCGCGGCGGGCGCAGCCGCGCCGCGACTTTGAGCACGTCGTTGCGGCTCGACACGCGCCGAAACATTTCGACGCGGACGCGCTCGGCCCCATGCTTCTCCCACACTACGCGCAGAGGCCGCTTGGCGCCAGCTGCTATGCTTTGCTCCTCATAGGCGCGCGCCGCAGCCTCGACGAGCGGCCAGCGCACGAGCCGCAGCAGCTGCAGGAGCGCCGCGTGCTTCTCGTGCGACGGGCTGTGCTCGTACCACGTTGCGATCGCGTCGAAGACGTCGAACTCGTCCATGCACACGAGCTCATCGCGTGAGAGAAGCGCCTTGAGGCACTCGGCGCTCAGTGCCGGGAACTTGGCGTCGTTTTCGACCACGTTGATGAGATCGAGCGCGAGCAGGTCGAGGCAGCGCTGCAAGAACGGCTCGCAGTGATGCTCGCTTGCGCGCGCGAGCAGATGGCAGCAGTTGTGCGGGTGGCGTGTCAGCCTATCCAGCAGGAAGCGACAGCAGGCGTCACGCAGGCCGAGCACCTCGTAAAAGTCAGCCACGTGGTGCATCTGGAAGGCCTCGTCGACCTTCAGCGGAAGGTCCTCACCGTGAATGTACATTAGCAGGTGCTTGAAGTGATCTGGCTCCGTCATCCGCAGGTGCAGCCGCCGCCGCTTGTCAGAATCGTTGGCGGTTGCTGGCTCGGTGGACGAGAGCGGGCCAAAGAGCATCACGCCGAGCGGACGCGAGGAGGAGGCGAGGAGCGCGCTCACACATGGGAAGTCCTCAGTCGCGTGTTCGCCGTGGACGCGCACGATCACGTCGCCGTACTGGTTGAGCGACGAGTGCACGTCCTGAAGGCTCAGGCGCATGTCGTCGTACCGCCGGCGGATGAGCGTGTACGTCGAGGCCTCGTGCATGAGATCGTGCCCAGGCACATCGAGCCGGCGACGCTTGCCAGCGGGCTGCGCCATCGTCTCAGGTCTCCGCTCTGGCACCTTGGGGTCTGGATGGAGTTGACAGAGAGATCGACTTGAACTTCCGCAGCAGGACAGCTGTGAAAGTTTCTCGGGATAGAGAACCAGAAGCCCCAGGTGGGGTAGTGGTGAGGTCTCCCCTGGCGGGGTCGGGGGCGGCAGCCCTTGGAGGCGAGTGAGAGTGAGTGCTGGGTGACTCGAGCTTACTGATACTGTAAACCATGCTGTAAACTCGACTCAGCGAGCGGATCGAACGCGGACATGTGCGGATGAGAGCATGATGATGGGGAGAGTTCTGAGACGAAGGAAATACGAACTGGCTGTACCACGAAGCGCAAGCGGCACAAACCGACTTCGCGCTTTGGACACATCATACAATTGAGACATCATAACATGCCGTGGAGAGAAGGCAACCTCAGAAACTGTGTACGCCACTACGCCAGGCGTACAAGGCGGGACATCGCCCGGGCACTCCAGGCGCCTGCCTGCCGACCCCTGCGCGCGCGCTGCGGTGCCGCCGACGCCGTCCGTGTGCCTTCCCGACCCGTCGGTGGCGCCTCTCGGCCCTTATCTCGGCCCTTATCTCGGCCCTCCTCACGCCCGATTCGCACTCGATGCACCTGCCCGTGACGGCGCTCGTCGAGTTCGTCATCGCGCCCGATTCGCCCTTCCTCCCAACGGCTGACTCCCGCCGAGGGCTGCTTGGTGGTGGCGGCGGCCGCTGCCGCCTGCCCGGCCGCCTCCCCATGGCTATCTTTCTCTAGGCGTTCGAGCTTCTCCCTGAGCGCGCTGATGACCATGTCATCTTCGCCCTCGCGCTGCATCATGTCAATCTTCGCCCGAAGAAGATCCGCCTCCGGCTCACCTTGAGGACTTCCAGAGGGCGCCGCTACTTGCTTCTTCTCCACCTTGGGCGCCTTCTGCTCCGCCGCCTTCTGCTCCGCCGCCTTCTGCTCCGCCGCCTTCTGCTGCGCCGCCTGCTGCTCCGCCGCCTGCTGCTCCGCCGCCTTCTGCTGCGCCGCCTTCTGCTCCGCCGCCTTCTGCTTCGCCGCCTTCTGCTCTGCCGCCTTCTGCTTCGCCGCCTTCTGCTCCGCCGCCTGCTGCTCAGCCGCTAGCCGCTCAGCCGCCCGCCGCTCGGCCTCCTTACGTTCGGCCGCCCGCCGCTCGGCCGCTGCCGCCGCCGCACTGCGCCCGCCTCCTTTGACGACTGCCCAGCCGTCGGCTTTGACGGTGCTGGTGCCACCGCCGCCCCCACTCCAGACGTACCCCATCATGTCCCCTGAGGCTGTTCGGAGGCTGGCGGCCCAACGCAACCACGATGGTGCGACCGCATGGGCTTGGGTGCTACTGGGCGGCTGGATCCACACAAACGCGAAGCTGCCCATCCCGAGCGCGCACACGAGCGCGAGCTTCGCGAGCACGGAGCGCCGGCAGCACCGGTAGCCGTTGGACGAGCTGCGTGCTCGGAGCTGCTTGCTGGCAGTACCGCTGCTCGTGTCCAGTACGGCGCGTCGCTTGGTCTTCGCACTCGCTGGCTCGGGCGTGGCTGCCTCGAGCCCGCCGCCGCCGCCGCCGCCTCTCGGGTCGAATTCATCCCATGTGTCCCAGCTGGAATACGTATTCTGTGCGACCAGCGCGCGGCTCGCGCGCAGCTGATCCATACTCAACGCAACCTTCGGTGCCGGTGCCGATGCGTAAGCTTCGAGCTCCGGTACAGGCTCCGCCGATGTGCCGAACGAGGCAAAGTCTGCCCATTCGTCTCCCGTTTCCCCCGCGCCAGGCCGGCCTCGGGCTTGTATGGGCTGCTGCCCTCGCTCCCTCGCATCCTCTCGAGCCACTCGAGCGTTTGCAAGCCGCGCTAGCCAGGCCGTGTCGGCGGCGGCGTCAATCTCAGTGGGAGCCTCCGCTGCTGAGGCCGTGTCGTCGGTGGCCGCGTCGGCAGGCACTCCGGGCCCTCTTGGCCCACTTCGAGGACCGCTGCTGCTGCTGCCGCCGCTGCTGACGCCGGCGCTTGCGCACTCTCTGCTCTCGGGGCTCTCGTGCGAGTCTGACGGCCGGCCCTTTCGCAACGTTGCCTCCGCCTGCTTCAGCCAGAGTGGGTCCTCCTCCGACCGCGGTGATTCCAAGGCTTCGCCAGACTTGGCAGCGGCGGCGGCGGCAGACTTGGCAGCGGCGGCCGACGACGCCTTGGCCTGCGCCTTCGCCTTCGCCACCGGTCTGGACCTCGACCGCTTATCCTCTCCGCTTTCGATGTCTGAGATCTCTAAGTTGCTCACCGAGGCGGCGCTTGCGTGCGTCGTGGATTGGGCCGCCGGGCGACTCCTACGAGCGGACTTGGTGTCGACGTCCGAGTGCTCACTATCGCCATCGACGAACTGTGTGATTGGCAGCTCTGGAAGCCGCCGCATTTTTGTCGAGTCGGATGCATCGGACTCGGAGTCGTTGTCTGTATGCGGTGGTGGCCCCTCGTCGCCTCGTCGTGTGGCCGTGGCTTGAATGAGCTCCTTGTTCAGCAAGGGTGGCGGCCGTATCATGGTCTTAGTACGGGATTGCGACAGAGCAGTCCGCGTTTCCAAAGCGGGTTGTGGGAGTGCTGTGGGAAACGGCGCAATTCCTGAACGGAGCTTGACAAGAAGCTTGCGCCTGGGCAGCGTTTCCGTTCACATGTGCGGGTCGAATCCTAATTGGGCACGCGAGGGTTGGCATCGGCAAGGGGGCCAGCCCGAGAGGAGTGCACGAGCGGGGCCCGCGCCCAGAGCGTAGCGCTCTTGAAATGGGCGAGTCTGCAGCCTATGTGCTCAAGGGCATTGAGGATATGCTGCAGACGGAGGTCAAATATTTTTCGATGGTGTGCAAGGACGGCGAGAAAATGTACATTTGCCTCGGCAAACGTGCCCTCTTCCTCATCGACTTTGAGCCTCCGTTCCAGGAGCAGTTCTACTATGCTTGGGTACGGCGCGTCATCATCGACAGCGACAACCTGCTGCTCTTCCAGATCGATTTCCACGAGGGTCGACAGTCGCTGCTGCTTGAGAGCTTCGAGCGCTCGCGGCTGTGCGATGAGCTTGCGATTTGCTGGAAGGCCGATGCTATGTTTCGGCAGTGGCGATGGCAGCCCTTCCCGCTCAAGCGCGGCCAGTGCGACGTGGGCCGGCGCGACCGCGCGCGCACTGCCGTCGAGTTCACCGCGGCGCCCCAAAAGATGCAGCGCATCGAGTTCAAAGGCTACCAGCTCTTCCTCGATGACGCGTACAGGGAAGACAGTCTCGGCGCGGACGGGATGCCGTCGGGCCGGTACCGCGCGACAGGCCGCGACCGCGAGATCGCGGTGGTGGTCGACCCTGCCGCGAGCGTGTCGGGCCTCGGCCGGCGCGAGAAACACAGCCTGCGGCTGGCGGCGGAACGGATGGCGCGCGGCAACGCGACGGACACCGAGATGATGGTGCTCCGCTCCGAGCAGTACCACAAGAAGATGAATCTGGTGGGAGACCTGGCTTCGTACGGCTGCTGGGCCGTGCACCTCCGCACGCCGCAGCGCGACGTGGGCGTGATCGCCATCCGGCGGAAATTCATACCGCCCGTGGGCGACACCTACCAGGACATCTTTATTGTGCTGCACGATGACGTGGGCATCGAGGATGCGATCATGTTCATGAACGGTCTCGAACGACAGGCAGACACGCTCTCCCCGCTCGTCAAGTTCCCCTTTTACGACGACACGATCACCAAGGTCAAGGCCGACGCGCTCCTGTACGACGAGGACTCATTCTCATGGTTCCACGCTGAGGGCATCATTTCGTCGCAGGTAGACGCGGCTCGCGCCTTTTACAAGTCGATAGCCAACCTGCTGAACAAGGAGCAATGTGTCGAGTTCCGCATGGAGGAGGTCGAGTCAGAGACGGTGATCATCGAAGACCCCTTCCGCGTCATCATCACCCTGTGGGATGACGCACCCGGCCTCAACGAGCACTCCGACCCCCTCGCGTGGCGCAATTGGCGCCGACGGGTCGCTCGCTACCTCTACTGGTCGATCGACGGCGGGCTGCATCCGGGTGAGATGGACATGGGCATGCTCATCAAGTGCCATCGCATGCAGAGCTGCACGATGCGCTCGCGTGATATCCTCGAGCGCCTCTTTGATTTCTTCGTCCACATGTCTTCGGACACGCGACACTTCGAGCTGGACTCGTCGACGCTTGCGGACAAGGTCGGCGACCCCGAGTTCATGCAGTCGTTCACGATGAACAAACGCCCCCTGCTCGTGCTGCTCGAGCAGGGCTTCTTGCAGCGCTGCCTGCAAGAGGAGAGCCCGCCCAAGTACATCAAGTTCCTGGCCGACATGATCAACCGACCGTTCGAGGAGACGGGCACCGAGCTGCTCGTGACGCTATGCAACCAGATCGCGATGATGAGTCAGATTGAGTTCGACAAGGTGCAGCTCATCAAGGAGCACGTGATGCTCCCGCTCATCGAGCTGCTGCGCTCCGATGACGACCACCTGCTGCTGGCCGTCGTCAAGGCGCTCGTCAATCTCTCGTCGGGCAACGCCGAAGCCAAGGACATGGTCGTCAACGAGGGCGGCGTGCGCTCGATCGTCCCACATCTGCTCAACAAGCCGCAGGAGCTTGCGCGAGCCTTCTGCGTGCTGCTCAAGAACTGCCTCACCGCGCCTGAGCTACGCGAGCGCATCCTTAACGACGGCGCTGTCGCGCCACTCGTGACGCTGCTCAAAAAGTCGAAGATCCAGGGCGCCGTGCGCAGCGACGGTGTGGTCGCCGCGGCCGCCGCCGCCGTGTGGAATTTGACCGCTCACCAGAACGCCAAGGCTCTAGCCGTCAGGGAGGGCGCCGTCGAGGCGCTCGTGGTGCAGCTGGGCGAGGACCGGTCGGACGAGGTGTGGCAAAAGTGCGCGGGCTGCCTGATGGTGCTCGCGGCAAACTCGGATAAGAATAAGGAGAAGGCGGGCGCCGAGGGTGCCATACCCAAGCTGGTCGCCGTGATCAAGAAGACGGACGCCGCGGGGCCGCGGGGCTTCGCTGCGAAGAAGGCGGCGCTCGGCGCACTCGCCGTGCTCACCTCCGAGCCCAAGAACATCGCCCGGCTGCGCCAGGAGTCCTTTGACCTGGAGAAGTACGAAGCCCAGGCGGCCAAGGACAAGGACGAGCGTGTCAAGATGTTCATTCAGCAGCTGCACGAGCGGCTCTTCGGGTCGTAACTCCGGTCACACAATATGATTTCGACATTTTTCCACAGCCAATGGTTGTGAACTCGACACCCTAGACATCGGACCGGCGTACAAGTGTACAAACTCGCATGATTAGCTGCACGTCGACGCGTCCTCCGGTCATGCGAGACTCTACCGGTACGTGGTACAAGACGTGATCCGTGTTGAAAAACCGAAGACCGAATTGGGAGCTTCAGTCCACACCCGCGCTCCCTTTGGTCTTTGACGCAGAATGGGGACGCAAGATGGACGTCGGCAGGACACGGGCCGTGCTGCCCCCTCTCGAAAGCTCATGCGCCTTCGAGACTTTCGATTAAGCACCATCCGTTGTTGTTGTCGACGCCCCGAACTGGGCGTGCAGCTCGGCGCGTCGCAGGATGCAGAGTTGGCTACAGTTGCTTCCGAGCCGCCGGCCGCCGCCGCTGCTTCTCCGCCAGGGTCCGGCACGCCCAAGAGATCCTTTTCGGGCCGTGTTATCGCCTCGGCCAGATCGTTCCTCTCGCCCAAAGCCTCGCAGACAGAGCCGAAAGAAGAGGCGGTTGCAGTGCCTCTACCTGAAGACGTTGTGGCTCCGCCCGTAGAGTTCGTCCTCACGGCTCCACCCGGAAAGATTGGAATCGGGTTTGAAGGCAACGGCGAGTTACCGCCCACGGTGAACAAGGTGTTGCCGACGTCTCCGTTTTTGGATCAGATACAAGTGGGCTGGGCGCTGGTGAAGCTCGACGGAGCCGACGTCACGAAGCATCAGGCGCAGCAAGTGATCAATCTTTTGAACCTCAAACTTTCGCAGGTGCGCGTCCTTAGCTTTGATATGCGCGGCCCATGGCGCGGAGAGACTCCACCAGCGCCGCGAGAACCACGGCCGCCGCTCGTGAAATTCGAGGGAGCCGATTACTTCGGGTCGAGCACTGAGCCTGGAAAGTGGCTGCGTCTGAGCGGCGACTTGGTTACGGAGCCGCCCGTATTGAACGGGCCGCGCATGGTGCGCGCACCCAAGCAGCTCACGGAGGAGCAGAGGAACTCCGAGAAGTTCAGCTGGGTCGAACGCAAGGCGCGCGGTGGGCGGACGGGTGCGCCCAAATGGGACACTGATGACAAGGTTGAGAGCTTGTGCTTGGGGGACTCAGACGACGACGAGGTCCCCTTGAACCTGACTGACAGGGATGCGCACCTTTGGAAGTACACGCCAAAGAAGATCATCATCAGCATCCCCGCTCTGGATGCCGCTCTGGACGCCGCTCTGTATGCCGACCAGGCCCTTTTGAGCAGCGATGCGGAGCCGGACGACCTGCCCGGGCCGATCCAGGCGACACATGCAGCAGGCGACGGCCAGCTGAGCGCCAGCGGCGAGAACGTCCCGACGAGGCTCGGCGAGGAAGAACTGCTCCCTGAATTCTCCAGTTTATTGGAGCGGTCACCCATCTAAGAGCTAGTACCAGAGCCAGCTGAGAGCGCGAGTAGCCGAGTACCACCGAGGCGGTCGCCCAGCCGCAGTCCCAGACGGGACCATGAGCATCAGTCTGGTCACAATCCACTAGAGTACAATTATGTGCACAATCATCCTGCGGGAGTCGGCAAGTCCGAACCAAAAGTCCTGTGAGGGCGGGTGTGCCGGTGCGTCGTCGAGTCGGTGTGACTCGTGTCGTAGAAATCCGCGATGCGAGGTACCGCCAGCGCCACGGTTCGATCCGGCGCGTGCCGCGTGCGCGGCTGGTGAACTACCAGCCTGCGCGCGGTGGAGAATCATCAACTTTACACGTCGACACGAAATATTATACAACGACGTCGCGACGTTTTACACCGTCGTGTGGAACATCGGAGTACGTAATGATTTTGTCGGGTCGGTATACAGAGTGGGCGCTGTGCGGGAGCGCCCCCGGGTTGGTCTGAGATCCAATCGACGCGCGTCGACGCAGGCTAAAGCCGCGGTATTACCCACCGCGCGTGTCGCGTGTGGCTTCCCGGTCCGTTTTGGGGTGCGGCGTGATCGCGAGCGCGTCACCTTACGCGCTGCGCAATCGCTTGCGTTCCTGATATCGCTGCCGCGCGGCTGTGACGGCGCTCTCACCATTGCGCCGCTGCTCAGGTACGGCGGAGGCACGAGGAGCACTGCCATTACCACTGCCGTCGACACTGCCGTCGCCGCAGGCCGCTACAGGAGGCTCGGCATCGCCTGCACTGCGCACACCGAGGAGCCTCTTCTCGTCAACGGCCTGAAGCTTTGGCAGGTGGGGCTCGATCCACTCCCACTCGACGGCGCTCGCGCGCAGCATGACCGGCCGCCCCGCCCACGCAAGCTCGCTGTAGACGACGAATTCCGCATGGCGCAGGCGTGTGGACGAGGGCGGCTCGCGCGCGCCACCGTCATCGTGCCTACCGCCGCCGCCGCCGCCTCCTCCGCCCCCTCCGGCGCCGCCAGCGTGTAACTGTAGGGACTGTGGAGGCTCACTGAGGGTCTGGAAGATGAGGGTACCCCGCATACGACGTGCGGCGTGGAAGTAGTAGCCCTGGGCGAGGGCTCGTCGACAGCGTATGCTCACCTCGGCGCTGCTGATCCTCGCCTGCCTCTCGGGCTCACCACACATGCCCGCCCCGCGGAGCAGCTGCAGCAGCTGCCGCTGCACGTCGCTCGCCGTGCGCAAGACGCGCGCGCGCACGCCGTGCGCGTGGCACCAATCGGTGCGCGCGCCGGGCGCCACCGCCGACCACTCGTCGAAAAGGTGAAGCAGCGAGATGTGGTCGCCGTCGGGGCTCTCGAGGCGCTCCCGGGTGGCTTCAGCGGCCTTGAGCACCTCTGGCCGGCCCGAGCGGCAGTAAGGTTCCTCGCCGCATGCCATCGCGCAGATCGAAGCGGCGGCGGGCGCGCACTCCGCGGCGGCCGCCGCGAGCAGCATGCACCCTAGGCTGGGCTCGAGCGGCAGACGCGCCATCGATCGCCCGTGTGCCGTCAGCGCACCGTCGACGTCGAGGGCACCGAGAAGGAAGAGCAGCCGCAGGGCGCGCCGGAGGGCGAGTGGCTCCGGTGGGTCCAGCCACTCGAGAGAGGCCACGTCATGAAGCCCGATCGCCTTCAGCTGGAGCACGACGTGCGCGAGGTTGGTACGAGCCACCTGTGGGGAAGAGGTGCGAGCGCCGTGGTGAGCACGTGCATGCACGCGACGTGCACGAGGTTGGTACGAGCAACTGCTCCACCTCGGGCAACTGCTCCACGTCCATCTTGGCCCACTGTGCCTCCGTGTAGAGCCGGTACACGTGGCCCGGCGCGGTGCGCCCCGCACGGCCCGCACGCTGCGTCGCGGCGCTCTTTGCGATGGGGACGACTGTGAGCACCTCCATACCGCGCTCGTGGTCGTACCGCTTCTCCTTGACGAATCCCGGATCGATGACGAATCCGATCCCCGGGATCGTCAGGGACGTCTCGGCCACGTTGGTGGCGAACACCACCTTGCGGCTGCCCAAGGGCGCGGGCGCAAAGACCCTTTGCTGCTCCTCGACCGACAGCGTCGCATGGAGAGGCAGCACCAAGAGCGGCGCCACAGCAGCCGGCCCGTCCTCCCGCAGCTGCGCCTCAAGCGCCGTCAGCGCGTGCGCCGCGGTTGCAATCTCCTCCTGCCCCGTGCAAAACACGAGCACATCGTCGGCCGCCACGCCGCGCTCGGCGAACTCATCAACGCCCCGATCGCCCTCGCATCCTGCCGCGCGACGAAGTGGACGCTCCACGTGCAACCGAAGTACAAGCTCGAGCGCCGCGTCGACGAGGGCGTGGCTCGAGGTGGGTTCGGCCGCATGCAGCACACTGACGGGGAAGCGCCGGCCGGGCACGTGCAGCACGGGCGCGTCGAAAAAGTAGCGCGCCAGCTTGGCAGTGTCGAGCGTGGCCGACGCAATGAGCACGCGTTGCAGTCCACCGCTGGCGCGCAGCGGCGCTGGCGGCGAGAGTCCTATGCTGCTACGCTCGCGTCGGCTGGCAAGCATGCGCTTCACCAGACAGAAGAGCACGTCCGTGTTGAGCGAGCGCTCGTGCGCCTCGTCGAGCACAAGCGCGTCGAACTGCTCAAGCTCGGGCGTTGCGACAGCCTGCCGGAGCAGCACGCCGTCCGTCATGAAGGTGATCCGCGTTGCCGACGAGCACGCCTGATCGAATCGCACGGCGTAGCCTACCTCGCTGCCCACCACGCCTCCGCGCTCCTCCGAAACGCGCCGCGCCGCCGCAATCGCCGCGACGCGCCTTGGCTGGGTCACGACGACGCGCGCGCAGCCGGCGGACAGGAGCAGCTGCGGCAGCTGTGTGGTCTTGCCCGAGCCCGTCTCGCCGACGATGATGAGCACCTCGTGCGTGGAAAGCGCATCGAGGATCGTGCGCGAGTGAGCCATCATGGTGGACGCGCTTCCGACGTCCATGAGCGGCGTAAACTTGCCCTTCCGAAAAGGATTCTAAATGACGAGAACAATCAACTTTTGCTGGAATGAAGGACGCCTCCGAGACAAACTTCTCTCCTCCCGAGTTTGATTGCGACCTCCATCAAGCGCAACTCTTTCTCTGCAATGCTGACTCGGAGCCGCTTGGCAACCGCGCTGCGGCGACCGGCCCTGGCGCGCAACCTGTGCGCGCCGGCGGTGCCGCTCGTGGACCAGGTGCGTGCGGACCTGGCCGTCATGAAGGCGAAGATCAGCCAGAAGACCGTCGGCGGCTACACGACCGAGGCCTTCTCGGCTGCTCTCTCCAAAGGCACTGTCGACCCGACTCTGCTCTCGGCATCGATGGATTTCAGCGATGAAGCGCGCAAGGTGGGCTGAGGGTCGAACGCCCCGCATTGATACCCCGGCGGCGACCGCGCTCGGCTGGCCCGATGCGCATGCCTTGCCCCGTGTGGTCCTGTGCCTGACGCTCTTTCCCCTGAACCGCAGATGGCGCTGAAGCTCAACACGCAGGCGTCGCTGTGGTCCAACGAGATGGCTGGGGGGCAGGTGGCCAACTTCTCGGCGTATGAGGGCAAGATCGACGCGGCCATCCTCAAGGAGGTCCAGGGGGTATGCCGCAGCCCGCCACTGTTGCCTCACCCCTTACGTGCTGCTGCAAGCTGCCACCTCGAGCTGTTGCCGTCGCGCCGGCACGGCCGCATTTTCTGCTCACCCGATTCGCTGCGTCCGCCTCCCGCGCAGATCTTTGAGACGGAGCTCAAGAAGGCGCAGGCCGACACGAAGGGCACTCAGGAGATTGAGGCGGTTCTGAAGCAGTGGAACGCTGCCTTCGAGGGCAAAGATGGTCTGTTGGAGCTCGCGACCAAGGAGGAGAAGGCGGCGGAGGCCGGCCTGCTGCAGGTCGTCGCGGACATGGAGAAGCTCGAGCTGGATGTGGTGGGCGTCGCCGACGTGACCATCGGCGAGATCCTCGCGCGCGAGCCCGAGCTGCGTGCCGAGATCGAGAAGGAGATCAAGAACAACGTGTGGGCTCCCTGAGCTTAGGCTGGCGCGATCTGCGAGCGCCTGCTGGCCTGCTGGCAGGCAGCAGGGCATGACACGGTGCGTGTGGCGCATGACGGGCGGGTGGCTCTCGTTATTATTCGCCTTGCGCGCGGGCAACTGTGGTCGCGCGGTTCTTAAAAAGTGTGGATGCGAGGCGCACCAGGCAGCGTCTGTTCCTTCACCGAGCGGCGTCAGCCACGGAGGACTGTGTGTAGCGTGGACATGTTAAAGGCGCGTTCTATTTGATCCTACGCTCTATCCCGCGCGTTCTATTCGACCTGCGTAAGAGCTAAGACCTGCGTTTTCCCTTGCCCGCGGTCGAACACGAGTGTGCCGAGTGTCCGTCGAGGAATCACTGATAGGCGTGTGAGCCGCCCGCGCCGTGGGCGCCGTGTTGGCAGCCGCCCGCGGCGCGGCTGTCCGGCGCGGGCCTCGACGCGGGCCGAGCGGCGTGTACCCGATACCTGCCGGGTGCCGCGTCGCTCCGCTGCACGCTCGTAACATTTGATCCGACGCTGCGGAAGCGATGGTTTACAGCATGACGTAGTCTATTCTCTCGAGGAGCGAAGCGGCAATCACTGAGCCACATAAGGCACGGCCAGGAGCCACATCAGCCACGCGCCCTGGCGCTCAACCGGCCATGTCAATCGGCCTTGGTGCTCCTCCCATATTTGGCAGAGGATGGTGGCCGATATTTGGCTCGTATCTGCTCGACGCGCTTGGCAAGTTCATCGCTTCGTTCCGGTGGCTCCTGGTCGGCGGCACCCGTCTCGAGCTCGTCGGTCTCGTCGGCCTCCTCGCCTCGGAGTGCGGCCTTGAGCTCGCTGCTAAGCTTCATCGCAAGGCAATCGATTTCAGCACGACTGGGGGGCACGCGCACGATCGCGTGCGCCGCCGCGAGCAGCATCGGAGGCATTGCCATGTATAGCACAAATGATAAGCGCCCGATCAAGAGCACAGCAAGCGCACTGCCAACAGCGAGCAGCAAATGCAGCTGCGGGAACATCAGTGTCACCGATGGGCAGCCAGGCAGCGTTATGTGAACTATGCCACGGCGCACGAGCAATGCGTGGAAGGAGACGACGCTGATGAGAACCACCCAAAACGCTCCGATCGGGTGCCTCACAGCGCACACCGTGCACCACACCGCCAGCAGACGGCCGTAGTTCGCTCGAAAGTGCAGGGCGTTGCCAAGCAGCCGCGGTACAAGTCGCGCGGTCGTCCACTCGTCTGGCAGCGAGAGATGTTGCTGCAGCTCCGCCAGCGGGCGCACGTCGGTGCTCGTGCCGAACACGGCCTTCAGTGCACGCACTGCCGTGTTTGCAGCACGCTCGTAGGCCAGCATGTGGCCCTCCGACATCTTGCGATTCTTTCCACAGAATCCGCTTGCCGGTTACATTGCCACCGATCGCGCCACAGTGGCAATACATGACAAACTCAGATGTGGTTTCTTGCTGGCGGCGGCCTGCAGGACTGCGTGCCCGGATGCAAAGCAGTACGACTTCTGTCGGATTGTGGAAGTGCATCAATCGTCAAATCGCCAAGTTTGCCACCGGCGCACTCGTCGGCTCGCGCTCTTCCCTGCGGCGCGCGCGGCGCACATGCACACCACGCCCAACGTTGCCATAATGTGCATGGGCTCGCAAGGAGACTGCCAGCCATTCATTGCGCTTGCGCTGGCACTTCAGGCAAAGGGTGCGCGCGTGCGTCTCTATGCTCCGGCCGAGATGGAGGAACTATGTGCCACCTTCATCACACCATTGGCACGGCCGCTCATCGACTTCTTTGGGATGCCGCATCTTAGCGTCAAGAAGCTCCTTGAATCGGATCCCGTTGTACGAGATGCAATGAGCCGTGGCAACTTCTTCAAGTTCATGCAAGGAGTCTCGCAGCCCAAGCACCTTGACAAGACGTTGAGTGATGCCGACCTTGTGCTCAGCGACCTACTCAACCACTTCCCCGCAGACCACATAGTGTACAATACCCTTTTTGCAGCGCAAGGCGCGACGGCCGCCGAGGTGCTCAATGTTTCGTCCACGTTGGTGAGCATGCAGATGACTGGGTCGCCATCTGCGTTCGAGCCATGCCTTCTCATATCTCCCAAACTGTTCCGCAAGCTACCCTTCTTCTTACGAAGAGCAACGTGGCATGCCTTCTCGCTCCTGATGATATATGCCCCGATTTTTCGCGACACGAAGTGGCGTGTCAAGAAGCTCGGCCTCCGTCCACTCAGCACCTCGCAGAAGATGGACATCTGCATGGGCAGCGCCGCAGGTTGCTCGCTCATCATCGCACGGTCGCCACTATTGTCGCCGGCCCCGCGCGACTGGCCCGCTGCAGAGCGCAAACGCGTGCTCGGGGCCTTCATCCTGAGCGCGCAGGAGCAGGTCAAGGCTTGGCCGCCATCCGTTGAGCTATGCGCGTTTCTCGACGCTGCCGATTCACCTGTCTACATCGGCTGGGGTTCCATGGTCGCGATCTCACCCCTCCACATGCTGACTCTGGCGCTGCGTGTGCTCATGGCCCTCGGTAAGCGCGGCGTCATCCTCGCAGGTTGGGCAAAGCTCTCCGCTAACCTGATCGACGAGAGCACCGCCCCTGACGTCGAAGAACTGCGGTCGTACCTCGCAAAGAACGTCCTTATCATCGAGTCGAATGCTCCGCATGAGTGGCTCTTCCCACAATGCGCAGCGATCGTCCATCATGGAGGAGCAGGGACGACCGCCTCTGCGTTGCGCTCTGGCATACCCTCGGTCATCACGCCTTGCTTTGTCGATCAGCCGGAGCTGGCAGAAAAGGTACACGGACTCGGCGTTGGGATCGGCCTCATCCAATTTCACTCGGTCACCGCCAAGGAGCTCGTGAGCGCCTTAAGCACGGTTCTCACAGACCAGGCCATGCGATCCCGAGCTGCGATCCTCGGCGAGAAGCTCTGCGCAGAAAATGGCGCTGCAATCGCTGCTTCAGATATCTTGCTCCGACTCAACACCATCAATGCCACGAGCATTGATGCGCAGAGCGTGAAGAGGCCTGGAGCTGCTCGGGTTAGGGTGGAGCCCGCTGTCGGGGCGGCATGAGTGTCATCTCCAAAAGGAACTCAACTCCCGGAACCTTTTTGGCGCGTTGTGATGGGTTGGATTTGTGTGTGCAAATTTGGGTGCGTTGTGACGTGTCTTGGTGCGTTGAGGTCTGCGTCTGCATGGCGGAGCACGTGGTTCGTGGCGCCCAGTGGCGCGTACCTGAGAATTGCGGTTGAGCGAGTATGGTAGTGTAATGGTAGTGGTAAGGGGGTCCAGGGGTCCTCGAGCTAGTGGAAATTGCATCCGTATATGTACGCCGGTCCGGTTCGACGGTCCGGTGTCTTGAATGTCGAGGTTGTAATCATTGGCTGTGAATGATGCTCGATGATGTGTTGCGACTGGAACGGCATGTATGTGTATATGCGTTGCACATCGCGAGCATGAGAAGCGTTGCATACGAGGTGTGAAATTGTGAAGTGTGAATTCATAATGAATGATGCTCGATTAGGAAACAGTACCCGGTATGCCATTCGCCAGTGGCGACATGCTCGCGCCGATCGACGCGTCCGGACGCTGGATTCCCGACGCTCCGCTCGTGCCCATAGACTTGGCCCACCGACGGGGTATGCTGCACCGAGGTGTATGGCTGCACGTGCTCAGCTCGGAAGATGAGTTGCTGCTCACGAAACGCTCCCAGAGGATGAAAACATGCCCCGGCACCCTCTCAATAATTGGAGAACATCATAGTGGGCGAGAAAACGACGACGACACCGCGAAGAGAGCGCTGCATGAGGAGCTTCCTGGGCTAGCGAGACGCGACCACGTGGTTCACTCGATGTTGCCGCTGCGGCCAACACCACGCTGGTTCCTTTACGACTACCCCCTTGGGGCTGGCGACGCTGTGCGGCGGCTGGACCGCTGCCTTATTTCGGAATACGTTGTCAGGCTGCTCACCAATACGTCACAGTCTCTCGCATTGATTCACGCGGCGCACGAGCAGGAGCAGGAGCACGAGTCGAGCGACTTTTACTTTCAGAACCTTCGCACGTTGTGGCATCAGCTGAACAGGGAACCGGGAAGCTTTTGCGCGCCAGCACTGTTACCGTCAGCGTTGATGGACACCCTTTCTGATCTATCACGAATCCACGGCATTCGTGGGGCTGCTCTCATCAATCGCTCCTCGCGTCGGGCCGGCCGGGTGCCTGCACTGCCAGAAGCGTATGATGTGACCCGAGTTGTGCGCGAAGAGTAAATGCTGGTACATCTCGGTGGTGGGTGTCGGACTGAATTCGGTGCCTCGTGTCAAATTCGTGATCACTGTTGACGAAGTTTGAAGTGGACGGAAATCTAGGATTCTATGCTCCTCGCCGCGCCCGTGGTTGTGGGGGTCGCCGGGGCGGCTTACGCGTACATTCGCCCGGGAGCGAAGAAGAGCGAGACGGAGGCCGGTGATCCAGGCGCGGAGGCGCTTGAGGAGAGGACTGAGGATGCCAAGGGCACTGAGGCAGATGCTAATGCTGCGATGGCGGATGGCAAGGCAGAGGATGCACCGACAGCAAATGCCAAAAGCTGGCGCGAGTCGGCCGGTCGCGAAAATGGGCCCGATGGCTACGTCTTCGGAGATCTGACCCGCGGCGTGGTCGTTCGCCTGCGCGGCGGTCCCAAGACTACGGAGGAGCAGGCCGCCGAGGCGGAAGCAGACCAACAGTACTCTCATGTGCAGGTGCTGGTGCGCGATGCCGTGCGTATCTTCCGCGCGCGAGGTTACACGGGCACCATCAACATGTCGCAAAACGTCGCGTACTTCACGGAGTCGTGCTCAGTCCGTGTCGATGGGCCCAAGTTGGCCGATGCGCTCGCCTGTGTCTCGGATGTTCTCTCGGCCGAGGAGGCCTCGAACACTATGGGCGAGCATGGCAGGGCCGGGAAGGTCTTTGCCACGCTGCTCGCGCGTCTCGAGCGGCGTGCATGCGCGTGGCAGGCCCTCGCGGGAGGCGAGGACCTCGACCCGATGCTCACCTCGTCTGCGCACATCGGGTTCGCGCTGCCCGTGATCAAGCTCGGTTGGGGAGTCTCTGTGAGCCTGACTGTGACCACATCGAGCCTGCTGCGCTATGCCGCCCATGCCGCTGCATCGGCCGAGAAGGCTACGAGCAGCGAGTGAGAGGTTCGCGGACGACGAGCATGAGCGAGAGAGGAGATGTCTAGGCGGTGGGATGAGCGCGGCACCGGCACGGCGACGGGCGGCCCCGCCCCTGGAGAGCGGAGACGGCATATGAATCGTTACGGCTTACCGAAATCATTACCGCAGAACCATTTTCGTAGAAAATCATACCGATTATCCGCGTCGGCAGAAATGGATACCACTCGACACTCGTTCGGTTGTTACGGTCACGGCGCGGTCCGTCACCGCACACCGGCCCGGGGCAGCCCGACTCGGCGCCACGGCGCACGCGGGCGCTCATCGCCTAGCCTCTGGCCGCATGGCCCATCGGCACATAGACGAGATGACTGTCCGACTGTGCCGGCGATCCAACATCCCGCGATCCTCGACCCTTTGTCCCGAGCGCGGCTCCGGCTGCGGGTCCTCGCCAAGCATGGTCCTCGCTCGCGCCTTCTCGATACCGCGGCTTCGTTACGATCTTTGTTCGAGATACGCCGTACACCACGGGCTGATCGCTGGACGGTACGCACTGTGCCGAGTGGGGCTTCTGTTTCCTACTTGTGTTCGGGGGTGCGCAGCGCAAAGCCCCTTGATTTTCAAGCCGGGCAACTAATGCGTCGGCCCTGGGGCTTACCTGGGCGCGGGTCACCCTGCGGGATGGCGCCGATGAGCAGGTCAGACACTTGGAGCGCGCCGCTTGGCGCGTCGCTCCTGCCGCACGCCACGGCGTCTATCGAGCGCTCGAGCGGATGCTCGTGGCCGGCGGGCGTGCGCCACGCGCCGTGCTTGTGGAACACCCGCGGCCCGGTGCCATCCCCCGTGCGTACGAAACTCGTCGCGGCCAGCACGCGTGCCGCTTCATCGACTGCTCGCGACTGCCACGCACCCGGCAGGCGCACCGACGTGGTGGCGCCGGCGGCGAGCGTCGGCCGCCAGCAAAAGTCGTCGCGGCGCGCTCCGTGCGCGATGGTGAGGAGCGCAATGCATGAGCGCGTCGGCGCGAGCCAGACGACACTGTGGCACATCAAGTCCGCGCAGCAGCGTGCCTCGCAATCGTCGAGCGAGGGTAGGACGCCCACCGCCGCAATGCCGTAGCCGTACGAGGGCTTGAGGCGCCCGTGCGCCGCGTTGTCCACACCAACAAAGCGGCGGAAGGCGCAGGATGCATCACGATGCCTCACCTCCACGGGTGGCCCTCCGCCCGGCTGCGCTGGCAAGTGCGGCGCGAAGTCGCACTTTTTGGTCGCGTACTCGCACATGACAGGCGAATCGTACAGGCTGGTGGAGAGCGGGTGGTCGGCAAAGGACTTGCAGCGCGTCGCAGCGTCCACCTGCGCCATGTACCGCCGAAAGGGCGTACGCGCGGGTCGGCCGTCGCGCAGCGCGTGACGCAGCCCGCGTGCTGTATGGTAGCCTCCGCTCATTCCTCGCCCACACGCCTCTCCGCCTCCCGCCTGGTTGAAGCAGAGCTCACAATTGTGGCATAGGTCGCGCCATCCCCAGTAGCAGCGTAGCAGAGGGCACCACGGGAAGGTGTCCAGAGTGATGTACGCGCGTGCATGCCCGAGCTGTAATGCTGACTTGACGAAGGTAGACGCGAAGACGCCCGCGAGCAAATCTGTTTGCGAGAGCAACCCGAGGTCGAGCAGTTGTAAGTGGAGCAGCTCATCCCCCTCATGCCGGCGGATCCCGAGCAGATGCGAGCGCTCGACTGCTGCCCGGTCCTGCGCAAGCGCAAGCACGTCAAAGCCCGCTGCACCCGCCGCCACAGCCTCCTTGGCAACCGCCTCGCGGTCGGTGGCTAAGAAGAGAGTCCCCGTGTGAAGCCCCGCCTCGCGCAGCCTGCGCACCGCCATCGAGAAGGACGCCACGTACTTGCACCCGCCGCGCTTGTCGTCGCCGCACCCATCGCCCATGCGCACATGCAAGCCGATGAGCGGGCGACGCACCTCTCCCCACCGAGCAACCCCTTCGGCAAACCGCAAAGCGAAGCCACGGCGCACCTCTGTCTGCCCGCGCGCGACTGGCGGTGCCTGCAGGAGCAAACGGTCGTCGGGCGCAGCAGTCGCGCCAGGCGCTGGCGGGGAACGAAGGAGGGTCGTGCGCTGGAGCGTCGCCGCGAGGCCGTCGAGCAGCTTCATGCTCGGCTGAAAGAGGTACTGCGTGAGCGCTCGCCACCACTCGAGCCAGCTGAGCCCACGCTCCGCCCACCGGCGCGGCACGTCGAGGAACGCGTTCGACTGGTGCGCCCAGTGCATCTGCGTGTACCCGTGGCGGAAGCGCGAGGCGGTGTTCAGCGGGCATGCTTCGACGGTGCACTTGCGCACGGTGGGGCGCGACGCATCCGCATCAAATAGCGCTTGGCAAGAGGAGGGATGCATGATATCGTTGAGCGCATAGTTCGTCTTCAGCGTCGAAGGCGGCCAGTCGGTGACGATGAGGGTGCGCTTCTCGGAGAGCGCCATGTGGAAGGCCATGACCATTCCCATCAGCTTGTTGCCGATGCCATTTGGCGAGAAGGGCGCAAACCAGATTGGCGTGTCCAAGGTGCATGGCGCACGATGCCTCGCCTCGAGCCACTCATAGAGCGTGCTCTCGAGCGTGGCATTGCCAACGTGCAAGAGCCCTTGCCCCGAAACGCTCGAATTGAACTCCCATCTCTCGCGCTGCTTGCGGCCGCGCCTGCCCCGGCGCATGCGGGACATAAAAGAGTTGCGGAATTCTATTGAACGTTTGAAGTTGAAACACTGACGAATGCGGGATCGCGGCATGCGCCCATGCCCCACACGCATGCGGTGTGCAAATGGCATGCAAACCCATGTACGTTATGTATGCAGAGTAACCTGTATGGTCGCCATGGGTGGGCCGGTGGATGGCGCAGACTGTGCAAATGCGAAATGGCCAAGCAGCAAGCACCTTGGCTGGAAAGTACGTTATGCGGCAAAAGGCGCTTTCACGCTGCCGCCACGGTCGGCGGTACAGAAGCAGCCGCCCGCACTTGTGCCGCCGCTGCTACACACTCCTCGATGGGCCACCATTCCCACACGTGGCGCAGGTCGCACGGCAGCTCGAGGGGGCGCCCGCTCGCGCTGAGCACCCGCTTGGGCGTTAGTGCCGCTGACGCGACGAGCCGCCGATGGCGGCGGCGGAGCGCTCTGGCATTGTAGCCGGCGGCGGCGGCAGCGGCGGCGGTGAGGGCGCATTTCTCGAGCGTGGAGAAAGCCGTCGAGGGCAGGCCGGCGACGAGCGCGTCCACCTGGTGCAGCAGATAGCGCGTCGCCAGGGTTGGGTACGACGAGGAGCTCTGTCGCGTCTCCTCCCACGCTGTCAGTGAGGCGTCGTCGATGAGGATTGATGAAGCGCGTGGGCCGAGGGCAGGCCCGAGCTCCTCGAGCACGCCGCGCCGGGCTGCAGCAACCGGACCCTCCCACAGCAGCACCTTCTCGCTCAGCGGCGTGCCCCGTGCGCGCTCGCGCCCGTCGGCAAAGATCTGTCGCGCCTCCACGAGCGATTCGTTGGGGGCATCGGGCCTCTGGATGCGCACCTTGACGACACGTACCTCGCGCAGCACGACGCCGTCGCTCTCGGTATACCTCAGCACCGACTCGCCCAGCTCCAGCTCCGTGAACAAAGCCTTGCACCTGCGCACGAGCGACAAATTGCAGAATGAGTCGGGGGTGCAGGGTGCGCGGGGATGGGAGCAGTGCACTGCTGCCTGGGGTCGGCACGCGTGCGCACGTTTTTGCCTTCCCGTCGCCCCAGGATGCCACATCGACACCCATCTCGAAGAGTTTCGCCTCGAGCTCATCCGCGGTCTCGAAGCTGCCAGCTCCGTAGATGGTGACGCCTTGCAGGTTGGCGTCGTCGAGCACCACCTCACGTTTGGAGACCGCTCCCGCCAACCTCGGCGGCGGCGATACTGCTGCTGATCTGTGGATCAAAAAGGGCACCGCCGGTGCCACCGCCCTCGACGCCACCGCCCTTGACGCCGAGGCCACCGCAATTGCCGACGGCCAAAGAAGCGACCAGTACAGCACCATTGTCCGAATCCTTGGAAAGAATCACCGTCGGCAGACCGGACGGGCTAATTACAAAATTAGATCCCTTGATGAAGGGGGAACTGCCCGCTCAGAATTCACACACCTTACCCGGTACACGACCCCATATGAGAAACGGAGCATGCGCGCGCTGGCGGCGTTGAAAGCGCACGTGTGTAGATCTGAGCTTGTGCTTGTAGAACAATGTAGACACGCCACGCACCAGCGCACAGTGGCCGGGAAAAGATACTGCTCAGCGGTTAGCACACGTCCCGCTTGAGTGCGGTCGCGAGCCAGGGGAACTCGTCCACCTTGCCAATCATCTTCTTGTCAAGCAGCAGCTGCGCGAGCTCCTGGTTCTTGGGGCAGAAGATCTTGTTCAGCCGGATCGTCAGGTCCGCGGGCGCCTCGCCTACGTACGAGCGCCCATTCTCGTGCACCTTGCCGTCAGCTGAGGCGGGCGATGCCTTATCGATGAGTTCGTTATTGACCTGCGGGCCCGCGCGCGGCAGCCCGAGCAGCCCAGCAAAGTGCCCCATGACCTTCTTGAACGACTCCGCCTCTTTGAGCGCCTCGGAGGGCACGATGAGCATCGCCTCAGGTGGGTACACCTTGAGCCAGCGCTGCACGTGGTCCACGTACATCGAGCGCCAGATGAAGTTCCTGTCCTCCATCTCCGCGTACAGGTGCGCCTGCTCGAGGGCGGTCAGCCCGAGGCACGAGACGATGTCGTCGTGGTTGGAGCGCGCACACCCGTCAAGCCGCGCCACCTCTGCGTCGATCCTCTCGGTCAGCTTCGCCACGAAGTCGTTGCGTAGACAATCGGTGTCGAGTCGCTTCTTCTCGACGTTACACTTATTCCACACGGCGAGCGCGGCGAGACGCTGCTTGGAGGCGACCGAGTTCTCGTTAATGAGGCGCACCGAGGTGATGCCGTTGTAGCAGTCGGAGCGCGTCCACGTGAGCTTGCCGCAGATCTCGACCTGCCACTTCATGTTGAAGGACGAGACGAGGCGCGAGACTGGCTCTCGTAGGAGCATCACGATCTTCGCGCCTGGCAGGAGCTGAGCGGCGCGCTCTGCCGCTTTTGGATAGTCAAGGTAAGTCGCCGACACCTCGCCGCGCACTCGCTCCCCAGTACACTCGCCGAGCCGCTCGCCGCTGCCGTCGAACCGCTTCTGATACTCGAGCGGCCCCTTGCGGAAGTTGTCGTCCCAGCTAAAGTAGTGGATCTCCTTCTCGCCGTTGTTGACCTGCACTCCCTGGTGCCAGCCCTCCTTGAGCAGCCAGTGGAAGGACGAGGTGCCGCCCTTTTGGGTACCGATGACCAGGAAGCGCGGCAGGCAGCGCGTCATGCGCAGATGGCGCTGGTACAGCTCGGTGCCCTCGTTCGCGCGCACGAGGTGCGTCTCCATCGACAGGTGGCGCAGCCCGATGGATGAGAGCACCTGGTCGTCTCCAAATGTATACGCCTCGAGGAAGGCCGAATGGCACTTGCGCACGCCCTGGTCGTGCCACGAGCCATTCTCCGAGTGGCCACGACACATTTGGCAGCCCGCGTACTGCACGACGAAGGGGATCTTGTCGTTGCCCCAAACGGGCGCGACCAGCGTCTTTTGGCCCTTGACCCACTTCCCTGCGTAATCCATCCAGTTGCCGTTCATGGTGAAATTGCGCTCGAGCTGCACCCTGTCCTTCCACTTGGCACTCTGCGAGTGGAGCACCCACGTGAGCGCGCCCTGCTCGGCGATGCGCCCCTTGTTGCCAATCTGGCGCCGGATCGAGGGTGTGGCGAGCGCGGCCACCTCGGCCATCAACTGGCGTGACCATTCGCACTTGCGCAGCAGGAAGACGCCCGTGTTGAGGCCCTGGATGTCGTTCGCGCGGAAGACGCGCTGCGGATCGCCCCAGATGACGAGGTTGATGCCCTGTGCATCGTAGTCGTCGAAAGGAAACGTGAAGTTCATATCGGTGAAGATGGCGTCGTCATCCATCCATAGAAGCCACTCGATGCCCTGCGTCACCGGCGACTCGGAGTGCATCAGGATGTAGAGCAGCGGGATCTTATTCCACGCCGCCTCGAGGTCCCATGCCGACACGAGCTCCGTCGACCACCACGTCTTGTAGTCGTGTAGCGTCGCGTACATGAGCTTGTTGCGCAGCGCCAGCTCCATGATCCAGTCGCCGCGCCGTGTCGTGCACGGCAGGGGCTGGTTCGCCGTCACCATCATCACCTCGCCGTGGCGCGCGGAGCGCGCGGCGGCGCTGCCCCAACCGCGCGCGTCGCCGCCGCTCGTACTGCCGCCGTAGAGCGTACGGCCGACGTGTGGCATGACAAAGTTCGCCTGCGCTGGCTCTACCTTGCGCCCACCGATCCGTAGGTGGTTGCTACGCACCTGAAAGAGCACCGCCGGCAGGAAGAAGCTGAGCGCGGCGAGTGCGACGATGAGTACCGTCGTCGAGTACACGATGAGCATGTATTTGATGGTCGGCCGCGCCGGGCTCACCGCGGCGGCCGAACCTGACGCGCTGCGAGAACATGCTGAGCACAGACACTTGGGCATGGCGATGCAGCAGCAGCACAGGCTATCGCAGAGTGCCGAGATGCCGGCCGCGGCGCTCGTGCGCGGGCTCTGAATCTGGCCATGATGGAACCCGCGCAGTATGCGCATGATCTTGTGGCAGTCACCGATGACTACGCCAGCTTTCTGGAGCATCGCCTCCGCGCGAACATCGTCCACACTGGTAAGGTCTGCTGCTGTGATGTGTGACTCCATCAGAAGCCGAATGATCGGGTTTGGGTCCTCGACGCGCGCCTGCAACAAGATGCCCGCGATACGGCGCCGCTCTTCTTCCGCCGCGTCGTCGGTCGACGCCGCGGCTTGGCGGGACAACAAGGGGCGCTCTTCTTCCGCCGCGTCGTCGGACGCCGCGGCTTGGCGGGACATTGGCGGACTGGTGTTGGTCGACTCCTAGCCGACCACGGGCGGATACGCGCGGATTGGGGCGCGTTCGCGAGATAAAACGTCGTCACCTGACACGTTTACGAAGGTCGACTCCGCATGCTTTTGAATCATGCATGCACGTCCAACCGATCTTGGCACGTATGCCATGGTCTGCAAGAACCTATATGTTGTAGCTTCATTATGTAATTTCGCCAGATTTCACTGCCACGGACACATTTTGCCCTTTCGTGTCGTCGTACGTCGATTTGCCTAAGACAGGTTCCAAAAAAACGAACAACGTCGAACGTGCTCGGATGGAAGAAAATGGTAACACACACAGTGGGCGCTCTGAGGCCCACTGGCACCGCTATGGCACAACACACCGGGGCCCGCGGCGAAACATCGACAAATTGACATCTGAAGCGCCATCATTTCGCTCACTCCTCAAACCTTGGCCACGCCGAGCATCCCGTCGCGCGTGACGAGGTTGCGCAGTTGCTCCTCCGACCAGCCCTCGGTGCCCGGAGGCCGAGCAGGCAGCACCATGTAGCGCAGGTCGGCCGTTGAGTCGTGCACGCGCAGTGCCACGTTCGCGGGCACCTCGAGCCCGAACTCGTTGCGCAGCAGCTCGCGGGGCCGGCGCACCGCCCGCGCGCGGTAGCTGCGGCTCTTGTACCAGGTCGGCGACGGCCCAAGCAACGCCGCCGGATAGCAGCTGCAGAGCGTGCAGACGATGAGATTGTGCACGTGTGCGTCGCTCGCAACCACACAGAGCTCGGTCGGCGCGTTCGGATTGGAGGCGACGATTCCAAGCTCGAGTGCCGCAGCGTTGCCGTTGGCCAGCAGCCGTTGGCGGAAGGCCGAATCTGCCCACGCACGCGCGACGAGCCGCGCACCGTGTAGCTCGACCCCAGCAGTCTCAATCGCGCTCATCACGGCGCGCAACCGCTCACGATGGACGAGACCGCGCTGCAAGCAGATCCGCACGAGTGCCGCATGCACGCGCTCGCCCGGCCGCGGCGCACCCTCGGCGGCGATCGCCACTCTCTCAGCCTCGGTGCGTGACATGTGATCGTGCCCATGCTCGTGCTCATGACCGTCGGCGTCGTCGTGGGCGTGTACGTGGCCATGCTTTGCGCCTGGCGCGCCTGGCGCGCCGGCGCAGTCCGCACCGGACGCGTGGGGGGGTGCCGCACCATCCAGGTGGCGCATCACCGTCTCGCGCGGCCTCTCGTGCATCCCCTCCGCCGGTACGGGCTCCAGCCAAGACTCATAAATCTCAACATCCACTGTGTCGTCGAGCTCATCCAGCTGCTCTGGCCACAGATCGCTCTGGCGGAATCGCACGCGGTACAGATGCTGCTGGCCCACGGGGCGCACGCCAAAGGCAAGCAGGCTTGGATCAGCGAACGCACCGCAGTGCCGCTCGATCAACCCGTGACAGCCGAATATGTAGCCCGGCGTGCGAAGGTGGGGGGCTCGCCACGCCGTGCGGCGGAGCTCCTCGCGGCGCACCAAAACGGCGTCGCCTGGCGCAAAACGTGGTGGCGACTCTTCCGTGGCGCCGTCATCGTCGGCGACGAGCTCCGCCTCAAGCTGACCGGGCTGCAAGTGCCCTTCCTCGCGAAGCAGATTCGCCATCGCAGCTGACCACCTCTCATAGTAGCCCCACTCCTCGTGCGCGTGCAGGGGCAGCGACTCCACAGCGCGACGCAGCATGTCAGTTTTCAGTATGCCATCCTTGGACAGGATGGCAAAGAGGGCATGGCATTCAAGCTCCCACGGTTGCATCGGCTTCTCTTCCGGCAGAGGAGCGTCGAGGAGCTCGGGCACGCCTCCGACGTCATGTGCCGTGTAACGAACCTTCGGCCCTACGTCGTGGACGGCCGCAACGAGCCGCTGGTCGGACAGCATGCGACGGGCAGCATACAATTGCGCTGTAGCAGAGCAGCTCCGCACGGCGGTGGATCCGAGCACCGTGCGTCGGAGGAGAACATGTGCGAACATGATCCGCCTTAGCCGTCTGCCCTCCACTGAGTCCTCTGACGAATTCCGGGGTCCGTACTGTTCACGTTCACGTTAAGTTGCCATATCGCCAAGTACGACCACAGGTCTCGTGGAGACACAACGTGGAGGGCGCAGACAAACACGAACACACCAGGGTGGACCGACACAGCATCTCCGACACAGTCACAGAGGGGCGGGACGCCGGGAGAGTCAAGTACTAGGATCTAGGTTGGTAAAAGCTAAAAGGCTAAAAGCGTTCCTGACGGAGCACGGGAGCGCGAAGGGCCCGGTTAAAAGTAAAAAGACACGGATGGACCTGGGACTGCGAGCGGGGAGATAGTTCCAGGGGAGATTCGCCAGGACGTCGACCAGGACGTGTCGATCGTTAGCGCATGGGCATGCTGTTCCCCTGTTCCCTGTTGCTGATGCCTCGGAGAACAAGGATGCCTAATCAGCTCATCCGGGGCGCCCGTAAAGCGTAATGGCTAATGGTAATGCGGAATTCGACTTTGCACCAGATCCGACCTCCAGCAAGGACCAGCAAGCTGCAAGGTGAGACGGGCGAAAGACGGGCGCGCTCGCACAAGGGGACAGAAGAACCAAACTGCAAACAGCTAACAGCGGTAACAGGATGATGGTGACGCTCGTCCGCACTCCGCGGGAGAACCCCTCGGTCGCACAGGGCATTGAGTTCCCAAACAGGTGTACGGCGCATCCAATTGGTACGGCGGTTGGGCGGGCGCGCCGGGCCGCGGCGTATGGACGAACATGAAAAATAGTAGACCACTCCCCCTTGGGTCAAGGGGGCGGATCCCAATCTCAGGGACACACATGATAGATGATACGCTGTACACCCCCACAACTTCCCGGACAAGCCCACATACCGCTGCGTCGTACCAGCCCTCCATTCCCTGCTGGCAATCCACCGTCCCCATGGTTTCAATTGAGGGCTTCCTCATCTGAAGTTGCAGAGACCGCTGCACTGGCCGCTCGAGACGGTTTCAGTGAGTCGCGGAGCAGGTCGCGCCCGGACGTCCCCTTGTTCGATGCGACGCGCGAGATGGGCGTGCGAGGACTATCTGGCGACATCTGGCAAGCGGTACAAGCGGCGAGGACGCCAATGGACGCGGCCTCGAGATCGTCCCTTTGCGCCTCTGGAGCCATAAGCACCGCCAAACGGCTATCTTCGCACCCGTCGAGGACCGGTTTGGGCTTGAGCTGCGCATCGTGGCTCGCACGGCACTTTTTCGTGTACGGCAAGAGAGCATCCTTATCGTCGAGCAGCAGAGCGGCCACGAGCGTATCGGCATGGCAGACCTGCACACCCCCGAGGCGAATGGGTCCGAGGCAAGGGCACGAGGGAATGAGAGAGGCAAGGAATGTGCAAGGAAACGTGGCCATGGCCGGCATGTCACCCGGGGGCGGCATATCGCGCGGGCCTGCGGCGGGGATAGCGCGGCACACACCTGGCTTCCCTTGCACTTGGTGATCGACTTCATCACCTGAACCTTCTTATCGATTCCTTCGAGCAAGACAAGTAATTCTGGCCACAGTGGACTCGTCGCATCGGGTCCTACAGTGGACTTGTCGCAGATGGCCTTGATCTCGTTCATCCCCTTGGAGACCTTGGGGGCGAAGGTTTTGAGTGTCTGAGCGTTCCACGCGCCGATCATGCCCACGAGCTCCTTGTCCGCGAGGAGGCAATCCCAGAGTTTCTTGCCGCCGCCGTCGAACTTTTCGGATTCGAGCACGCTGTCGCGGCCGACGGAAAGAGAGCGTTCGACCCACAGGGCCAACTTGAAACTGTGTAGCAGCGCCTCCTGGCGCAAGAGTTTCTCCTCTTCACTCAGGCTGGCGGGGAGCGCCGCGCGGAAGGTGGCCAGGTTGAACGAGCCGTACACGGCAGCCGTGGTCTTGCCGAGTATTGTCGTGTCGAGGTTGGCCATCTCATGCGGTGGCTTCAGCAGCAGCGCGAAGGGTGCGCTGCACCTCGCCAAAAAGTCGGCCGTCAGCGCGGCCGCGTCGCCGCCGGCGACTATCTCGGGTTTCAGGATAGCAGAGGAGGAGGAGGCGGAGGCATAGAGGTCGATCATTTGGGTCGGGAACGGCACCTCCGACGTCTGCCCCTGCACGACCCGAGCCGAGCTCCCGATGTCGTATGCAGCCAGCATCTGCACAGCGAGCTGTGTCTTGTCGCTAGGGCCCTGACCGACGACGACGAGCATGGGCACGCCGCGCAGCTCCGGTGCGAGCAGCTTGATGGCAACCGCATCGTCCGGCTCTAGGTCGGTCGAGAGCAGCACACCGTCGTAGACGCCCTTGAGGTACCCGCCGGGCACTGTGAAACTTTTCTTGGAGCTGCTGGCTCTGGCTGGTTCGGTTTCAATACTGGGTCTCAGGCTGCCCTCAGGTTGCACGGTATTCGTCGGCTGATTGGTCGCCATTCGTGGTGGCACCGGAGGCAACGAGGTTCTCAGCTGTACTGTGCAGTACTTCTTCACCTTCCGAGCGCGCTGTAATGGTGGATAGTTTCCAATCATGTTGAGAAGTTCAGCTCAGTACACGTGTCAACGCTCTCTCATCTGCCTCTTCAATCCGCAAACTTCTCGTGCGTGACCGCCGCACCCGGAGCACGTCTCGCCGCGACGGCCCACGTTCTTTTTGCCGTGTAGCCGAACCCTTGCGAACCGGGCCAGCGCGCACAGAACGCCACGCGGCCTCGGACGATGGCCGGTTCTTTGTTGGTTGTCCTGGCGATCACGAGCTTTGCGCTCAGACGAACTAGCAACGTGCATCTCATCGACCACCTCAACATCAACCACGAGCAAGGTCGGCACGATCTTCTCACTGCATTCTACGTGGACATCTTGGGCTGCACGCTCGACCCTCGGAAGGTTGAGAACCTTGAGGCTGGCAAGGGAACGCTCTGGGCGAATGCGGGCGCGCACCAGTTCCATCTGCCCGCTGGCAAGCCTCACGCGCAAGTCTTCGACGGTGTCGTCACGCTCGGGTACGATTCGCTCGAAGGGGTGCGTGCCCGGCTTGCGTCGCCTCCGCCAGTGCTGGCAGAGTCCAAGTTTGCGAGCATGGCGGCCGACGAGGGCAAGCTCTCGCTCATAGACCCGTGGGGCACGCGCTTCCACCTGGTGCAGCTTGAGGAGGCAGCCGATCCGCGGGGCGCGCAGCCGGGCGCCGAGTCTTCGGACGCGCGTGCGCTGCTGGATTTGACGGTGCGCGTGCCCATGGGCACGCCCCTCGCGGGCGTCGCGCGCTTCTACGAGTATGTGCTCGGCATGCCGGCGCTCTCCTGCGACGCGGAGCGCCTCGTGCTGGCGGCTGGCGACACGCGAGCGGACGGCGCACCCCGGCAGACGCTCACGTTTGCGTGCGGCGCGCGTGAGAGCATGTCCCACGCGGAGCTTGGAAGTGACGAGAACGGGAAGCCTGTCAACCATGGCGCGCACCTCTCTCTCTACCTCGCCGACCTGCGCGAGGCGTACGCCAAGGCGGAGGCGCTCGGCGTGTGCTACGTCAACCACCGCTTCAAGCGGCGCGCGCTCACCCTCGAAGAAGCTTTGGAGCAGTGCATGTTCCGAATATTAACGGTCGTCGACCCGGAGGTGACCCATGCTCCGCCAGCACCGGCTGTGATGGCCTCCGATGACCTCCGATGACCTCGGATGGCCTCTGATGACCTCTGATGACCTCCGATGACCTCTGATGGCCTCTGATGACCTCTGAATGCCTCAGGACCTCGCGGCGGGGCCGCTGCTCGAGCTCGAGCACGAGGTGCGCTCAGCGACCAAGGCGGACGGGAGCAGGTACAAGTCGTACCCGCTCAAGCTTCCGAGCGTCTCGCAGCCGCAACCCTCCATGCCCAACACGACGCCCAACACGACTCCCAAGCCCAGACTGGGCTCTGTGACCATGTGCACTGAAGGCGGTGCAGAACGCAGCGGCGGGAACACAACTTTCTTCAAATGGGCCTCCGTGGACGCGTTCCAAGGAGAGCGCGTCAACCAGCTGCGCCGCCGCGCGGCCCTGCCGCCGCCTCCGCCCCTCGAGCGTGCTTCCACCATCTGGGCCAATCTCAAGGAGCAGGGTGCCGGGCAGGTGACTCTCGTGCTGCTCTTCGTGCTGCTCACCATCGGCGATTTCGTGTTCAACGTCTCTCGCGGCTTCATCTGCGCCCTCCCAGATCTGTGCACACCGGCGAACGTTGTGTTAGACTTCCAGCTCCAGTGAGCGATTCTGACCGTCGCGTTCTGCCTCAGTCTCCGGTCTGTCGGTTGACAATTTGCTGGAGTTACTATGAACAATGTAGTCCCGATCCCCATGCCCGATCCCGTGCAGCGGATCTACACTGTGCGGATCGATACGTGGATACTACTTTACAGTTACTCTTCATTTGGTAATGTCATTTCCGACTGTTGTCGTGTTATCCTCGCTATGTTAGTTTCAGTCCCACAGTCCCTCAGTCGCTGTGTAGTCGTGTTAAATGTCTTGGGTGTCGAATTACTAGAATTACAACCATTGACTGTTAAAAGCGCTGCGTGTCGCGTGAACGTTACATGTAACACTTGCGAGGTGTTGCCCTTCACTCTTTAGAGTTTGGAGGAATTCTACCCGGTAGGTGCGTGACAGGGTCGATGACAGGGCGTGATTGTGTTGTGGAATGAATGACAGACGCGACTTCATCCGCCGCGTGTGTGCTCTTTACGGCACACTGTGTCGACAATGAGTGCGCCCAGGGGCAAAAAGTCAAAGGCGTGCAAGGTACCCAAGGAGCCGAATGAGTCCGGTGCGTCCAAGCGCACGGCAGGCGGTGGCGGCGGCGGCTCCTCAAAGGTAATGAATCCCAGGGGCAAAAAAGGTGACGATACCGACGAAGACATGCTACGTGCAAGCACGCCCGATGCCGAGGAGGGCGAGGACGCGATCTGCACCACATGCGGAGAGGGCTGGTGGGTCGAGGGCAACTGGATGCTCCTTTGTGACGGGCCGGGCTGCGAGCGCGCGTTTCACACCAAATGCCTGAGGCCAGCGCTGGATGCGGTGCCCGAAGGCGAGTGGCTGTGCCCTACGTGCGCTCGGTCGGCGAACGAGGATGAGGACTCGGCCTGCCAAGTGTGTGCACAGACGTGGTGGGCTGAGGGCAACGAGATGCTCCTCTGCGATGGCGCGGGCTGCGAGCGCGCATATCACACCACGTGCCTCGTGCCTGCGCTCGATGCGGTGCCGCAGGGCGATTGGCTCTGTCCGTCGTGTATCTGCAAGATGGTGGCGGCACCGGTCACGTCGCCGGTGATCGCGCCGTGCCTGCGCGCAATCGCATGGAGCACCGCGTGGCACTTTGCCCACGAGCGCGCCGCGAACATGGAGGGGGCAAAGGCCGCTAGAAAGGCGTTGTTCGCTGCGACGACGACGCTCGGCACTCTGCTGGCGGAGAAGATCGTCGAGGCGTGTGTGGGGCTATGCTGGGAGACGGCGGCGAAGCGGATGGCGACAGCAACCGCCTCCAACGAGCGTCGCGGGCCTTCTCCTGACGCCGACCAGGCCCCCGCCGCCATCGTCAAGGCGAAACGAGTTTTCGACGCGCACGCGGCGACCCTCGCACATCGGCTGCCTGCGGCGCTGGTGACGACCCTCGTTGAGCTCGCTGCAGCGGCGACGGAGCACGCGGCAGCCGCCGCGACGCAGGGCGGTGATGGGGCAGGCTCGGCGGCGTCCTCAGTAGCAGCGTCCTCCTTCACCGCCCTCGAGGACGCGGAGCGCTGCCTCGGGCGCCTCGATGACACGTGGCCGCCGCTCTGGCGCGGCACGCCCTTGCCGACCGCGCCGCTCGCCGAGGCTCTCAAGTGGCTCTCCTGGAATTCAGCCTGGCAGATGGCCAATGAACTCTCTGGGCTGCGTGTGGACGCACGGCGGGCGCTCACATCAGTGGAGGAGCACCGGGCCAAGCTGCTCGCGGCGCTGCCGGACGAGCTTGTGGATGTGTGCCATCGGCTGTGCTCTGAGGCGGCCGCACGGGCGTCACACGAGCGCCTTGGCCAGGCCGATGCTGCTGAGAACGCGAGGCGGGCCTTCGAGCTCCACGCCGCTGCGCTCGCACGCCGTCTGCCCGCGGCGCTCGCAGGCACCATCGTCGACCTTGCCGTCTCCGCCAGCTGGCATGCGGCCAACAGCCGTCGTGGTTTCAAGGACGACGCGGCTGAGGACCTGAAGCTCTTCGAGAAGCATGCGCGCGCACTCATTAAGCTGAGTGAGGTCCTTCCTGTGGCGCCTCCACGAGTGGGCTCGAGTGAACCGGAGCGCCGCCGGCGGCGGCTGCGTTCACGCCGGCAGCAGCGGCAGCAGGCCGCGCGCCCTCTCGGCGTGCCGCTCTCAGCGGCCGGCAAGCGTGCCCTCAAGCGCGCGGTCAAGCGGCGCCTCATGATGCGTCATAACCGTCTCGTACGAGATGCGCTCTACGCGGCGCTGCCAGAGGCGGCACGTGTGGTATGGGACGGCTGCCCGTTCCCTGTGCTTCTGGCCCCGAGCCGTCTCCGTCACGGCACAGCGGCGGGCGCGGGAGCGAGGAATGCGCCAGCTGTTACGGCCGACGCGGACGCCCCGACGACCGACGCAACCCCCGACACCATCCCCGACACATCGCCTATCACAACGCCCGAATGGGTGCGCATAGCGATGGCAGCCCTATTCGGTCGGCAGACGGCCGCGAGCTCCGGCGGCGGTGGAGGTCAGCTCGGACTGCCACCATCGCACCCGCTCGCGTCGGCTACGCTGCTCGGCATTCCGTCCTCGGGTGTAATTGGCATTTCATCCTCGGGTGCCGTCGCTTGCACGGCCGGCGACGAGGACGGCGACGGCAATGCCGACGGCAGCGAGGGCGGCGACGACGAGGGCGACGACGACGAGGGCGACGGTACGGGCAGCGCGGCAGTCAGCGGCGGCGAGCGGCGGCGCGGCGGTGGCGGCGGTCGCGAGCTCTTCGTCGGTGCACGCGTCGAGGCTCAGTACGGCACCGCCGACGACGAGGAATGGTGGCCAGGTACCATCACACAGCTGTGGACCAACGGTGATGTGGACGTGCAGTACGACGATGGTGACTTTGAGGCACAGAAGCCGCGGCGGCGTGTGCGCCCGTGCCGTGGTGCCGCTGCTGCGAGCACCGCCACGCACACCCTGATGCATCCTCGGCATTCGCACGTGGCGTTTGTGGGCGCGCGGCCGCGCGGTGACGCGGCCGACGACGCCGACCGCTCGCAGCCGCTCAGTGCGCGGTTTGCCCTGTGCGGCGTACGGCTCGCCATGGTCGAAGAAGGCCTCTTTGCCGACTCAAGTACGGGAGGCCTCATCAAGAGCAGCGTCCACGTCCACTGGCTCCAGCCGCTCGCCGAAGCTGGCGACCATGCCGACGTCGACGGCTCCCTCACGCTCGGCCTTCGCTTCGATCGCTCGCGACTGACGTCGCTCAAGGGCTTACTCTGCGCTGTCCACTTGAGCCATGGCGGTTGGGACGAGCGCGGTGGGCCGCTTTTCACACTGGAGGAAGCTGAGGCGGTGCGCGTGGCCGCGCGCGCGCGCGAGGCGGCGCGCGCGGCCGCGGAGGAGGAGGCGCGCTTCGAGGCCGAGCGCGCCGCGGCCGACCTCGAGCGCCGGCAGCGGCAGGCAATCGTCATCGATTGGCACACTGGCATGCCCCTTGCGGACTCGTTGCCGGAGGGGAAGCGGCGGCGAAGCGCCGCCGCCCGAGCGTCTGAATGATCTGCTTTTACGTTAGATAAACTATAACGGTTGAACTGGTCGCGGAAAAGTTTTTGCGCGAAATCGCGCGGGCGGGGTGTACAGCGGTAGGCAATCCCCCTGTCCGTGCTCCGAACGGACCCGGACTACCGAGAACCTCCGTTCGAATGTCTTGGACAGGCTCCAAGCTAGGACAGGCTCCTCGCCTCGTCGTGACGTGAGCGCTATCGCGCCGCCCAGATCTCGATGAAATAGCATCGGTGAAATAGACTCGTAGTCGAGCGACGAGCCGGCGGCGGCGAGACATAGATTGCCGGCAGGCAGCGTACAAAGCTGGAAGCAAAAGCTCCGCGTACCGCCCTTACGTTAGCGGGCGTTACGGGCGGCTATTAAATCGCATTACGTTATGCCCGCGCCCGCGCGCTTCGCGGGTGACGGAAATCTACTAACTAGACCGGCCTTCCGCCATCGAGCACCGAATGTCAATGTGAATCACGTGCATGCAGCGATGCGCACATTCTCACTGCGCGCGTGTGTAACTACTGGAACTGCTGTTATCCATACCAACGAAACGTGTCGGGTTTGATAACGGGGGAGGCGTCGAGCAGACGCGCCACCCATGGCAGCACGGGAGCATAAGCACGCTGCGATCTTGCGTCGCCCAGCGCTCGCACGGCAGGCTGAGGGCCGCCGCACGACAGAAGCGTCTCTGCGCTTCGCGATGCCATCGCCGCTGGCTTCCGCCAGGAGGGCGCGTCGCGCAATAGCGTGCGAACCCACCTTGCGTTCCGTGGGCGTTTCGTGTGGCGTTGAAGTCGCGGCGTACGAGCTGGAAGGTTTCTTGTGTCCTTACCCGGTGAGCAAGCAGTGACGGCGAGCCCCTCCATCGACCGCCGCTCCAGTCAACATCAAAGCGTCCCAAAGCGCCGTCCAAGTTGATCAGGTTTACCACGGGGTGCTGCGCGATGATAAAGCCTGGAACGGCATCACCGCCCGGCGGGCAGGAGACCGCCTCGAGACGGTGGAGGAGGGCTTGCAAGGGGTTGATGGCCCACGCATGCAGCTCGCGCGACATGAGGTTCAGTGAGCCTAGCATGAATGGGTAGGGCCCATAGCCCTCGCAGCCATGCCGACGCCCCAGGTTGAGAGCGCCAGCTATACCAACGGCGTGGCACTGAAGGCGAGGTAGCCACGCCGGCTTGCGGGTCTTGTTCTGCCGGGCAGCCTCTAGCGAGGTCGCGTTCAGATAGTAGTAGTTTGCAACCCCCGCCCATGATGGACCCAACGGTGCAGCGTCTAACAGCAGCAGCAAGGGAGGCAGATCGATGAGCGCGTCATCATCTGTGACCCCATACCACTTAGCCTGCCAGCGCTGGGCATGTACGAACCAGCCCACCGTTTTGAAAGCCATGATGCGCTCCCTTGAACAGAGCTGCTCCCATGGCCCGCGATTGCGCGTCCAACGCGGCTGGGCCGTTGGCACGGCCACCTCATCGGCCTCCAGAGCTCCGTGTGCATGACTCTCTGTGCACCATTCGCTTGCACTCTGCGATCCGCACTCAGCCAACCATTCGGCACTGAGCACGTATCGAACATCCACGCCGAGCTCGTGCGCGCCTCGGTAGAGGACGCGTAGCCGCTGGCGACGGTCCTTCAGGTGCTCTGTGCTCAACACTCCTAGCACCATTGTCGCACGAGGAGGAGCAGGACTGGGCATCGATGGAATCAGACCGGAGTTCAATGCGTCTGGCGTGGTCCAGACACCGTGCAGCACCCACCAGCCACAGACGAGGCCAAGACCGAAGGAGGCGGCTGAACGTGAAGAGCAGCAGCACACAGGCCCGAGCAGGGTCGTCACGGTCATTTTCTGGGTTCTCATTTGCGTTTTCCAATTATGGGGTTTTGCGATTGGTATGCACTCTCGGCCGCGCGCCGCGTCCGTCTGTGATGAGTCGGATCGTTTCTGGAAGCGCGTCGTTCTGAGCGATTCGAACTTTCGAGCAGAGCTTGAAGCGGTTGTGATGGCGTCCGCGGCGCCTTTGCCGGTCGCGCGCCCAACCACCGTTCCTGCGGACCCCCTCAAGGATGCCTTCAATGCCTACGCAGACGAGTCGGGCGCTAAAGCGCTGCTGGCGGAGGCGCTCGTGGCGCTCACTAATGCATGGAGGAAGGGCGAGGTCGACCTACATCCAGGTCCGGTACCTTGGCTACGAGACTGGGCACACACGGATGCTGGTCGTGGCAAGACGCAAGGACCAGTATTGTCGGATGCGGAGAAAGAACAATTGTCCAAGTACCTCAGAGACTCTGGGGCGTACGACTTGCTCACCAAAGCGCTAATCGAGCTCTACGAGCTTGCCGACCGGCCCCAGGAGCCACTCATCTTCTATAAGGACTTTTTTGTAAGGCAAGCAGGCCCGTACGTCCCGCAACCGCCGAGAGCCAAGAAAGACCGGCCCGTATTGGAGCCTACCGCGCCGGCGGCCCAGCCAGCAGAGCCCGCAGCTGCAGCAGAGCCCGCAGCTGCAGCAGAGCCCGCAGCTGCAGCAGAGCCCGCAGCTGC
>ENA-UOXK01000304-UOXK01000304.1-mixed-culture-metagenome-genome-assembly--contig:-NODE-304-length-36755-cov-36.860518_pt1 | contig 36755 bp, 14 predicted proteins | sample MGYA00238160_ERZ761638 | MGnify/ENA primary metagenome ERZ761638 (study PRJEB28912, sample SAMN08777098) | mixed culture metagenome | isolation source: Freshwater growth medium | place: USA...
CAGAGGGACCCCTGCCTGGCTGATCGACACCGCCCGGCACAGCGCCGCATAGCGCGGACGCGTGATCGCTGACGATCTCACGCAGCGCCCGGAGCGCACTCGCACCCTGCACCGTCGTCTTACACGGCATCGGCGTGCCAGCCTGGATGACGGCCGCGTAGACCAGCTCACCAGGCGACTGGCACACGTACCCGCTAAGTCGAACGATCAGCGTGCCCACGTACTGCACGCTCTTCTGCGGCGTGTCCCACGCCGCATAGGGACCCACCTGAGCACCTGTGCCCGAGATGGTGTCGCGCAGGTGCTCGATCACGAACTGAACCACCGCCTCGGTCGCCTTGCCGCTTAACTTGGGGACGAAGGCCTTGATGAGCTCCTCAGCGTCATCGCTCAAAGCCGACATGGGCGTCGGCGCGACAACCTCGCCGGCCGCCTCCCGCATCTCCTTGAGTACCTTGGCGGTCACCTCATCCTCGTACGACTCGGACTTCACGCTCACGTCCGAATCGTCGGCAGGTGCGCGCTCGTCCTCCTCGTCATCATACTCGCCCCCCAAGTTGTCCAGGTCGACCACCGTCGGAGAGGCCACTTGTGAGCCACGCGAACCTCCACGCCCAGAAACGGCACGCGCCATGCACGAGGCCAACGTGCCGCGCGCTTGGGGCGGGGCAGGTGGCGTAAGACGCGGAGCGGGCGCGGGACGAGCCAGTCCGCCCGCCTGCACGACCCTCGGCGCTGAGGCCACCGGCGCGCATGGAGGAACTATCTCGACGCGTCGCACCTTGCCCGCGGCAAAACGAATGCGACTCAGAGTCGCCGCGCGCTGCATCGTGTTCGCCAGCAGCTGCCACTTCCGTAGAGACTCGTCGAGCCTTGCTCGGAGCTCTGCCTCTTCGCGTAGCGCCCTTGCCGCCAACGAATACTCGTGTTGCATGCGAACATTGTGCGGAGGAACATAAGGAGGAGCAACTTCCTGGGCCGGCTCTTCCGCAGCAGCTGGCCGGTCACCACCTCGGTCGTCATCCTCGACCCGGCGCGCCTCAATCAGCGCGCCGCGCGACGCCGACGGCGCTTCATGCTTCGTCGGCACCTTAACACTCGGGCTTGACCCGATACCTGCAGCAACAACATCAACCCGCGACTCGCTAGTCGCGGGCGTGCCCGAGCACGGCGCGATAGACTGTGCCGATGCAGGCGACAACGAACTGGTGCTCACCCGAGCGACCGTATCATCAACTACGACGAAGGACCCACCCCCACTCGGAAGCGTTTGCTCCGTCAGGAACAGGTCCGCAAGCTTGCGTCGGTGCCTCAGAGACTCGCGACTAGCGGTTGCGGACGGAACATCGAGGCCCAGGCCGCTCTCGTCTTCGAGTACCACAGCCCTCCACAGCTCAGCCTTCTTGATCTCGAGGCTGAAGTGAGGCTCAGATTCACCCGTCTCGACAATCGCGATGACCGAGTGCCTCGTCGTCTCAATCATGGTAAGATTCGCGCCCAGATGGACCTGCGGGATGATGCCGAGGCCCAGCAGACTCTCTGTGACCGCGAAATGCATCGCCTCGGGCTCGCCCGGGTCGGTGCCCCTACCGCTTGACATGGATCTGCGCGCTTGTCGTGCGCCAGACCACAAAAGCAAAGCCGAAGGCTGCTTTACAGTGGTGGCTAGACGCGGCGCGCGCATACCATTTTGTTTCCCCACAGCCCTCTAGCGCTGGACGAAGGTCGACCCCCTCGACTCCCACCGACCATGAGTCGGCGCGGAATGCACGACGAGGGGTGGAACACGAGAGTGTACCCCTTTCGTTACCAACATGCCGAACCTCGGCTCGATCGCGTCCAAGCAGGGCTCATACAGCGATAGCGCCGTGCTGCGGCGCGCCTCGAGCCTCGACTACAAGGGCAGTACCACAGGATCCTTTGTGGGAGGCGGCAGCAGCAGCTACGTGGCGGCGGGGGCACGTGACTCAGAGCTAGCCGCAGCAACGCGGGACATTGACACGAACCTGCTTGGCGACAACCAGGCTGGTGGGCTGCCCATGCATGGTCGCTACCGATTAGGCTTCTTTGCCCAGTACTTTACCGTGGGCGTCATCTATGGAGGCCTGCCGGCCACGACTTACGGGTTCTTGCTTGGCTACCTCAACACGCCATCCTACGTGTATTCGACGTGCACGACGTTGCTGGCACTCCCTTGGAGCTTCAAATTCATCTTAGGGGCAATCAACGACTGCGTGCCCATCATGGGCTATCGGCGCAAGCCCTACATGGTCATCGGGTGGACGATTTGCGCGGCGATGCTGGTTGTGCTCTACTTGTATCCGCTTCCCGAGCCATACTACTGCATCGACCCGACGACGCTAGAGTACGACCTCGAGATAGCGCCGTGCAACAAGGGGGCTGCCCAGGCAGGCACTATCCCCACCATCCTCATGATCTTCGCCTCGTTTGGCTACGTGATCGCCGACGTAGCCGCCGATGGCCTCACAGTGCAGTACGCGCGGGCGGAGCCCGAGAGCAGGCGAGGGTACACGCAGTCGACGGCGTACTTGACGCGCGCGCTCGGGCAGGTGTTCGCGAGCCTGATCGTCGGCTTCGGCATGAATGGGTACGAGTACCTGGGCAGTTTTGAGTACAGCCTCACCTTCAATGAGGTGTGCCTCATCTTCGCGGTGCTTGCCGCGGCAATGGTACCCATCTCGATCTTCTGCGTCGACGAGAAGCGCCTACTCGAGCGGCACACCTTCAGCGAGTACGCGGGCGCCACATGGCAGCTCATGCGCTCGAAGGCCTTCTTCTACGTAGTTCTCTTTCAATTCTTCAACCCGGCCATCCAGTACGTCAGTACCACCGCGGGCTCCCAAGTGCAGCGCTACTGGGCGGGCGTTGAGACGCTTCAAGCTCAGCTCGCGAGCGTCGTGGCGTACCTCTTCTTCTCGCTGGCGCTGTACATTGTGCGCGAGCGCTTTCTGCACATCTCGTGGCGCCTGATGCTCATCCTCACCACGGCCTCGCTCAACGTGATCGACGTGCCCTTCTCCATGCTCACCGTCTTCGACGTCGTGCGCAACCAGTATTTCTACCTCGGCGAGACGCTGCTCACCGAACTGCCCGCCGCCGCATTCTTCGTCGTCTCGTGCTTCGTGATCGTCGAGATGGCCACCGCCGACAATGAGGGCCTCATCTACGGCCTGCTGACCACCGTCTCCAACTGCGGCAAGTCCCTGCCCAACGCCTTCAGCAACCAGCTCTATGGTCTCTTCTATCCCGCCCTGAGCGATTCGTCCAATTACATTGCCGCGCGTGGCGGCGACCAGCAGTGCTTCCGGGTCGTCGTCGCATGCTCAATTGCCGTGGGCTACGCCTTTTCGTTCGCGTCCCTGATCACGATGCCGCTCCTGCCCGACCAGAAGGCCGACGCCCAGCATCGACTCGCTACGTGGCCCCATCACACGGGCTACGCGGTGGCCACGTGCACGCTCATCTTCCTCGGCTTAGGCTATTCGCTCACGGTCAACTTTCTGGCGCTCACGCCGCTCGCGTGCCTGGAGTTCGTTGGAGGCCAGGGCTGCGGTACCGACGAGAGCGGCTCCGGCTCCGGTGAGGTCGGCATGGCGCAGCCGTGCTGAATCAACTCGTGCATCGGGAACGCTTGCTCTTCACTTGTTTTCCACTCTCCGCGGACCGAGGTCCGATAGAGGTCCGAGCAGCGAGCACGGACGCGAGCAGCCTCGAGCAAAGACGGAGACACTCTGAGAGGGCGGGCAGGACTCTTGAGCGACCGCCGAGCGCTATCACATGATAAGACGCGAACGTCAACACACCTCACACGCCCCGCCGTTCCCAGCGCGGTAATTTGTACGGTTCGTATTTACTCATGTATTTACTCATGTATTTACTATAGGTAGTACAAAGTGGTCTACGGAGCCGTCTGTTCGACCGGTGCGTTGTGCTGGCGTACCGTTGTTGTTTGCCGATGTTGTGTTTGCTCACGTCGCCAACGCACCGCACGGCGCAACGTTGGGTACGTCTCTTCAGTCCCTTATTGGAAATTCTGCGACGCGCGGTACACCTGAGACTACACGCTGCACGTGCGTACAGCTTAGGTTCAGCATACATAGAGGCCGGTTTCCTTGCGCCCATGGTTGGCAGGCAGCCGACACGACTTGGGCGCTATGGCCTCCGAGAAGTTGATGGCGATGGAGATACGCGCATTCTCGGGCATCTCTCCCTTGGCGCAAGCTTCGGCGGCCGCCACACTATGGTCGCTTCGTCCCAGAGCGTCCCTCGGCGGCTCCGCGGAGACGATCTGGCCCAGCACAGCGTGAGGAATGCTTCCAGGAAAGAGCCAGAGCGTTCCCGGGGTCGGAGGAACAGCGAGATACGAATGGGACGCATTCGAGGAGGAATGCTTTCCTCCACGGAAAAGCAGCCGACCACCATTGCTCTCTTCCACGCTCGCGCCCTCATCCACAAAGTACACCGCGGACCAGCGGAGCGGGTCGTGTACATGCATGAAGTTCAGGTCTGATGAGCGGTTGACGTTGAGCCAAGCGTAGGCCGAGTGCAGCTCACCTGCGCGTGGTCGTCTCGACTCGTCCGGGTACTGATAGAGACTCTCTCTGCCTTCCGCTGCCTCACCCATAACTTCCATCGCCAAGCTCGCGATTTCGTGCACCTGCCGGCATCCGCGTAGCCGCGCGTACTCGCTCTGGTCCTCACACCCCTCGAAAATCGTCGTTGAACTTTGGTAGCCGCCCCAATTGGTCTTCCGCTCTCCATTGTACCCCTCGCCGCCAGCACCATCGGCCGCCGCCTCCATCTCGAGGGAGGCCTGTCGAATCTGGTCGTTGAGAGGAGCCGAAAGAGCTTGTGTGAGCTCAAATCTGTGGATGACGTCGGAGAGTCCTTGCTTACTTTTGCCAGATCCGCGGGCACCTGCGCACCCGTAGTCGCACGGCAGCACGAACGTCTCGTGTCTTGCGAAAACGCCGCCCTTTCCGGCGGCGGCGCGGCCAGCATCAACGAGTGGGGCAAAGGTGGACCAATGAGGAAGGCTCAATAATCTGGAACCAGGTGCGAGCAACGTGGTTCGCAGGTCGTTGTCGTCTGGGTCCTCCCCATCGTGGTCCGCCAGAGGACTCTCGCCCTCTGCACCCGCGGCGGGCGGGTCCGCCACGGTGCTCGTAAACGAGAGCGTGAGAGACACCTGAAAGTGCGATCAATGCGACTGTGAATGAAAGACGAACCCTGTGATCTTAACACTTATAAGGAATGGTCAGGCCATGAAACCAGCAGCAGCACGCTCGCCGGTGTCGCCGTGTGGCCCCTGCAGCCTGCTGTGGCCCATGCCCCATGCACGCGACACTCCCGGCAGCACGACCAGCTGACTGCACTGACTGGCACACGATTATCTCTTGGCACCACAGCACACACCAGCACACGAAACAGCCACACACGATGCCAAAGCCCGAGCATCAGCATTGCCCTCAGAAGGGCGGACCGACCGGCCTCACTCGCCCACCTCGTCTATGCGCGCGCCGTTGTGGCGGCAGTTGGATATCTGTTGCCCATCACGACGCCCATCTCGCCCACCTCATCTATGCGCGCGCCGCACGTCAGTGTCCCGGTCGGATCATGCCACCACCCCTCGTGAGGCTGCTCCGCGACACCGAGGCCGCCCCTCTCGACGCCGTGGCCGGCGTCGCGAAGACCGCCTCGTTGAGCGCCGCGAGTGTGCCCGAGGCCGAGGCAAGACCAGCCACATTGAACCCAATCCTCGCGGCCATGGCGAGGCCGGCTTCATCGAGGCCGGCCGGCGGCGCTTGGGCCGGAATCTCCCGACGAGACGCGCGGCGACGACCGCAGCAGTGGCGGCGGTATGGGCGGCGCATCCGTCGCTTTGCTCGCTTCGCTCGCGTCGCCCCGGGAGCCGTAACCACCTTGCGAGTCGGTCTCGTCGTGCGCAAACGCGCCCGTGTACGGCGCGCCGCTGCCTAGCAGCGACGCCCAGAGCTCACCGTCCTCATGGGCCGCGTGCTCGGTCGTAGGCGCCGTGTCAAGCGCCGCGTCGTAATAGGGCGTCCCATAGCCAGCAGGCCTTTGGAGGTTCGTCAATTGGTGGAGATTCGTCAATTGGGGAGGCGGCGGGCCGCCGAGCAGGTGGCGCTGGAGCGAACGAAGTTCCTTGGCGAGGGCCGCCTGCTGCGCCGCCTGCTGTGAGGCACGCGCATTGGCGCGCGCGAGCCGGTCGCGATCCTCCTCGAGTCGTTCCTTGTCGAGCCGCAGCTGAAGAGCGAGCACGTTGGCCTTGAGGACCGTGCGTGCCTCCTCGTCCTCGAGCAGCGCGCGCACGAGCAGCCCATTTTCGACGACGGCGCGAGATTTCGCGTCCGAGGCGCGGCGCACCGCATCGTCGAGTTCGGCGAGACCGTCGATGAGAGCGGCATTCTCGCTCGCGGCCGCACGCGCGTTCGCGTCGCCGAGGGCCTGGACGGCCTGCGCGCGCGCTGCCCAGCTCACCGTCTCGCCCGCCTGTCGCTCTGCACTCTCCCTAGCGTGCTGCGCGTCCTCGCGCGCCTCGTCGAGCGCGGCGCGCAAGCTCTCGAGGGCGTGCTCCAGCTGCGCCGTCTCGGCCGCGGCGGCCGCGGCGGCGCCACGCGCCTCGTCGCGCTGGCTCTCCCGCGCGCCGCACAAGGCGTGTGCCGCAGCGAGCTCGGCGGCCGCGCCCGCGAGCTCGGCTTCGAGGTGCACAATCTCGTTTCGGAGAAGCGAGCTCTCTGACCTGCGCTCTAGGACGGTCGCAAGGATCGTGGCGTGCGCGGCCGCGGCGGTGTCAGCGCGCTCGCGCTGTGCTTCCTCGGCCTGGCGCACCGCCTTTTGCATCTCGCTCACGCTCGTCTCCCCTTCGAGCCCTTTCTGCTGCATTGACCTCTCGAGGCGTGTCGCGTGCTCCTCGGCCGAGGCGAGTGCGCTGCTCGCCTCGAGAAGCTGGGCTCGCGAAGCTTGGGACTCGTCAAGAGCGGCGGCGCACGCCGCTTGCAGCCGCTCGCCCTCGCCCACCGCCGCCGTGTGCAGCGCCGCCTCGCTCACGAGGGCGGCCTCGGTCTCAGAGAGCTCCCGATTCATCGTCTTCAGCCCCGTCTTGTGGGATGTGGAGGCCTCGGCACGCTCGGCCAATGAGCGCTCGACGCCGGCGAGATCACGCGCGAGGGCGTCACAGTTCGTCACTTCGCTCGAGATGAGCATAGCGATCTGGCTCGCGTGCTGCGCGCGCTGCTGACGCGCCTGCAGGTTCGCCATGGCCTCCGCGTCCGCCGCACACGAGATCAGGTGCGCGACCGTTTGGCTCGCGAGCTGACCCTGGGCATGGACGGCATCAAGAAGGGCGCCACGGCAGCGCTCGAAGGCAGCAGAGGGCGCAAAGGCGATCGGGAGCGCCTTCTGGGCCGCCTCGATCTGCGCCACGAGATCCGCTTGCAGCTCCGCCGCGGGCGCCGCCGCCTCCCCCGCGAGAGAAGAGGCGCTCAGCTGCTGCTGCAGATCCCCCGACAGCCAGCAGTATGCATCGACGAGCTCATGGACTGTGCGATGCAGCTCCGCGAGGGCGGCCTGCCAACGCAGACGCTCGTCCGCGTACGCCGCGTCCGCATCGAGCAGCGACAGCACCTCCCCCGCATCCCGATGCGCAAGGAGCGGTCGGCATGCGCCGGCCGCGTCGCGTGCGCATGCATCGAGCCATCCGAGCTGAGATTGCATCTCGCGGTACTCGAGCCTCACCTCATCGAGAGCAGCGGCGTACTCGAGCTCCTTGGCGACGGCGGCGGCGGCGGCGGCCCCCGCCTCGTCCAGCGCCCCTTCAGTGTCGCGCAGCTCCGCCTCCACAACTGCGAAGGAGCTCAGCGTCGTCGCCACCTCGACCTGCAGGTGCTGAGCGACCTCTGACAGCGCCTGCGTCTGTTGGCGAAGCAACCCGTTCTGTGCCTCGGCGAGCGCGAGCTGCTCGCGCACCTCGTCGAGCGCGGCCTGGTGCGCCAGGTGCAGCTGCTCGCGCTCGCGCTCATGCGCCACCTGCTGCTCAAGGATCGCGCCTTCGAGCTCTGCCACGTGGCCGCGAAGCTGCCCGACAGTACGCTCGCTCTGCAACTTCTGTCGCTCGGCGGCGGTCTCGATGCGCAAGATCTGGGCGGTCACGGCACTCTCGACACGCTCGCACTCGCGCTCCTTGGCCTCGCAGATCCCGATCAGCTCAGGGATCCGCGACTCGATCTCGTGCACGTACTTGCGCAACACGGCACGCTCGACGGATCCGCGGTTACGCTCGTTCGCCGCGTTCTGCAGCGCCGCATCGCGTTCGAGTTGCAGGTTGTCCTTGGCGCGCTGGAGGGAGTCGACGGCGAGCCGGAGCGTCGCGCACGTGCGCTCCGCCGCCGCCGCGTGGATCTCCGCACGCTCCGCACGCTCCGCCTGCGCACGGGCCTGCTCAATGGCGGCGTGGGCCGTCGCCTGCGCCTCAGCCGCTATGGAGCGCTGACGGTGGGTCTCGGCCTCGGCGGCGCTCATCTGTTCGGCGTGGCGCGCGGTCGCCGCGGCGAGCTCGGCTTCGGCGCGCTCGGCGCGCAGCTGCGCCGCGTCGCGCGCCTCGGTCATGTGGTGCAGCGCAAACTGGCGCAGCTCCAGCTGACCACGCAACTCTTCGCGCGCACGTGTCGCCGCCGCAAACTCCTCGGCGTGGCGCGCGGCGGCGCGCTCGAGCTGCGCCGATAGGCGGCGCGACTCCTCGCGCGCGGCCGCCTCCGCCTGCTGCGCCTTGAGCACCCACTGCTGCCACTGCGCCGTCGAGCGCTGGCTCTCGACGATGCGTTGCGTCGCCAGCACCTGTGCGGCCTCGGCGGCCGCGGCCGCGTCCGCCGCCACCGCGAGGCGCGTCTCGGCGTAGTGCTGATGAGCACGGGCCACGCTCGGCGATGTCGCGTGGCGGCGATCGTCGTAGGTCGGCGAACCAGGCCGCGACGACTCGCGCGAGTCGGGCCGCTCGTAAATCACGTGATGATCGTGCCGCATGTTCCTCTCACGCGGCTGGTGCGACGGCCGGCTGGTGGGTGTTGGCCGCGCTGAGGCGCGGCCGCCTGCTGTGCGCATCGGGCTGCCCCCCGCGAGGTGACCCACGTTGTCATGTGAGCGCAGCAGCGCCGCCTCCTTGCGCGCAATCGCCGAGTTCAGGAAGGAGCTCACGTCGTCCGCGTTCAGGTTCTCCTGGAGTAGCGCCGACCAGGGTGAGGAAGACGGTGTGGCCTCGCCGCGGCTCGCGCGGCGTGGCGAATGGTGCGCCATTGTCTGCTTTGAGAGCTCTCCGGCGATGTCCCGGGTGTGCAGGAGTAGCAGTCGTTTCCGATTAAACGTTTCACTTTAAGTTTCAGTTTCGTCGAGCCACGACGCCGGTCGGCCGTAGTTTGAAAATCTCTGAGCTTTCAGCTGACCTTTTCGCAATTAATAAGCACACTTCTCTGGTGCACACCAGTGTACTCCGTCACACAGTACTAGCCCCGCCACCAGACACTGACAGTTGTACTCGTCGTGTACTCACTACTCTCCCACCCGCCCCGCACGGATGGCGACGGATTGCAGCCACACAACTATACTGGCAAGAGGCGAAGAGGCGCGAGAGATGCGTGTGCGTGCGGCGTAGCCTCGCTAACCTGCACCGTGCTGGGTCGCCACTGCCTGGCCACTCAGAATCTACCTTGAGCCCTACAATATCATGAGTGTCGTATGTTCGAGAATCAGATTGGGGCCCAATCATGGCGACTCTCTTCGCATGGTTCCAACATGGGGCTTGGTCTGTGGCTCTGGGTGATGAGCAGTGCGGCAAGCAGGTCAGTCGCGCTCCTCCAGCTCAGAGCAGCTCCTGCGCACTCTGCCGCTGAGCGGCACTGATTTGGCGGTACAGCGCGACCGAGCGCACCGCCATCGCGCCAGCCGCACCAGCGGCGGCGGTGCAAAGGCCCGCGATGATCGCGTGCGTCGGGCCGAAGCACATTGGCCCGTCGCAGTCGAGAGAGCCCTTGGAGGCTGCTTGGTAGATGAGAGACGGCAGCGCATTGGCGAGGAGGAGCGTCCCGATCGCCCCCGCTGTCCCGTCGAAGAACATGTAGTTACTCGACAGGTGGGTCGATCCAAAGAGCTCAGAGGAAAGCACGACGAAGTGCGGCCAGATCGCGCCAAACGCCAGCCCGCATAACCCGGCGCCGAACTGGAGCAGCATGGACTGCTCCTCGCTCTCAGCGGGCAGCCGTGCCGCAAAGAGCAAGGCGACCTGCGCGACCGCCGCCCCTGCCGCCAGTGCCACTAGGAATAATGGCCGAGGCCATCCGTGGCGAACCATCGTGTCCGAGGGGATGTTGCACAGGAGCCGGCCGAGCAAGTTGCCCGACGAGAAGAGTGTGATCGTCGTCGGCACGAGCTCGGTCGAGGCGCCGCTGGAGCTGATGATCTGCGCACAGTTGGTGGCGAAAAAGGTGCCGGAACCCACCACGACGACGCCCACGAACACGAAGAGCCATGCATCCAAGGTTCCGAGCACCTCCGTGCAACTGTACTGCTGGGGCGACTCAAACATCGCGGCGGGCTTCTTTGGGGCGGCGGTTGCGGGGGACATGGTGGCCGGACACGTATGAGGGTCATGATCGACGGTGGCATAGACATCACTGTCGCCCGTCAAGCCACTGAAAATGACCAGCACGGGGGCGATCGAAAGGATTATCAGCAGCGAGATCACCACGTTATGTACAAGGGAGCCAGCATGCCCATGCGAGAAGAGGCCGAGCACGCCGAGCATGGCAAGAGTCCAGAACAGGGCGGTGAGCATTCGTCGGGGCTCCGACCGCGCGGAAGCAGCATCGTAGCTGCGCGGCACACACGCCCCCGCGGCGAAGTTCATCACCGCAGAGATCGACGCCCACAGCAGCAACGCATTCAGCGCCGTCTGGTCGCCCTTGGGCGTGCCCCAGATGAGCACAAACAGCGTCGTGGTTACGCTCCCGCTGACGCCGACGAACGACTTCACGATGCTCGCCACGTCTCCTCTGTACTGTGGAAAGTGAAGGATCGGGGCCGTGAAAGCAGCCGACGAGACGAGCTGCATCCCCCAGTACGTGACGCAGTTAGTCGCCACGAGCGTGATCGGCGGCGGCAGATAGGCGGGAAGCTCAACCCACGAGGTTCCGAGCGAGTACATGAAGACTTGCGAAGTGGTGAGCAAGGTGCCACCAACCCACATGGAGAAGGTCGGCCCCATTTTCTTGGTCACCATGCCCCAGAAAAAGCTGAACACTCCGAATGCATATGGAATGGTGTTGATGTTCATCAGCTGCTGCTGCGAGAGCGCAAAGTGCTTCTTGAGGGCAGGCGAATAGATGCCGAAGCCATAGAAGCAGCCCGCCGTCATGCCCGAGTACAGACCGGCGAACAGCACTCGGCGTGCAGGCGTAGCGACGACGGCGCGGGACATGCTGGACGGCAGCTTGGGCTGGCTACCTGGGCCGTAGCGCTGCCGCAGTGCTGGAATCACCGTCGTTCCGTCGCGCCTCTGCATTGATCCACTTCGAGGCGATTCACGCGTTGATACGCGCGACCTACAGTACAGTACAGTACGAGTAGACGCAACCTACGGTTTCAAAAAGAAAGGAATGCTGGGATACATAGAAGGGAAGCAGAGGAGCCTGGGGGGGAGATGGAAGTCAAGTTAAAACAGGACCACAGTACAGCGGCGCTCCGGCCGGCGCTCCGTGCAATTAAATGCGAGCGCGTCCCCGGGAGGGCGCGCACATGTGTGAATGAATGTTTTCACGGTTTGATCGGTGTTGTTTTTAACACACGGCTCTGCACACACAGAAGAATATGACCGTTACTTGACTGACTTTTGACTTCAGTAGCTTAAGCCTTCAAGTCAAGTCTACAACTCTACATGAAGTCAAGTCAAGTCAAGTCAAGTCAAGTCTTGAAGCCACGGGGTAATCTCCAAAAGATCCAGTAGGGGTGCACCCGAATAATTCATATACGAACCCAGCTCAGAACTCAGAACTCAATGGCCCTCCCACTTCCGTACCGGTTTATACCCGGAGCGGGTGACTTACTGACACCTGACTGGAACCTGAATGGTGCATGTGGATGTGCTGCCGTTAATGCGCGTACGGCTGCTGTAGTTGGGTCCTGGGCCACAGGCTAGTACACAGCTCCTGTACCTGTCTACCTGTTTTGACCACGCTTATAGGGGCATGGGGGTGTAAGATATAAGTGACTCGTTGACGGGTCCGCTGAGCGAACCTCACGCGTCAACCTGAGTCGAGTGTAGGCCGTGTAGCCGAGAGGCGAGAGCGCTCGGTTTCGACGGCATCGCGCTAGAACGTACTACATTCTCATGTACACCGGGGCTGTCACTTTACGCCTCCGGACCGCCCAGCTCCGTTCCGTTCCGTCACATGGTACTAGCGGACCTAATGGCCCACGCGTGAGCCGGACGTGTGTTGGCCCCTGTGGACTGCTAAATGCACACTACTCTCATCTGCTCTATGCTGCTCTATGCTGCTCTATGCTGCTCGTCCTATAACGTGCACCCAAAGACCCAAAGACCCAAATGTAGTCTGTCGAGTAGTCTGTAGTAGAATACTCGACTGGCGCGTGGGCCAGGCCGCTCCTGTACCGCGGGGAGTCTCTCAGCCGGACAGGTCACGCACCGCACGCACAAGACTTTATGGTAGAGAATACGCCCGCAGTTGGCAGCGTAGGCTGCTCGACAGCGGTACGCAAATCACGATCCTCATTGCGACCAAGAGTTGCCACAATCTCTAGGTCGCCCTAGATGTAGTATGAACTCGAACGTGCTCAGAAATCACCTCCGCGGGCTTCCCGTGTGCAGTTTCCGATACGCCGCACGAGCTCTATCTTCTCTCTCTCCTCAGGCACGTAGCTCTCGAGTACATAGTCTCCATTCACATAGCCTCCTGCTGGAGAGAGCACATAGTCCGCCGCCAAAATCTCGTCAAAGTCGGGAAAGCCCAGCGTCTCCCAGCCAGCGTAGCGATCGCGAAAGGTAGTGAAGAACGAGCTGGTGATGTTGCAATCAGCGGTGTTGGCCGCTTCCTCAACGGACGCGGCGTAGGCCCCAATCAGAATTGGCGAGGTCGAAATAGCAATCTCGGGCGGTACGTAGTACCATGATGATTGGACGGTGAGCGGTTCCGACACGATGGCGACAACCTTGGTGCCATTGAGGTCGCATCGTTCGATGATGCGGCCGGGCACGGTCGATCGGCACGGGAAGGCAGAGAAGATCTGAAAGAGCACGACAGTAAGGAAGAAGCGCCACTTTTTCATGAGCTTGGCGCGGAGGACCGAATAGTTGAGACCCGACAGAGAGAGCTCCTCTTGCATCGCCGCCATCTCTTCCTCCTTGAAATCAAAGTGCGATTGGACCTTTTCGTCCATGTTGCCTCCTTGCATCCCTTGGACGCGCAGCTTGCGCATGGCGATGATCTTGGCGGCGATTTGTGAGGTTCCGTGCATCGTATTCTTGCCTAGGAGAGTGCTTCGCATCTTTGCACGCAGCCATACGCGCGCAATCCACGAAGCAGCTGGCTTGATGCAGAGGAGCACAGCGAAACGCGCCCACACATTGCGCAGCTCGCAGGGACGCACCTGAGAGACGAGAGCGAGAGCGAGAGCGCGAGAGAGCAAGCAAGGGCTGGGGTCGCTGGAAAAAAAGGATGAGAGCAAGGGGGCCCTGGACGGGTTCTGGACGGGCCGGCGCGGCGTACAAGGATAGTGGAGCCCTCGAGAGAGTAGAATCCTTGGCGCCAGATCATGACTGTCACGACCGTCGGCACGATCAGCAAGGCACACACGTCGGCGAGGTCAAACTGCCAGCCGATGCGCGCGAGGTACTGCAACCGGATCAACGGGTCTTGGTTCGGGTCAAAGTTCTTAAGCTTGTCCTTCGTCTTCTTCCCCGTGAGGAAATTGAAGATGCGATTCCCCAATCCGCATCTCGCGACCAGGACCTCGGTGGTGCCGGAGTTGCGCAAGACGATGTTGATCTGCAGGAGGAGAAAGGGAGGGCCGAGGATCAGTTGTGGAGAGGACAAGGACGTGAGCGAGGTGGGTGGAATCGAGAGGAGAGGGCTCGACACCTGGAGCACGATCTGCTGCAAGACCCACGAAATGGTGAGAGGTGTGTCCATTGATCTCAGCGTGAAGAAGGAATAGAGGAAGACGAAGTCAAAGAACTGGAACGGGAAGAGGAGATGTGCACAAGCATTGGGCGTGGCGACCAGCTCAAGAGAGAGCTTTCCGAAACTGGTGACCATGATGAAGATGCTGAGGTGTATGATCATCGTGAGCAGTGGTACGAAGGTCTGGACGAGCGTGCCCTTCCCTTTGGGCACTGGATAGAGGCCACTGCTACTGCTACTGCTACTGCTGTTGAAGTCGTCACTGCTCATGTTAAAGTGGCCATTGCTCATGTTAAAGTGGCCACTGCTCGTGTCGGCCACGTGAAGCCATGCAGACGTCACCTCAGCCACGTGGCCAACACCAGCCTCGATTTCGGTGAACGCAAGGGTCAAGTAATACTCAACGAATATGTCAATCAACGCCGCCTTGAGGGCCACGCGATAGAGCACGATGATAAAGAACATGCCGTGTGCAATGGAGAAGCGCGGCCGGTTCTCTAGCCGGAGGTCGCGCACGCAGATGACTATCGAGGGCACAATGAAGAGGATCGAGTACAAGTGCCACATCTCTTCGATTTGCGCCCAATAGATCAGGTGCTCCACGACCGTGTTTGCGACGAGGTCGAACAAGGACGCCGCAAAGATTGGCCAGCTGAAAAAGAGCAGCCGTCGCCTCCGCTCTGCGAGCTCAGCACGCATACGCCGGCGAGCTTTTCGTTGCCGAAACTTACGCTGCAGCCGCGTCGCGGCTTCTAGATCCATCCAGGCAGTCTCTCCCACACCCGAGGCCTCAACCCTCGGGCGAAACCTCACTGTGAAGTGGACAGTACCCTCGGGGGAGAGTGCCTGCTTGAACTCATGGCTCTGGTTCCCGTCAAGGACGTTGAGAGCGACGACACACTCGCCGAGCTTGTCGTCCGTTGAGTTGAGCATGTCGCGCATCGAACCGAAATCCTTATCCATGACGATCAGCGAGAGCTTCCCACTGAGCATGAGCTCCTCGCTCATGCGCTCGCTGATCACGATGGACTCTTCCCACAGAGGCGTGACCGTCTTCTCCTTGACACCCGAACGGACTTCCTTTAAGATCACTTGATCGAAGATGCTGAACTTGAAGACAACGTACGGATCACTCTTGCCGTTCATGTCCTTGGCCTTCAGTCCACTCGCCGAGTGCAGATTGACTGAAAGCTGGCCGAGCTGGCTGAGCAGGCTGCCGGCGTCCAAGGGCTGAAGGAGGGACAAGTCTGATGGTGATGGTGCGACGCGGGCACGGTAATCCATGTCGCCCCTCTCATGGTATGATCTTATTATTGATGGCGCGCCTGGAGTCGCTGTGCCACCGGCTAGGGCTGCCCAACTGCCCGCGGCACCTTGCGGCGGCACTATAGTCTTGCCATTGAACTTGGTGGCCACAACCTTGAACTGTGTGAGCGGCATCTGCTCTTGGCCCCACGCAGGCCGTTGCACCAAAACGTTGCTCCAACCAGCAGCGCCAGGCGAGGGTGGCGACGGCGGGATGCTGACAGGAGGCGGCGGAAAGATTCCGGCTCCATGCGATAGTGCATCTGAGGGTGATACTTTCAAGGCAAGCGCGTCCTGCCGCGATGGTGATGGTGCGACGCGGGAACGGGAACCAGCACCGCGTGACACCTTTGTGCTGGTTGCCGTTCCCGCGTCGCACCCCTGCATCGTGTTGCTCCTCCGCGTCGTACCAGGCGAACGTTTTTCTTCGGCTGCAACGCTGGCGGCATGAGCGAGGCCACTAGCCCGCCCGCGGCGGTACCGCAACAAGAACACCCCCAAGGGAAGTGCAATATAGATGATGAGCTTGCCGAGGATGTCAACTGCGAGGATGTTGCTCACCCTTGAGACACCTTCAAACACGCCCCACCAGTTGCTGACAAGATGTAGAGCTGTGAGAATGAAGGGCGTCGTGAACTGGGTAGCGCGGATCAGTCGGACGATGATCGCCTCGCCCCTGTCATTGTTTGTGTGGTTAAAGTTGAAAGAGATTGCAAGGGCGCTTGTATCGCGAAGCGGCACCCACTGCAATGCATCATGACGCAAACCAGAAGGGAGGTTATCGCGGGGGGGGGGGGAGGAATCACGCGCACAGCGGGCTTGGGAGAGGAGACAGGCCGCACCGAGATATGCACGAAGCATGCATTCCACACCAGGTTGGCAAGTGCTTCGAAGGCCAAGTTACTCGCATACGCCATAGGAATCAGGATGAGGACGACGACCGGACCTCCGAGCCAGACGGAGAAAATGCGCCCCGCTAGAAGGCCTGTGCGCCTTGCAAGCCTCTGTCCTGCCTGATCAGTCTCCTGTGTCATCTTGTGCATGGCAGCGTTCAGTTTCCTTTCCGCCCTTTGCTGCGCCTTCACCTCGGCAGCTGCGCGAAATGCTTGCTCCTTAGCGAGCTTACCTGAGTTCTTCGCCATCTCAGCAGAGCTCGTCGCAATCTTCGCTGAGTTCTTCGTGAGTTCCATAGCGCCGCCTGCCGCCATCCGCACCGAGTCTCCCGTCAAGTTCACGACGCCGGCCATGGTGTTGGCGAGGATTTTGCCCTGTATCACATCGTTGAACGTCACATCCCTCATAGCGTTCACAGCGCCCATCGCGCCGCCCTTGAGTAGCGCCCCGCCGTCTCCCAAAGCGCCTAGCGCCCCGGTCGTTACACCCAACGTAGCGCCCAACGCCTCGTCCTTGAGGTTCGTGACGTTTCGTAGACCACCGGCCAGCTGGTTCTGGAGATTCTGCTCCACCGACATCGATCTTCGCTTCACCTCCATGGCCTCTGCGAACGTCGCCAGGTCGCTTGGCTCATGCGGTACCAGCTGGAAGTAAATCGGGTCGCCCCCGAAGATCTCGTACACGAGCGCGCCATGCTCGATCATGGAGGCAGTCGCATCCTCGTCCAGCCAATGGCCGTCGAACGCCTCGTCCGCGTGTAGCCACCCGAACGCGGCGAACCCAGCGTCTTGCAACATACCGACCGTGACCGGTACGACTCGTCCGGCTTGCCGCATGCCGTGCAGGGCGTCACGAGAGGGAGCAAAGGGCCCGTCAAAGTGCATCTGGTAGTCGGACGCCACGAACGTGAGCGCATTCGCCTGGATTAGCTTGTCAGACTCATCGAAGAAGAGGAAGCCGCCCACGAGCAGCAAGAAGGCCCATTTCTCGTCCGCGAGGTTGAGAGACTCGAGCCTCTTCTCCAGACTGTTGAACACGAGCGCCGACAGATCGACAGGAGCGTCCATCTCTTTCGGACTTTCAGAGTTGCCTCGGAAGTTCATAGGTAAAATGGGAGACATAGGCAAGATGGGCTTGAGATGGCCCAAGTTTCCGGGCAGGCTCCTGAACGGGACGACGGGAGGGAGGGAGCCTCGCCTACTTTTCGAGACGCTCCCTGAGCCACTTTGGGCTGCTTGTGCTTCCTGTGCTTCCTGTGCCTGTGCCTCTTGGTCAGGGCTATCAAGCTGCCACATGAGTGGACCAACACAACGGAAGCCGAGCGATTCGTAGAAGGAGGCCGGGAAGCAATCCACAGCCGCAGGCTCATTTTGACCGATCGGTGAGGATGCCGATAATGCCGGAAGACTTGGCGGCGATATGGGGACGGCCACTTCGAGACGCTTCGATTCGGGCGTTGAGATGGCGTACATGGCCGGGTAGGCGAACGCGAACGATGCGGCCTGGTTGGGCATGGCCGCAGCCTCACGCGTCTCCAGAGGCACAGTGATCGCATGTTTTGGCGAGACACGGCCGCGTACGTGTAGCGTTTTCCCTTTTCCAATGCCGCACGCTGCCTCCAGCATGTTCCACTGCCTTGTTGGGCCGGTCACCAAGTAGTACTCCTCCGCAACGGACAGCTCAAGAGGAACTTGAGGTTGCAGCGTCAGCGACATGGCGTGTTCAGCCAAGTTTTCTTCCTCCTCCGGGCTTCTTCTTTTTCTCCGCTCCTTGCTTCTTTCTCCGGAAGAGAAAAGACCAGCGAGCATGCTGCCTCAGCGATCCTGGGACGAGCCACTCTCACGGATGGCGGTGAAACCCGTCGCGCCAAGGAATCCGCCGCGGCGGACCGAGAAAGCACCAGTCCGAATCGCCGAAGACCGTGCGTGCCAACTGCACAGGAAAAAAGTCACCGAACTGTGTACATGTTCAGTAGTAATCCGACTGTACATGTACCGGGTACTGCGTGGGGCGTTGAAAGCACCGCGTCGCGTCGGGCGTTCAAGGTGAGCCTTCATGTCGTTTCGAGTGTCAAGTTCTGACTTTGGAGGCAACCTTCCCGATTTGCCGAGGGGCCCTGCATGTCGTGGGTGCGCTGCGTATCGTGCTTCCTGCCACCGCCTCACGTCGAGGGCCTCTTCAAGAACGGAGACCGCGTGCGCGTCCATGGACAGAAGATCCTGCACTTCAAGTCAGCACGCAGTGTCCTGCTCGCTGACCGCGCGGCTGTGGGCTGGCCCACACGCACGACTCTGAAGGGCATCACGGGACTGGCTGGCGAGACGATCGATCTCGCAACAATGGCCGACCCGCCCGTCCCAGGCGTTCAGGTGATCAACGTGCCTGCACTGGAGGAGGAGGAGGAGCATGCCGACCTCATCTTTGGCGATCAGATCTACAACATCGACATCTGGTATTCGGTGGCCCTGGAGGCTTCGCAGCGGCGTTGCTTCAAGTGCTGGATCCGCGTGGTGGCCCAGGAGGACGCGGAGCGCAAAGCGTGGAAGTCGAGCATGTCGAACGTTTTCACGCGTCGAGCGAAGGCCGAGGAGGCGGTCACCGGCCTCGAGCCGGTGCGGCGCGGTAAATCGGGTCGACGGGGCGGATACGACTATGACGGCGGGAGCGGCCGCGACGACCGCATACAGCAGCTCTCGTCGTCGGGAGAGGACCTCTCGGGCTGGGACGGAACTGGGCCACCTCCGCCAGGCAGCGCGTACAAGTACAGCGGCGGCGACCACAGGACCGGCCTGCATAACCAGCTCGTGTGGAATCCGGTCATGATGACGTGGGAGGACGTTCCAGTGGACCCCGAAAGCGCTTGGCGCGCGCTACGCTCGTGGAGGCTCTTTCGCATCTGGCGGCTGCGCGCCGAGGAGCGCAAGCGGCGGCAGGAGGTCGCCCGCAAGGCCGTTAAATTCATGACCATGAAAGGAGACGACCGACTGAAGCTGCGCGGTTTGCAGGCATTCGCGAGCCGTTCGCCCTTCTGGGATCCCAAGTTGTCGAGCCCTGCGGTCATTTACTCCCCCGACCGCTTCTGGTGTGAGTCGACCGTGCACCAGGAGCGCGAGGGCGCGCACGGCTGGCCTCTCATCAAGGCGGAAAGCAAGAGCGTCTACCGCTTCGGATTTCGAATCGCTGGCAGCGGCGGCGGGATGGTGGTGGGCGTCTCTGATGCTTCTCATCCTGACGAGCCCCTCGAAGTGGCGTCCGCTTGGGGTCTGCACCTGACGCACGGCGCGCTGTTCACGAAGCACAATGACCGGAGCCAGCGCGGCACCCTCTCCACGAAGACGCTTCTCACCGATGTCTTCGAGTACGATGATGAGAAAGGCGAGCCGGTCGATAACGTGGTCGACCTAACGGTCGAGGTAGACTACACACACGCCACCGGAGGTCGACTCTCATTCGGGGTCGCGGGGGGGCCACTCATCGAAGCCCCCGTGGTCTTGCCCAGCTGTGTACGACCGTGGGCCTACCTGTGGAACGACTTCGACTCGGTCGCCCTTGATGGGCGTCTACAGGTCAGCCGGCACCGGGCGCTCAAAGATTCACCGAGATCCCCACCCAAAGATCCGTCAGCACCGGGACCACTGCCGCTGCGGCTGCGCCATAAGCCGCCGCCCTTCAGCCACACGAGCGCCGAGAGCCTCGAACGCACGCTCAGCGGCCTCGCCGCTGGACCCAAAGTCGGTTACATGCCCTCTTGGCTCCTCTCCTACCGATCCGACAGCGGCAGTGGCAGCGGCACAGCGACCGATGGCGGCGTCACGCCAAAGCGCAGTGCATCGGCGTCGCGCCGGAAGCGGCACGGCCTCCACGCGCGCATCCACGTTGAGGAGAGCACCAGCCCCAGCAAGCGATGGGTCTCGCCGCGCCAGGCGCGCCGTTCCCCAACGCCCAAGTCTCACAGCGCAGATGAAGATCATCCCCGTAAGGAGCCGCTGCGCTCGCCAGGGAGGGCGTCGCCGCGCTCGGCGTCGATGCTCTCGCCGCGCTCGTCGCGCGGACGTGGGCCTGTGCACATGTGGGACATGGTCCGTCATGTCACGAACATGTACATGGACCTGCCCATGCAGCTCAAGCAGCAGTAGGATGCCCAATACGCGGTCCAGTGCCACACCGCCCGGCCCGAGTAGGGCCAGGACTTTATTATGACGTATATGATGACTCCTTTCGGGTTGTGACAGTGCGGCACGGGCTACTGTACGGCTGTTGAGAAAAGGACTCGCTTTCCCCCGATTCTCCGTCCCGCACACCGCTCGGTCCGTGGTCCGACCCCGCCGCGCGGCCCGGCGCGCCGGGCGGCCCGGCCGGCGGTCGCCCGCAACCGAGAACCGTACAGGCGCGCCTAAGTGAAACGTTTAGACGTTTCGAAATCGCGCCGCTTTTCGCCCGCGTATACGGAAGGGCTACACGTTCGAATAGTGACCGACGAAGCTCGAAGGGGCCGCTTTACGCGGTTTCGCGTGTTACTACAACAGTAATCACTGAGTGCGTTGGGCTTTGCCAATGGTGGCCACACCACCGTCCAGCACACGTGGCGCTGCAGCCGGCCGCTGCGCCGCGCTTTGTCGCCACGCATGCTCGCAACTCCGATTGAGGGGCGTGAAGAGGGCGCGCGGTGCCGGCCTCGGGCGGCCCTGCGCGTCGTAGAGAGCGCAGCTAAAGAAGGTGCGCAGCTCGTCGGCATCCTTGAACTTGTGGAACGCAGCCGGCGTGGTCGAGAGGGGCCAGCGCACCCAGTCCTCGCCTTTGGCATGCAACTTACGGTACTTGAGCGGCCCATGCTGGTAGAGGCAGCCGATGTTAAGCACGCTCACACCTGCCTGCTTCTTGAGTGCAAAGGCGATGGTGACATCCTCGCCACCGTACGTGAAGCGGTCCACACGTGCCAGGAAGGCAGGGTACTCGGCGGCCACGAACGTCTGCAGATGAGCGAGCGCGGAGCGTGAAAGGCCGTAGCCGGCGCCCCCCGCCGCATGGCAAAGGGCAAAGGAGGCTACCCGGCACGATGCCATCCCAAAGAGTAGAGGCTGCTCGTACCTGACGACAGACGCAATCAGAGGTCATCCCAAAGAGTAGAGGCTGCTCGTACCTGATGACAGACGCAATCAGAGGTCATCCCAAAGAGTAGAGGCTGCTCGTGCCTGATGACAGACGCAATCAGAGATCATCCCAAAGAGTAGAGGCTGCTCGTACCTGACGAGGCAGGTCATCAGAGGCCATCAGAGGTCATCAGAGGTCATCAGGGGCTGCTCGTACCTGATGACGGACGAACCAGACGCACTCAAACGCAGTCAAACGTGAGGGCAGTCGTACCCGACGAAAGCCATCCAACTCGCCGAGCGATGCGGGGCGCGATCAGACGAAATCAGACGTCTGGGCGGTCGTACCCGACGATGTCATCCAACTCGCCGAGCAGCCGCAACAGATGGTGGGGCACGGGCACGGTGTCTGGATCGAGCTTGAGGAAGACTAGCTTCGGCGGCGGGTTGGGGTGGCTCGAGTTGGAGAATGAGACCGGAGCCAGGCGCCCATGGCCACTGCTACCACCACTCCCATCCACGTCATCTGCTGCCACCACGTCATCTGCTGCCACCACGTCATCACCGTCGCGACCGCGAACTCCTCCGCTGCCACCTCCGCCGCTGCTTCCCACGCCAAAGCGGCGCGCCATTGCCACGAAGAGGTGAAGCACCTTGCGGCGCGCGAGCCAGCCCTCGCGCACGCCCGTGCAGCCCCCTCCCGACCCGGCAGCCTGGCATCGCTGCGCCCGACAGTCCTGGCACCGATACACGTGTACAGTCACCGAGCCACCTGTGCTCGGCGCAATGGCGGCGGCATCGCGCGGGTCGTCGCCGTCGGTCATGAGCACAAGGTCAGCGCCGCGCGTCATCTGGAGCCACGTGTCCGCGGCCGCCTGCAACAGCCGATGTTCCGCATCGGACTCGTGCACTGCCATACCGAGCACCACTGAGCTCCACCCTAACCGTGGGTGGAGCGGCATGCTCGCCTGCGCCGCTGCTTCGCACCGCGACTCCAGCGCACCCGTGCGATCAACACATCGCCTCTCTACCGAGCGGGCGCACGCGAGGACGCGCTCGCGCGCCGGTGGCTCGGCAGTGCCCTGTCCGCCCGATTGAGAAGAGCACCGAGCATGAGCATCGCGCACGTCCTCGAGCTCGAGGCATGGTACATTGCGCGGCAGCACCAAGTGAAACGTTTCGCCCTCGTTTTCCAATGAGCGTCTCGCCGCACGTTTGACTAGCCTCCGATGTTGTGTGGAGCTCAACGATGCCGCCGGCTCGGGCAGCGGTGGCAAGGGTGAAGAGTCGTTCAATGGCGCAATATTTGGCGCACTATGATTCGTGCTGACGGCAGGCCTGCGTAGTGGACTGACTGGCGGCAGAGCCGATAGCCATCTTCCCCATAGCGTGACGGAAGCTACTGTCGTCGCACAGACTAGGAGGCGAGGATGCCATCGCATCGAGGGCCGCTGCAACGTGAAGAGGTTGCAGCGGCTGTGAAAGAGATATTGGTTTGACGAGGCGAAGCCGCCCAAGAAGCCGCCCCCACGATATCGAAACCGACACAGAGGATACGTGAAGTAGTGAAGTGATGTGGTGCTGTTCAACACAACGCGCAGACCTCCGGACACGCGGGGAGCCGCTATGAAGAAGTGCCCCCTTAGGCGCCACGAGAGTGCTATGGCGTTGACAGGCACCCGCACTCCGTGCTCGGCGCGCGCCCGGACTCCATTCTTCAGGCAATAGCCAATACAATGACTTGAGTTTCCGGCTTGACGATTCTGACTAAACCCATCAGAAACGTGTTATTGTCGGTTTCTTTCTTTGCGCGCCGGGGGACTACTTTCCGACGACGTTCCATCGTGCGCACCTCCTAGGATGGGTTGTGGCGCGAGCACTGCGGCCCCGGGCTCTGGCGATGGCAAACCGATCCAGATGAAGGACCATGCCCTGAAGAAGGGGATCATGCTTGCTGGGAAGGGCGAGAAGGGCAAGTACAGCATGCCGGCACTCTTTGCGCAATTTGACGCCGACGGCGATGGCAAGCTCGACATCTATGAGCTTGCGCGTGCCTTCCGTGCGATCGGCCTCGAGAAGCGCCAAGGCGGGGATTCTGACATGGACAAGGCAACGTTCAAGTCGTTTGATACAGACAAGGACGGCTACGTGGACATGAAGGAGATCGACGCCAACATGAACGACAAGCTGCGGGCAAAGATCGAAAAGAAGATCGAAATGGGCTGGGAGTTCGACAAGGAGAAGTGGGATGCGTCCGTAAAGCGCCACAAGAAGTGGGACATGAAAAAGATCTTTGCGCAGTTCGACGCCGACGGTGACGGCAAGCTCGACATCTACCAGATTGCGCGCGCCTTCCGTGCCCTGGGCCTGCCCAAGCGCGATGGCACGAAGATGGAGATGGACAAGGAAATGTTCAAGTCGTTCGACACGAACGGCGATGGCTACGTGAGCATGGAGGAGTTCGATAAGAACCTGAAGCCGAAGACGCGCCGCAAGATCGAGCTCGCCCTCGAGGCCGGCTGGAAGTTCGACAAGGCGGCGTGGGACGCATCGGTGGCCCGCCACAATAAGTATAAGATGAAGGACGTCTTCTCGCAGTTCGACGCTGACGGCGATGGCAAGCTCGACATCTATGAGTTCGCGCGCGCCTTCCGCGCCCTGGGGCTTCCTAAGCGCGATGGCTCGAAGATGGAGATGGACAAGGAAATGTTCAAGTCGTTCGACACGAACGGCGATGGCTACGTGAGCATGGAAGAGCTCGATGCGAACATGAAGCCGAAGACGCGCCGCAAGATCGAGCTCGCCCTCGAGGCCGGTTGGAAGTTCGACAAGGCGACCTGGGACGCGTCGGTGGCCCGCCACAAGAAGTACGACATGGGCGAGATCTTCAAGCAGTTCGACGCCGACGGCGATGGCAAGCTCGACATCTACGAGATCGCGCGTGCCTTCCGTGCGCTGGGCCTCACGAAGCGCGAGGGCGAGAAGTCGGACATGGACAAGGCCATGTTCAAATCGCTTGACGAGGACGGCGATGGCTTAGTGGACATGGACGAGATCCGGCGGAACCTGAACCCTAAGGTGCGCCGCAAGATCGAGTTGTCCCTCGATGCCGGCTGGACGTTCGACAAGGAGAAGTGGGACGCATCGGTGGCCCGCCACAAGAAGTGGGACATGAAGCAGGTCTTCGCGCAGTTCGATCTCGAAGGGACGGGCAAGCTCGACATCTACCAGATTGCGCGCGCCTTCCGTGCCCTGGGCCTGCCCAAGCGCGATGGCACGAAGATGGAGATGGACAAGGAAATGTTCAAGTCGTTCGACACGAACGGCGATGGCTACGTGAGCATGGAGGAGTTCGATAAGAACCTGAAGCCGAAGACGCGCCGCAAGATCGAGAATATCCTCGAGGCCGGTTGGACGTTTGACAAGGCGGCGTGGGAAGCGTCGGTGGCCCGCCACAAGAAGTACGACATGAAGCAGATCTTTGCGCAGTTCGACGCCGACGGTGACGGCAAGCTCGACATCTACGAGATCGCGCGCGCCTTCCGTGCGATGGGCCTTCCCAAGCGCGATGGCGAGAAGATGGAGATGGACAAGGCCATGTTCAAGTCGTTCGACACGGACGGTGATGGCTACGTGAGCATGGAAGAGCTCGATGCGAACCTGAAGCCGAAGACGCGCCGCAAGATCGAGCTCGCCCTCGAGGCCGGTTGGAAGTTCGACAAGCCGACGTGGGACGCGTCGGTGGCCCGCCACAAGAAGTACAACATGGCGGATATCTTCAAGGGCTTTGACACCGACGGCGATGGCAAGCTCACCATGCGGGAGTTCCAGCGCGCCTTCCGCGCGATGGGCTTGCCCAAGCGTGATGGCACCAAGATGGAGGTCGACAAAGCCATGTTCGACTCGTTCGACACGGACGGTGACGGCTACATCTCGCTCGTCGAGTTCCAGGAGAACATTCAACCGAAGACTCGCAGGAAGATTGAGCTCAAGCTGGAGTCGGGCTGGAAGTTTGACGAGATTAAGTGGGCAGAGTCGGCCGAGCGCCACAAGGATGATCCGAAACCCGGCGCATGAAAAGAGTATGACCATGTATCCGGATGACAACGATCTGAATCTTGGAGCGCGAGATGCTGCAAGATACCGCTCGTGCCTGGTTTCCAGGTTTCTGGTTTGGCGCGGCATGCAGTTCGCGTGCTTGCCGTGGGCATGATACGGCTCGGGCGCTGCTTGGGCGTGGGTTCCAGGGTTGGCGCGACATGCAGTTCGCGTGCTTGCCGTGGGGGTGCGATGATGAATCCGCGAAGGTAGAATTAGCCTTAGCGGCGAAGATGGGTCGTGGTTAGGGCATGTCTTGTCGGAACCGTGTTTCAGAGCCGAGAGCGAACACCGCGCATCGGAGATAAGATGCTGTCTGTGCTTCGTTACCGTATCGCGTATGCCGGTATGCGTCTCAGTCGCGCTCCCGATCGTCGTGTCGCACTCGCGGTGGTGTCATGTCAGGCGCGTGGCGGACTGGCCGTCAACTGGCCGGGTCTGCATCGCCATGGAGCACGGTCTGCGTCGGCACGCGTCGACCGGAGTCGACGGTACGCGAGAGCGATATACGGATCGATGGGCTAGGCCGGCTTGCATGGGCGGTCGGCGAGGCGCACTGAGTGGGCCGGTTGCGTTTCCAACGATGTTCGGTTGTTCGCCAAATCGAAACCAAGCCCGAGGTCGTGGCCGCGCGCGCAGTCCGCGCTCCGCGGCGGTCCGCCCCTCCGCCGCCCGGCGCTCGCGCGCGACTCAACGCGTGTTCGCGCGGGGGCGGCATGGGGCGTTCCGTGCGGCTTGTGCTTCCTCGTTCTCGGTTCTCCATCCTCGTCGCTCGTGGGCCCTTCGTGCGCGACCTCCCGGCACCAGCGCGGAGCGCGCGGGGCCGGCCGGCCCGCATCGCCACCTAATCGCCACCGCGCACCGGGACGCCGGCGCGGGAGCGAACGCGACGGGGGCGCAGTCCGCTGTCTGCCTGTCCGTCCCTGAGCGCGTCCTGACTCCTCAGACCCGGAGACCGCTGCCCGCGGTAGCGAGCTGTGCCTAGCCTCATTATGTCCTGTGGAAACGATCATTGGGAATGCACATTTTCATACATTATAGCGTCGTCGCGAGTCGCTCGCACGTGCCGAAGGTTCGTACGGACCCGGCCTATCGTACGTCGTACGAGCCCCCTCGATACGGACATACCGCTCATCGTGCGTATACGCGCCGCGCGTGGACGTAGTAAGTGGCGTATCGCCGCGCGTGGTACGTCGATCACCGGTCCGCGGCGGGTGCTCTTGGGTGCTCGCGCGGCAGGCCGGGGACCGGGCGTGGGGGGCGGGGCGGGGGGCGAGGCGCAGTGGCGCACGCAAGGGTCCTTAGAAGCACGATCCGGTGGGGCTCCCACACAAAATTATACTCGTCCCCGGCGTGCTGCGCGCTGGTGCATCCCAGAAACCACCGATGGCGAATGGGCCGATGCGGGGTGGAGGTGTTGTTCGACAGCACGGACGGGAGACAGGTGCAACTTCCTCGACGACCCGCTAGGCTGCATGTAGCTTTGTTTACGCGTACCGGCTATGTGGAGTTAGTGTGGAGGCTTGTGCGCTCTGGGGCGGGGCCCACATCAGTGGGGACGCAGGACCTGGAGGTCACGTCAGTCGCGGCTCAACTCGCAAACGCGCGCTGATCGAGATAAGTCGCAAACACGCGAGCGCTTCTCAGATGATGCCCCCTTGTCGGTTTGGGGTTGCGTGCATCCGAGTACGTACGGCAGACCGAGCGCGAGCGCGGGCCGACCATGAGCGTGCAAAAGTACGAGCCCGAGCACAGGGAGCCTTGGCGCGTCTCCCAGAGGCTGGGCCTGTGTAGGTCGAGGACACGTGGCACATGGCCCTGCTGGAGCGCCGTAGTGAGCGCGAGCATTCCCAGATCGGTCGCGAGATTCGCCGCGAGCACAAGCGGGGCAGCGAGCAGCCGCGCCGTCACGAGAATCTTTTCCGCCTCGGACTCGAACGACGTCAACACCCAGCGCACCAAGCCTTGGGGCCTGCGTAGCGGCGGGAGCGTCCTAGTACGTGGCGTCTCCTCGCGGCGAGGACCTACACAGGCCCAGCCTAGGTGAGACGAGGCACGATTGCAGCCGGCAGTGTGGGCAGCGTCCTCATGGGCAGCGTCCTCGTGGGTAGCGTGGGCCGCGTCCTCGTGAGCGTCCTCGCGGCTAACGTTGTGAAGCGCCACAAGCGTCACGTTCGGGTTCGCAGCCGCGAGCATCTCGACAAAGGGCTTGTCGTCGCTCACCACCAGCACAAGTAGCTCGCCCATCTCCCGCAGGGCGCGGGAGGCCTCCTCCTGCAGCGTCTGCCTTGCCTGCTTCGAGGCGGCTAGATTCGTGTGCTGTAGGCAGAGGCTCGCCCCGTAGCTTCCAAGGCGGTGGCGCAGAGCCGCCACGCGTGCCTCGACGGGTGCCCTCACCCTCAGCAGCTCAGAGGCAATCACCGAGGCAACCTCGGTTGCAGGCGCCTGGCGCAGTCGATGTAGCGCAAGTCGATATAGCGCATTTTCGGGACTCCACCATCCGCTTTGGTTCTGACGCGGCCTATAAGAAATCCTGCCGTGCGTCGGCCTGCAGACCGCGTCTTGGTGAAAAGGCTCGAGGAGGCCGCAGCCGAACTCCGCGGCCGGCGAGCCGATTGCGTACCCAGCCTTCACTGCCGCCTGCCTTTCCGTCGGATGACACGCCGTGGCGATTGGATTCGAGGACGGAAGTCTCGGGCTGCGCCCTTGCAGGATTTCACGCACGAAATGATCGGCGACGAAATTGATTTCGGCACTAAAGTCGTGGCCAGGGCGCTTCAGCAAATCAAGCGGGTGTGACTTTCGGCCGTTGCACAGCATAATGCGCACATCCATTTCCGTGGTCTTGCGTGAGGGCATCCCGCAACCCTGCATAGTGTTGATCACCTTGGCACCAGCCAACGTACCCGAGATAAAGTGCTCGAACAGCCAGGTAAGTATGCCGTGGGTGAGCGACACGTGAAGGAGCAGTGTGGCGGCGAGCGCGATAGCGGCCATCACGATGCGCAGTGGCGTCATTGCGTCAAAAGTGTTGCAGTGGTGCAGAGGACACGGCCGTGTCGACCTGGCCGTGCTGCTGCTGCTGTGAAACACACAACGCGCGCGCTCTCCGGACCCCCAAGCAGCACGACCTGGCCGTGTCCTCACACGATGCCGCTCGGAAAACTTGATAACAAAAGGTCAGCTGCGTGGAAGAGTCAGGAAGTCAGTGTCACCGGCTCACAAGGGATCTGATCCCTGCCGCTCGCTGCCCGTAGATGCTGCTGTGCGGGATTGTGACAGATGATCAGGAGCGGGGGCTAAATTGGTTGATTGATGATACATGATTCCAATCCTTTATTTATAATTATATAGCTTAGACGTTAGATACGTGAGGATGCAGGATCCGAGCCCGAGCGGCGCTGACAGGAGTCAGGACGCAGGACTCCTAATTCGCCTATATACTACGAAATACTAAACCTCCGACGACGACGGCTGCAGCGGAATCACAGCAGGGCTTGTTTCGAGAGGACGTAGGCGGCTAAGACGTAAATTGATGGACGAGGTAGAGTCTGTGGGGTCACTGCCCAAACTTCTCGTGCTTCACCACTGGGCGCGGAGCCGGACGCACGCCGGCTCACCACGTGCCCACGCCCGAGCGGGTGCCATGGGCGCCCATGAAGCGTGGCATCGGTTGCAGCCCCTCGGGCGGCTGCGCCACTGCCGCGCCGGACACCTGCGCCAGAGGAGGCATGATGCCTCTACCGGGGCCGCCAAAGGTGCGTGCGCTACCAAGCGTGCCATACGCCGACGGGAAGCTGCCCTTAACCGGCGCTTCGTTCGCGGCCGGTGCAGCGGCGGTGGTGCTCCTGCTCTTTTTGCGCGGCCGGTGCGGCGGCCGCGGCAACAGCGTATCAAAAGCTTCCGTCATTCGGTCTTCCAACGTCTGAGGATCCGCCTCCTTGAGCCGGCGGAGCTTCCTGAGCCCGCCGTCAACGAGGCGGAGGTTCTCGAAGCCGCCAGCACCGCCGAGCGGCCCAAGAGCTGGCAGTTCCCGCGCTGAGCGAGCGCCATAGCGCGAGCGCTCCTCAGCCACTTGCAGGGCGAGCTCGACGTCACGCCGCGCGCGCATCGGGTTGAGGGTCGCGGCGGCGGTGAGCACATCGGCCTTGCGCCGATGCACCTCCACCGCATCGTGTAGCACGCGCAGAGAATCGTCTAAGGCTGCCGCGTCACGTGCATGGCGAAGCAGCAGTGCCGCGCCGCCACCAACACCAACACCGCCACTGCCCTCGTCGAACGTCACCCGCTGCGACCGGCCGTCGCCGCCGCGTGCAGAGACTGGTGCCGCGAGGATTGGAAGTACTACGCGATTGGCTTCTGCGGCAACCTCCTCTGCGTGATGCTCTAGCCGCTGCACGCTCTCAAGGAGCCTCTGCTGCTGCTGCTCATGCAGGCGCCTCTCGAGGAGGACAGCTTGTCTGCTTGGCATGCGCACCTGTGTGGGCAGCTCGTCTGCGGGGGCTCCCGCCCATGCGACGCCGCCCCGTGCCGTCTTGCGCCGCTGCGCCGCGTACGCATCCCAATCAATGCTCATGGATGTAAAGCGCATGTGTGGCGGCAGGTTGGCGCGCGCTGGATCGTTGAAGATCGACGTGCTTCCGCGATATTCCTGTTTGAATTCACCGCTTTCACGAGCAGGTGCTGCAGCAGGCGCTGCAGCAGGCGCTGCAGCAGGCGCTACAGCACGTGCTGCAGCAGACACCGCAGCAGGAGCATCCCGCCAAATCTCACCTCCGCTTCCCATATCATGAGATGTGATCTGGCCATCGTCAAACTCAACAGTGACGCTGCCATCGCCCTGCACCTTAATGATTGTGCCATCATAGAATCGCCCAGCTATGCGCGATTTGCTGTACAACAGATTTAGGACCGAGACGCGCTTCCCAATATAGAGCTCCTCCGCCGGCGAATGCACCGTCCTCGTAGAAGCAGGCGCACCGGCAGGGGCAGCGGCGGAGGCTGGGGCACTGTGCGGTGAGGCCTCCACAGGCTGCAGGCGTGGGGTACCGCGCGGCCCGCCGCGGCCTGGCAGGATGACGCTCGAAACGCCACCAATCACGCGTAGTCGGCGCGAGCCTTTGGTTGACAAGGCATCGGCGCCAGGCGATGCAAGAACCGGCATTAGGTTGAGGACAACAGGATATCTGCCATCCCGCGTGGATACCCGAATTGATAGCTGAAAGGGCACCTCCACCGCCCCTGCAGCTATTGCGGTCAAAGTCGATTCAGGGGAGGGCTCCGCCACTTCAATATTCCCGGGCGACCCCGCCACCACCTTTGCTGCCTCGGTCTTGGACAAAAGCTTGCTGCCAAACGCCTTGACTTTGGCCTTGGTCGATGCAGCTGCCGATTCGGCCATCCTCTCAGCCGCGTTCTTTTCCGCCGCCCACGCCACCGTTCTAGCCACGGCCTTCTCCGTCTCCCTCACCTTGAGTCTCAAGTCCATTATTGAAGGGTCCACAAACGGTTCGGCAGCAGGCGATAGTGCATCGCTGGATGCCACCGCAACCTGAACCTCGGAGGAGGCAGCTAGTGGCGGGGGCGTGGGCGGCGGCGGGGATGGCGACACGTCGTTATCGCCGGACGCCTTCGCCCCCCGCTCAACCTGCCCGTCGGCGGGCGGCTTCTTGCGCCGTTTGGGCGGATGCTTCATCACGACGCCCGGCGCCTTCTTGCGTGCGATGCGACCTCGATGCGCCGCCGCAATCTTGGTTTGCGCCGCGTCCACGGCCGCAAGCCCCACCCTCGCCACCGTAGTCGCCACAATCACCCTCACCACCGTCTTCGCTTTTCCCAAGTTCTTATTGCGACGCTTAAGCTGAGAACCGTTGGCGGGCGGGGAGGCGGCAGCTACAGGCGGCGTGTCCTCCTTCCACTGGGCGACGGCAGCGGGCACAGGTGGCTTCTTGCGCCGTTTGGGCGGGTGCTTCATCACGACGCCCGGCGCCTTGTTGCGTGCGATGCGACCTCGATGTGCCGCCGCGATCTTGGTTTGCGCTGTTTCCGCTGCCGCAAGCCCCACCCTCGCCACGACCGCAGCCACCGCCACCGCAACCACAGCATGTGCCTTCTGCCAGTGCTTGTTGCGCCGCTTAATCGGATGCTTCATAACGAGGCCCGGAGCCTTCTTGCGAGCCACGCTGCCTCGATGTGCCGCCGCAATCGTCGTTTGCGCCGCGTCTTCGCTCATGGGTTCGCGAGGGAGCCCGCGCGGCGGCGGTCCAGGCGGCGGCTTCGCCACCAAGGAATTATGTCGATCCGAGTCCAGTCGGAGCACGTTGGCCGCCCGGGCAACGCCCGCTGGCGCCCCGTGCGGGGGCGCATCACGCAGCTCGACGAGCAGAATTTGCTTAGCCTTGGGGGCAACGCGCTCGGCGTCAGGCACGCTCGAGAGGACTGCATTTTCCATGTGCGCCTTCATGTTGTACGATCGGATGAGCTGAATGGAGGCCGCTTCGAGGCGTGCGCGGCTCTTGGCGACGCCGTCGAGGTCGGCGGCGCGGCATGCATCCTCGACGACACTCGTGACGAACCCCGCCTCCGCCGCGTGCAGCGCCGTGTGCGTGACAGCGTGGTCAAATGGGAGGCCGCACACATAGACGTGGGTGATGCCCGCCTTCTTCAGCTCCGCGTGAAGGCCTGTGGAATGCAAGTTGTTCAGCTTGTCGTGGAACCCATAGTCGTGGAAGGCCGAGAATGAGCAGAGCTCGGCGCGCGTCCCCTGCAACACCTGAAGGTCCTTTCGTGCGTCCAAGGCAAGTTCCTCGTGAAGCTTCGCGCCCCACGTCATCTGCACGCAGTGGCGCGGGAGAAGCCGTGTCGGCATGGGCGCCTTGCCGTCGGGCGCCGTGAGTACGACAGTGTCGTACACGTCGGCACGCTCCACCTCCTCCGCCTTCTGTGACTTGTGCAGCGGCACGGGAGAGCCGCTCTTCCATGGGTCCAAAGGCCCCTTCTGGGCGCCGGTGCCGCCCTTGGGCTTGGGCTTCGGCCGAAGAGGCGCGAGCGCCTTCTGGAACTCCTTATAATCGATCTCGCCAGAGCCGTCCGAGTCAAAAGTATTGAAGAGAGCGTCCAGCTCCTTCTTGGGCGCTGCGAGGCCAAGCGCCGTCACCGCCTGGCGGAACTCCTTCTTGCTAATGCAGCCATTGCCGTCGTCGTCCCAATCCTTGAACAGGTCAAGGACCCGCACGGAGTGCTTGGCCAGGAGCTCGCGCAGCTGCTGCTGCACCGAGGCGCTCGAGTTTGGATCAAATTGTATCGTCGTTTTGAACGCAGTCCTGCCCTTCCTCTTACGGTCCTGGGGATCCTCCTTGCGCAGCGCCTTGGGCGGTGGCGGTTTGAATGAGCGCAGCGCGCTGTTGAGCTCCTTGTACGAGATCGTACCCGACTTGTCAGCGTCGATGTCGTTGAAGACCATGTCGAGCTCGGCGTCGTTGGCAAAGAAGTCGAAGCCCATCGCCTTGACCGCGCGACGAAACTCCTTCCTGTCCACTTCGCCCGAGCCGTCCTCGTCCCACTGCTTGAACAGGTCGATCACGCGCGACGACGAGCGTGCAAGGGCGTCACATAGTGAGTAGAGCACGTACTCGTTCATGTCGATCTGCCCGCTGCCATCAGCATCGAGCGCCTTGAAGCGCTCACGCAGCTCCTTCTCGGTGTGTTCCCCCTCCTCGCGTTCCCTGACCATCGCCACAAACTCGTCGAAATCGAGCTTCTGATCGCCATCGACGTCATGCGCGTCGTACTGCATCGCATTGCGCCGCATGCCGCCTTCAAAGGCCTCCTCGCCGGTACCCGCCTCGTCATCGCATTCGGCCGCATCCCCGCCGCCACCTTTCGCCGCGGCAGCCGCCTGGCGCTCTTCGAGCGCGCGTTTAGGGCCTCCGATCGCCTTGGTGCGTTCCGCACCAGTCGCTGAGGGTGGACGCGGCTTCAAAGTTTTCCCCGTGACGCTCTCGAAGAAGCTGCAGTGCTCTGCCGGGTGCCACTCCTTGCATATGGCAACTACGTCAAAGCTGCTGCTCCGACGCAGCGCATTGATCACCGGTATCACCTCGTAGCCCTCCTGCCCCGCCGCGCAGTAGCGCAGCGCCATCGTGCCGTCGATGAGGTCGTTCTGCACATTGACAATGAGCAAAGCGTGCTTGGGCCGCTTGGTCTCCACGAACTTTACTGCCCATTGCTTGGCCGGAGGGGCGACCGGCGAGGCTGGGGCCGGTTCGTCTTGCAGGCCAAGCTCCTCGAGCACAGATCCCTTGCCAGGGCTAGCCTTTACCTGCGCTTCGGTGAGCATTTGAACTGTATTGCGGACCCGCTTTGTCACTTCTTGTTGCCTCTTGACACTCGCTTCCTGTCGCCTGACGTCGCGCAGCGCCCTGCGAAGCGCAAGTGTGAGCTCGTTCAACGAGATGTTGCCCGAGCAGTCCTCGTCGATCGACTCGAAGACGGCGTCCATCTCCTTGCGGCTCATCGCCTCGATGCCGAAGGCCGCCACAGCCTTGCGCCACTCACGCTTGTCGATGAGCCCGTTGCCGTCCTCGTCTATGGCTTTCATCAAATCTTTCACGTAAGGCAATTGCGCAGCGAGGTACAGCTTGAAATTCTCCCCGGCTGACTTTGTCGGGTCGGTTTTGAACTTGGCCTTCGCAGCCAGCTGTGCAATCCGAGACGGGGGAGGATTCTTGCGCAGCGCCTTGGGCGGTGGCGGTTTGAATGAGCGCAGCGCGCTGTTGAGCTCCTTGTACGAGATCGTACCCGACTTGTCAGCGTCGATGTCGTTGAAGACCATGTCGAGCTCGGCGTCGTTGGCAAAGAAGTCGAAGCCCATCGCCTTGACCGCGCGACGAAACTCCTTCCTGTCCACTTCGCCCGAGCCGTCCTCGTCCCACTGCTTGAACAGGTCGATCACGCGCGACGACGAGCGTGCAAGGGCGTCACATAGTGAGTAGAGCACGTACTCGTTCATGTCGATCTGCCCGCTGCCATCAGCATCGAGCGCCTTGAAGCGCTCACGCAGCTCCTTCTCGGTGTGTTCCCCCTCCTCGCGTTCCCTGACCATCGCCACAAACTCGTCGAAATCGAGCTTCTGATCGCCATCGACGTCATGCGCGTCGTACTGCATCGCATTTCGTAGCATACCGTTCTCGAAGGCCTCCTCCTCGACCTCCATGGCAGGTACGTCCTCCTCAAGGTCGTCCTCCGTGCTCGGCGTGCTCGGCAGCTTCGGCTTTCGCGGCCGCACAAGCAGGTGCCTCAGCTCGAGGCGAACGTGCACCTCACCCGCGCTGCCGCCGCCGCCGCCGCCGCCGCCGCCACCGCTGCCCAAGGCTACCTCTGTATGAAGCCTACAGCTCAGGCACGGCTGCTCTTCTGGGCCGGTGTAGCGCATGCAAGCCGTGGGGCGTTTGGTCAACCAGTGCATCTCCATGTTCAGATCGAAGCCAAGAGGGCCCCACTCGAGGGCGCGTGGAAGCCGCGCCGCGGCCGCGGCCGCGCGTCGCCGCCGCACTGCCACGTCGTTAGCAACGCGCTGCGCGCACTCGATGTTGTAGGCTTCGAGCATGCGATATGCCTCCTCAGCCGCTCGCGCCTCGGCCTCGGCCGCCTCCTGGGCAGCTTTAGCTGCAGCTGCCGCGGCCGCCTTGGCCTCGGCTGCCGCGCGCGCTGCGGCTGCCTCGTCGACCTTCTGCTGAAGCAGTTGCGTCGTGGAGGCCACCTTCACGGCAGCTGCAACCTTGGCTTTTACAGAAGCGAGCGCTGCCGCAGAAGCCTCCGCCACCATTTGCTCGGCTTCCCGCTGCGCTGCCGCATCTTCGGCCTTGGACTTCAGTTTGCTGCCAAGCGCCTTGACCTTGGCAGCTACTCCAAGCTGCATACGTCCAGCGGCCGCCGATTCGGCAATCCGCGCCGCTTCGGCCATCTGCGCTGCCTTCTCAGCAGCCGCCTCGGCCTCAGCAGCCCGGATGAGCGACACCGCTTCTACAGCCTTCACGGCCGCCGCGACCTTGGCCTTGGAAGAAGCGAGCGCGGCTGCTGCGACGGCAGCCGCTGAAGCCGCCGCAGCGTCGGCAGCCGCCTTCTCGGCCAACGCTTGAGCCTCAGCGGCGCGCAACCCCGCCGCCTCCTCAGCCTTTGATTGGAGCCGCCCGGAAGCGGCGGGTTGGGCTACGGACACGGCCTGAGCCTCAGCGGCCCGCAACACCGCCGCCTCCTCAGCCTTTGATCTGAGTCTGCTACCGAACCCCTGGGCAATCAGGGATGCTCCGAGCTGCTGCCGGCCAGCAGCAGCCGATTTGGCGATCTGCTCCGCCTTCTCTGCAGCGGCTGTCGCTTTGCGTGCGGCCTCCTCGGCCTCACGTGCACGCGATTCGGCGGCCTCGAGCTCAGCTCGCAGTCGCTCGGCCTCCGCCGCGTCCTTTGCTGCCTCCAAAGCCTTTTTAGCCTCGTTGACTTCGCGGCGAGACATCTTGCCACGCTGAATCGCCTGCACCTTGGTCACCGCGGCGGCCTCGGCAGCTGCTTGGGCCTCAGCTACGGCCACCGCATGAGCCTCAGCGACCCGCAACACCGCAGACTCCTCAGCCTTTGATCTGAGTCTGCTACCGAACCCCTTGGCCATCAAGGATGTTCCGAGCTGCAGCCGCCCTGCAGCGGCCGATATGGCGATCTGCGCTGCAAGCTCGACAGCGGCCGCCGCCTCGCGAGCCCGATGCGCGGCCGCCTCCTCGGCCTTTGCCTTGAGCTTGCTGCCCATCTCCTTGACCTTGAAGTGTGCTCCGAGCTGCTGCCGGCCGGCAGCAGCCGATTTGGCGATCTGCTCCGCCTTCTCTGCAGCGGCTGTCGCTTTGCGTGCGGCCTCCTCGGCCTCACGTGCACGCGATTCGGCGGCCTCGAGCTCAGCTCGCAGTCGCTCGGCCTCCGCCGCGTCCTTTGCTGCCTCCAAAGCCTTTTTAGCCTCGTTGACTTCGCGGCGAGACATCTTGCCACGCTGAATCGCCTGCACCTTGGTCACCGCGGCGGCCTCGGCAGCTGCTTGGGCCTCAGCCTCCCTGGCCGACGCCTCGGCCTCCATAGCCTCCGCCTCGGCCGCCTCGAC
>ENA-UOXK01000309-UOXK01000309.1-mixed-culture-metagenome-genome-assembly--contig:-NODE-309-length-36493-cov-37.215380_pt1 | contig 36493 bp, 24 predicted proteins | sample MGYA00238160_ERZ761638 | MGnify/ENA primary metagenome ERZ761638 (study PRJEB28912, sample SAMN08777098) | mixed culture metagenome | isolation source: Freshwater growth medium | place: USA...
ATGACCTCTGATTGCCGCCCTCATCAGGTGCGTCGACAGCTGCTGGAGTGGCAGCCGATGTGATTGCATCTCCGAGTGCATGCTGATGACCTCTGATTGCCGCCCTCATCAGGTGCGTCGACAGCTGCTGGAGTGGCAGCAGGCTTTAGCAGCCGATGAGAAGCATTTAGCGCCTATGAAGCGTGCGCCGCGCATGCAAGTCGAGTACCACGAGGTGCGTGCTGATGACCTCTGATGGCCACTACTGATGAACACTGATGAACACTGATGGCCATGATGGCCACTGATGGCCACTGATGGCTACTGATCAACACTGATCGCCACTGATCGCCACTGATGGCCACTGATGGCTACTGATGACCACTGATTGTCTCCTTCATCAGGGCTACTTCCACGGCCAGATCTTCGCCTTCGTCACGGAGCAGCGACGGATGATCAACGACCTGCTCGCCTCCATCGCAGAGACGCATGCAAACGAGGCCGCCGCCGATCTCGCGCTTCGGGAGGAGATGGCCCGCGCTGCTGTCCCCCGATGCATGCAGAGCCTCACGGTCAGCGCACCGGCCACCGCCAAACTTCGTGTGTCTCTGTCCTCGGCCACCGCCCCCTCGGCCTCTGCCTCCTCGGCCACTATCTCGGCCACTATCTCGGGTACATCTCCGTCGGCTGCCGCTCCCTCGGCCACTATCTCGGCCACTATCTCGGGTACATCCCCTTCGTCTGCCGCTCCCTCGGCAGGGGTGCCCGCCGCTTCGGCAGCCCATGGCGCGATGGAGACGATCAGTTGCGCGATGACCGGTGGTATTGTGCGCCGTGTTCGGATGGCCGATGCCCTCAAACGGCAGGCGGCGTCTCGGAATGCATCGGACGACGAGATGGAGACGGCCAGTATGGAGTCGTCCGCGTGGTCATCAGTGCCCACTGATGGCCACTGATGACCAATAAATGCCTCCTTCATCAGTATGGAGTCGTCTGCAGTGGTCTCAGCCAGAGCGGTCCGAGGCGACGTGGTCCATTCACACCTTCGATGGATGGAAGGCGTGAATGGAAGGCGTTAATGGAAGGCGTGAATGGCATCACGGCTGCACGGATACCGAGGACGAGTCTCGTCCATCGGCGAGATTGGACCAGATCGCTGTGAATTGAAGGCGAGAATGGAAGGCGAGATTGGACCAGATCGCTGTTAGCACATCAACGTGGCGGAATTAGGCAAGTCACACTTATAGGTGCATGCTGCTGGCCTGGAGCCGGGTATGATGCGGTGGCGAATCTGATATGTATTTTGGCGAACATCTTGCTGGGAGGAGCACGATGATATGTAGATTGGGACGACTAGGCTGCGCATGTTAAGGGACTTTTGGCTCTTGCTGCGAGTGGACAGCGCTGTATGTTCTGTGGTGGGCGTGAGTAGGGCGTGAGGAGTGTGGCGATCGCTGAAAGTGTGGTTGTGGCGAAAGCCATGGGCGAGAGCGTGGGGGGGCAACGCGTGTGGCACTTTGTGGGCGGGCCCCGGCTCTGGAGCTCTCGAGCTGCGGCCTGCGCGGAGGATGCCCATGCGCCATCGGCGGCGGCAAGTGACCGGACTCCCGAACGGAAATGCGAAACTCCCGAAGTGCGAAAGTTGTTATGAAAATTTTATGAGCACGGGGCCGAGCTGTCCGCGTCGGCCCGGTCGCCGGAAAAACGCCGGTTCGCGCGTGTTGCGTTTATGTAGAACGTGTATCTATCTTCTATCATTAGTTTAATGTAGAATCTTGAATCTATCGGTACGGCCGTGTGCGTAGCTACCTCTATACGTCTATAGACTTCTGATGTCGAGCCGTGACCGGACCGGTATCCTGCTGAGAAAACCGGCGACCACTGCACACGGCGAGCAACCATCCATACATGCCAACGAAGACCATCCAGAATGCAGCATGCTCAGCTCTGGGTGCGTAGCTCGTGGCCGCAAATTGCCGCAACTGCTCCCGAATCGCAGGGTCAACTGGGAGACGTCAGGGTCAACTGGTCTCGAGTCAGCAGCACCAGCTGATCCATGGCCGCCTCCACATTGTTGCTGTGGTCGGCGAGGATGATCGAGAGGATCTCCTTGTCATATGTCGGGAACATGGCGGCGAGCATCTCGACGCCGTCGTCTGATGCGGGAGGCGCGGTAGGCGCGGTAGGCGCGGAAAGCGCGACAGCGACCGGCACCACGATCGGGGGCAACGCGGCAGCGCGCGCCTGTGCCACCATGCCGGGCGTAATCATGAGTGGCGCTAAAGAGGGAAGATCGTCGTCGTCCGGCGGCGGCGGCGGTGGTGGCTCGTCGGGCGGCGGTGGAGGCACCTCGTTGGTGGAGGCCATGTTTCCCGAGCCGCTTGCTATCGTTCCGGACGATAGAGGGCGAGCACTCGGTAACGCGAAGTTTGACCAAACTTCACTACTTGTACTGGTACCGACACTGTACCGACCCTCCTCTTTTCGAATTCACGGCGCGCCTCGATCCGTCAATGTCGCACTCAAATCAGGGCACGACCTTCTGGACCAGTCCCGCAAACTTGCTGACCGCCGCTGTCGCCGCAGCCCCCGCCTTCAACTCGGCCAGCGTCTGCTTCTGATAGCAAAACTTGGCGGTGAGCATGCCCAGCAGACCAACGGAGACGACCTTCCCAGCCGGGCCATCGCACTCGGGGCACACGGCGAGCTTGTAATCGCCCCCCCCGCCTTCCTGCGCCTTCAGGCAAGCCGCGCAGTAGGTGTGCCCGCACGGTGTGCATGTGGTAGGCTCGTGAAGCACCTCCATGCAGGCCATGCAGGTAATGCATGCTTCCATGGCCTCCTCCGCGGCCATCACCTTGGCCAAGGCGCTGTTCATCCCCGCCTCGCGCTGGCCCACAAGCCGCACCCGCTCCGCCAGGTCCGCCATCAGCTGATGACGCTCCGCCGCCGAGCGCTCCTTCTCAGCAGCCTGTTGCTCCCTGGCCCGCTTTTCGGAATTGACGAGGCTGGCGCTCATGTCGCGCAGCTCGGCGGCGGCAGCGTCCAACTTCGCTTGCATCGAGCTGATCGCGCGTGCATGCTTCTCACTCGCAGCCCCGTAGGATACGGAAGCGTGTTCCAGCTGCGCACGCGCTGCTGCGGCCGCCGTGGCCTCGGCCGCTGTCTCTGACTGCACCTTGGTCACCATTGCCTCGAGGCGCGCCGTCGTCTCCCGGTGAGCCTCTTGCTCGGCCTGCACACGCAGCTGGAGCGCCGCACTGGCCGACTCGGCCGCCGACCAGCGCGCCTGCGCTTCATGCAGCTGGGCTACAAGCGAGTCCACCTGGGAAGCAAGAGCCTCGGCCTGACAGAGTGCCGCGCCCTTGGCCTCATCCAGCCGGCGCTGCTCGTCGGCCGCGGCGGCGCTCGCCGCCTGCAGCTGCGCCTGCATCGACGCCTCGAGCGCGAGCGCCTGGGCCTCCGCCGCCCGCTGCAGCTCGAGCGACTTGCGCGCGGCCTCGTCCTGCTCCGCACGCAGTCGTCTCGCGAGATCCTGTTGCTCGGCGGTCGCACTCGAGGCTGCGTCCGCCGCCGCCGCCGCCGCCTGCTCGAAGCGACGAAGGCGCGTGCGCAGCTCTCCAATCTCCTTGGCAGCGAGCGTCCCTGCACGCTCAGCAGTGCTCCTCGCCGTCTCGGCAGCACCTTCGGCCGCCTCGGCTCGGATGTGCGCTGCAGCAAGCTCAGCCTTCAGAGCCGCGGCATGCTCGGCTGCGCTCGCCTTGAGCTCCTCCGTCTGCAAGGCCTGGCTCGCGGCCTCGGCATGGGCTTGCTTGAGTGCATCCTGCAGCGTCCGCTCGCGCTGCGCCGCCAAGCGCACCGCCTCAGTCGCCTTTTGCAGCCGCTCCTCCAGCTCCGATGCGCTCGCAACCACCGCCTCCTCAGAACGCTTGGCCCGCCTCTCCGCCTCAGCGGCGCGCGATTCGGCGGCCGCCGCTCGCACCTTCTCTCGCTCGAAGCGTTGCTCGGCCGTCGCCACTTTTGCGTCTAGCCTTCCGCGCTCGTCGGCCGCTCTCCTGTTAAATGCCTGTAGGTCCGCCTCGGCGCGGACGGCAAGGTCTTCGAGAGCGCGCTGCTTGGCCTCCAAGTCGCGGAGGGCATCCGACTTGACCATCTCGGCAGTCTCTTGCCACGCCTTCTCCGCCTTTCGAAGCCTCTGCAGCTCCAAGCGTTCGTCGGCCGCCACTTTGCTCAGCGTCTCAAAATTCCGCTGCAGTGCGGCAATCTTGTTGCTGTCAGTATTTTCGCACGCTGTGAGGACCGGCGGCTGCGGATCAGCTGGCGGTGGCACGATTGGGTCTTCGTCGGATTGGAGAACGGCTGTGCTCGCGCTAGCCCTCATCGCGTGGACCGCGTTGAGCGCGCGTGCCGCCTTCATGGCGGCAGGCGTCGGCGGCCGGACCACCCCCAGGGATAACCCCGCCGTTGCTCGAGTCAAGACAAGTCAAGTCCGTGGTCCATGCACCGGCAGTGTGAATACCGGGCGGGGCTAGCGTTAAGCGGCCCGGCCCGGCTGCTGATCGAGTATGGCTGTGATAAGGGGGTCTAGGGTTCCCCGAGCTAGTTGTAACCGCACACGTATGTACGCCGGTAACAAAGTAGGCTGTAACACTCGGGATCGTCAATGTCGTACTGTGAATGAATCAGGACACGATATGCTTTCTTAATACTGATGCTTGTTGCGTGACGACCGCAAAAGACCCCCGCTGGAGGGGCTTGACTAGCCTGGGCTTGAGACAGTATTTCGCTGCATTTACCGTTACACAACATGCTTTGGATGCCCGCAGTGCCCGAGGGCACACAGGGCACGCACGCTTATCACGGCACGCTTCACCTGAACGAATTTCGATGAAGTCTCCTCCACCGTTTAACACCGATTATGTTTAAATGTTGAATGTTCTACACTTACAGTCGACCCTCAACCGACTCGCTGCTGCTCCAGAAGTCGTTTAGTACCCGCGGGTCATGTACCCGCGAGTCGCCTGCCATGTACCCTGCCATGACAGACAGCAGGCAGGCAGGCATCACCAGCCATGCCAAACAGTCAAGTCAGACAGGCATCGTCAGGAGTGCAAGAATCGCGAAGACCTCACGGTCTTGCATGGTCTCGGGTGGGACCCCAAAGTTCTTCTTTGCCGCGTTGATGGCGGCCTTGTGATTTTGGTCGGGAAGGAATACATGGTCACCTGTGCTGTGTCGACGAACCAGTTTTGGCTTCGGCGGCGCGTATCCCTCGGATTGAGCGCGCGCCAAAACATGGCGCTCAGAAGTCATCGAGAAAATGAACCCTGCTCGTGGAGGAGCAGACGTGAGAACGCGATGCCTCGCACGGCGGAGGAGAGATAGGAACCAGGATGCGATAGCATACAGTAGCTGACGCCTGCGGCTCCGATGGCAGCGATGGTGGCTGGAAGCGCATTGGCTGACATGATTGTGGATTCCGAGAGAAGGACGGAACACGACGAAATGAAAAGGTTGGAGGGTTCGTCGGTCGAGCGCTCGGGTTCGGAGTATTCGGACCTTGTGCACCAACAAGTTTCGTTGAGTACCGGTAGAGTCGAGCCTAAGTGGATATTCGGCCTGTTCAACACGGGCTTTTCCCGTTTTGTAAATGCGAAGGTGACAGGACTGTGCAACAGGACTCGGGACAGTAGACAGTACGAGGATTTGTCCCTACTCTCAGAAGCGCGACAGGTCACGACCGAAAGCACGGGCTTTTGCCCAGTCGACGGCCACGAGGATGCGATTGCGCAGGCTGTATTGCTTGCTGAGATAGACGCTGCGCCAGAGCGCAAAGCCTGCCTGCCCCGCACCCTTGACCTTCTTATTGTCGCCACCGCCCACTGCAATCTGCACCAACGCCTCCGACCGACCCACGTATGCAAGGATGCCCAGGTTGAGAAAGTTGAACGGCGGCGCGAGCCCAGCCGTTTTCTCATTGACGGCGCTCAGCTGGTGACGCAGAGTGCGCTCGCCCAGAGCGCCCGGTGCCAGTTTGGGCGGCCCATCGACGTCAAAGTCATAGCCGTCGGCGAACAGCCGGCCAAGATACGTGCCGGCCTGAGATGCGACCTGGGCGGTGGCTGGGTAGGGTGACTCGATCACGTGAGCGCAGTCACCGAAGGCGAAGATGCCCGGTGCGCCGGCAACTCGCATCCAAGAGTCTACCGCGAGGCGGCCACGAGCCTGACCGGCGTGCTCGGCCTGCTCCGGGATGGACGCGGACGCGCCGCGCACAAACTCGAGCGTGCCGATCCCCGCGGCCCACAGTGAGAGCGCATACGGGATCGACGTACCGTCCGAGAGCCGCACCTCGTCCTCAGTGACTTCCTGGACGCCAGCGCTCAGGCGAACGTCGACGGAGACGCCCTGGTCATTCGAACGCAGCTTCTCGAGCGCCGCCTCCTGCAAGTCGCCGTCGAAGGCAACGAGCACCTTGTCGGAAGCCTCAAGCAGGATGATACGCACGAAGCGCTTGAGCCCGCCGTACAACCGCGGCACGTCCTGCGCGACAAAGTCGCGCAGCTCGCCACATAGCTCCACGCCTGTGGGCCCTGCTCCAATGACGACGAACGTGAGCAGCTTGGCGCGCTGCTCGTCCATCAAGCCGGGCAGGGACGCCTGCTCGAAGGCGTACCCGAGCTGTTCACGGAAGCGGATCGCGTCAGAGAGCTGCTTGAGAAAGAGGCAGTTCTCCTTAACGCCTTTGACGCCGAATGTGTTCGTGGAGGAACCGACAGCGACGACAAGCTGGTCGTATGGTACTTCGAAGCTCCGGATCTCGCAGTTCTTTGCGCTGGAGCATACGACGTTCTCGCACATCACCGTCTTCGCATTGATGTTGATCGACATCGCCTCCGCCTCAAAGTAAGTCGCCTTCGGGTTGGCATCCCGAATAGGCTCAATGATCGAGCGTGGCTCAAGCGTACCGAGCGCGGCGCCGGCGAGCATTGGGGTGAAGAGGAAGTAGTTTCGTGGCGAGACTACTGTCACATCACAATGCGGCGCATTTTTCAGTTGCGTGAGGATGGCGTTGGCGCCCCAGCCGGAGCCTAGCACCACGATGCGCTGTCGTGTATCCGTGCGCTCCCGGCTGGAATCGAGGTACTTATCGCGGAAAATCCCATCGTCGAGTGCATCAAGGCAGCGCCCGGCGATGAAGCCTACCCAGTCTGCATCCTCCTTCAATGTAGTTTCCCATCCTAGCGAGAAGCGGCCGCGGGTACCGGGTTCAGCAGTGATGCTATTCCTCTCTTGTAGCTCCGAGGGCATCGGCGCAGGTGCCTTCATGCATACTGTGCCATGCAAGCTGTGCTTGGTGAAGGCGCGGCGCTCATTCTTTATGCGGTGCACATCTTGCCCAGCTCGACCGCCGGTGGCAAGGAGCGTTGGAAGCACGACGGTCGTAAACGCGAGCATTCGAGGTGCAAACGAATTAAAATTCCACTTGGATTCCTTTTTCTAAAAGGAGATTTGGACCAACCTGGGTGAACCAATTTCCTCGAGCGGCTCATCTCGCCGGGCACGTCTCGCTCACTCCACTCGCAGAGCAGAGCCTCAGGCGGCGAGTGGCAGGACGCGGCCGAGGTTGACGAGCGTCTGCATTGACGCACGCGAACGCTGCGCTGCACACCAGCTGCCTGCACGGTCCACACTAGCCTCCGCTGCGTGCTCCTCCGCTTCCTCCAAATCCGCGCGCTCGTCGTCGCTCTCGTCGCTCTCTTCGTCGCTCTCGCCCTCGCTCAGGTTGCCATCCCCACCTTTCGCTGCCCTCCGCCGCGCACGCACCCGCTTCTGCTCGAGCGCCGCGCGTTGCTCTGCCTTCCATGCGTCCAGCGAGGCTTGGCTCCGCAAGTGCGCCTTGGACACCGCGTCCTCCGTCGTCGTTGCCTGCACGTGCCGCTTCACCTGCCCGCCCTCAACACCAGTATGCTCCTCCATGTCCTTCTCGTCCTCCGCGTCCTCTTCGTCCTCCTCCTCGGCGCCGCTGCTCTCCTCTTCGCTCAATTGGCCGTCCCCGCCGGCGGCCGCGCGTGCCGCTGCTCGCTTGCGCTTCTCGACGAGCCGCTGCCGCTGCTCAGCCTTCCAAGCCTCAAGCGCGCTTCGGCTGCGTCTGACGGGCGCCGCCGCGGGCGCGGCCTTGACCGCCACGGCTACCTCTGCTGCGCCAGCCTCAACCTTTTGTTCATCGTCGTCGTCGTCCTCCTCCTCCTCCTCCGCTTCCTCCCCGCCGCCCCCCTCCTCCCCCTCTTCCCCCTCCTCCCCCTCCTCCCCGCCCTCTTCCACCTCCACCTCCTCCCCGCCCTCTTCCTCGTCTTCCTCCGCATGGGCACGTGCCACTCGCTCTTGCACCTCCTCAAGCGCCCTCTCGAGCAACTCGCCTTCGAAGAGGCGCACGAGCCGCTTACTGTCCTGCGCGACGCCACTCGTCGTCTCCGGTGGCGGCTGCTGGAGCAAGTTCGCGCCGAGCCACGCAGCGAAGCCCGAGCCATGCAGCGTGCTCGAGAGCGCATGCAGAGCTCCTTCATCGTTGTCGACGCCCTCGTCATCTGCTCCCGCCTCTGCGTCGTCGTCCTCGACCGCACCGGAAAATTCGCGTGAGGCGAGCAGGCATGCTTCATCGATGCCGCCTGGCGCAACCGCGGCTTGCGCCGCGATGCCAAGGCCGATGCTGAGCGACTGCAGCACGTCGCCGGCCGCCTGTGGCAAATAATCTGCGGCCGTGTCGCATGCACACAGCAACAGCGCAAGGTGCCAGTTGGCGCGATGGCAGCGCTCAAAGGCGATCCGCACGAGTGCTTCAGAGCCACGGCCAGCAACCCAAGCGGCCGCGCTCACCAGCAGCGCCGCGCCAGTCATCGCGGCACTATCATCGGTGGCGAAGCGCACCAGGAGTGCTGCCGCATCCTCCGTGCGGCCCAGCCGAAGCTGCAAGGGCACGAGCAGCCGGCGAACACCTGCTGCGTCCGATGGGTCGAGGTCGAGGGCACGCGCTGAAACTTCGGCCGCACGCTTCCATTGCCCCGCCACCACACATGCCTCAGCCAGCTGCGCACGGAGTTGGAGTGCCCCCTGTGAGGCGGCACCGTCCTTTGCCTCCTTGCGAGCGACGAGCGTGGCGAGCGCGTCTAGACGGTTAGAGGCTGCAGTGATAGCCTGCTTGCGCCGATTTTTGTTCGCCGGGTTCGTGGACAACGACGCATCTCCGCGCTTCCGCTTGCGGGCCGAGACACGTCCCGGCATGTGTTCGCCACGGGGAACTGGTTACTGTGGGCTTTCTTGGTTACTCGCTTCATTCATGTGATTGTGATTGTGAATGTGTGTCTGTGGGACGCGGCATCGGCCGCAGGGAGTGCGACGATGGACCAGGTCGGTGTAGGAGAAGGAAGCCTTCGTGTCCTGAATATCGACAACCAACACAGCGCCGGAAACCAGGGCCGCGCTGGGAACCTATACACTCGAGGGCCGCGTTCGGACGGGTGTCTGGTCTGCCCGTCCGCCATGCCGTCCGGGTCCGTCCGTCTGTCGCCGGGGGCGTCTCGGCTGCCGGTCTCGGCCGCCCGCCGGGTCGCGCGTCCGTGGCCCGTCTCCGAGGGGGCAGGGGCACGCGTCCTGTGCGTGGCTGCATGCGCGTGTGGCTGTCGATCGTGAATTCCGGGGTTAGTCGTCCCTGGGTGTGAGAGTAATGTGTGGTTGAGATTTGGGCCACGCACCACTGGCACTGCTCACACATACTGGCCCAACGATGCCGACCAGGCAACCCGTTTGCAAGCAGTATCCGGTGCCACACTGGGCGACGGCAGGACTTGACACGACATGTTGTCCTTCCATGTCCTTCCAGGAGACCACATCTTTGGAGGGACGCAGCCCGTGCAGTTAGCGTGTGCTAACCTAAACGACAGGGCCATAGCGTCACTCTCGCGTCTCCAGCTGAGGTGCGTCTCGGCGCCCTCGTCATGCTGACCTTCTGCCTTTTCGCACAAGAAAGAGGCGAGCAGCCTGGCGCGAACGTGCTCAACCCACGACCGATAGTGGACGCCATCGTCCGAAAGGTGATCGCAGACCAATGAGCGGTTGGTGGTGGAGAGGCCCTGCCTGTCGAGGAGCGGAAAATGGCTCTCGCTCGCGGCCTGAGCGAAAGCCTTGTTGGCGTTCTGGCACGGCAGAATCTGTCGGTGGTACCTCACGGGCATGCGATTGCTGCACATCTCATTGTACGTCATCCACACGAGCGGGGCCGTGAGTGCTAGCGCCCCGCCATTGGCTGACCTCTGAGCTTCAGCACAGTGGTAATCGAGGTATGGCTGAAACACATAGCTGTGCAGAAAGTTTGCTTGTGCAGACTGAACATCTCTCGTAAGAAATTGTAGGTACCCGGTTTGGGCGATGGCATGGATGCCAATCTCAACGAAGAGTGTGGTGCGTGGCGGCGCAAGGCGCGTGATGTTCAGGAACTCGGGCCAGGATTGGTGATACGATCGATGCACAACGCGAACAGTCCATCCATAACGTGGATGCGTGTATCCACATTTGAAGATGCTCGCAGCCATCCCACTCCGCTGCAGACGCGCAGCCTCCCACTGTTCCGGCCTCGTCTTGTCGTACTTATGGTCTTCCGCGTCGAGTGGCGTGACGCCGGCGAGGAAACTGCCAAATGCCATCCCCAAGTCACGGATATTGGAATCGCCCATGATGCCATGAAGATGAATGTGCGGTTGCGCAAGCAATGAGACGCGGCTGCCGGCGTCGCATCCAGGGCAGTGCAGCCTTCTGGGCTGAATGTGCGCTTGGCAGTGTCCCAAACCCCGCCGCGGGGCGGGTGGTGCAGAGTGCATGGCACCATGCGCCACGCGTTCGTGGCTCGACGGCGCGTTTTGTGTGCATACCGGGTACAGGTGCCCGTGTGTGTCCCGGCTCCCCCCGGTGTCTTTTTACCGGTAAAAAGACACCGGGGGGAGCCGGGACACACACGGGACACACGGGACACGCGGAAGCACAAAGGCACACAGACCAATCTCACAACCAACCAGACCCACCAACAACAAACAACCCGCTTTTTACCGGTACAGGGGCGCACATGGGCACACGGATCACACAGACGAGCTTCACAACCATCCAAACCCACCAACACACCCGCACGTCAGCGCGACGACCGAATCCGCGGCCGACTCAACAGCCGCAGCCCCGGAGCGGACCGCTCCCCGCGGCCGACTCAGAAGAGGCCGCCCCCTGCGAACCCGACCCTGCCGCCTCCCGCTCCCCGGTACGATACCGTACATTTATGGAACGGACCTGTCTCTTTCCGGATACCGGTACTGCACTGTACTGTACCGGTAAGACACCGGTAACGGACGAGACTCTTTTTCGCGACAAATGCGAAATGGAGCTCGCCGGCGCCTCGCCGCCTGGCAGCCTCGACAAGCGCGCCATCAGTCCAGTCGTCGACGGCACGACGAAGATTCTGCTCAAGAAAGAGAGCACCCTCGCTCTGGGCAAGTCCGACGCGGATGTTGCCGATTTTAGCGCGGTTCCAAGTGTAATTCCGTCGGCGTCGACTCCAACAGTGGCGCGCCCGCTTTCTCTAGCACGATCAGCGACGGACAGAGTTCTGACTCGGCAGCAGAGCTTGATGAGCGGAGTACGCACCTCCGAGGAGGACGTGTACGAGCCTCTTCTCGATGAGGGCATGAATATGTTGAAGGCGGCGCGTATCCACTGCACGACGCTGCCAACAGTGGTGACGCTAAATAGCGAGCGGCAGCACACGCTCGAATGGGACACGGCGCTTCGCATCGGTGGCGATGTTGTCGAGGCAGGCAAACTCAATCTCTACACCTATCCGGGTGGTTATACTGGTCCGCAGCTTGCCATCCTGCGGCTCGTGATGCTCGAGATTGCGACGAAGCACGTGCACTTGCTCGAGGTGGCAGACCCGGTGGGCGCGTTCGTGATGCATGCGATCATGGTTTGCAACACAGAGGCAAGCCTCGAGCTTTCTATGGCCATCTTTGAGGTGCAGCCACGCCTGCTCCTACAGACCCACGCCGGGCAGCCATTTTTGGGCGAGGGCCACCTACATATCGCGTGCGCCAACCGACGCGAGGAGCTCGCGTGCCGCATGGTGGCGCTCGCGCTGCAGCACTTTTCGTTGGAGGATGCGCGCGCGTTTCTGAACACGCAGGCTCTCGGTGTCTTCTTCGACGATGAGCCCATGCGCTGGTACGGCGAGACGCCCCTCAGCTATGCATGTGTCTTCGGGCTGCGGACTCTCGTGCGACGCATGCTCGAGACGAAACTGGTCATGCTCAATGACGGTGCGAGCTGCGGCCACATCATCGGCTATTTTCCTCTGCATGCAGTCTCGGTAAATGGTCTGCGCGGAATGTACGACTTCCTCACGAGCGAGCTACCGGCCGCGGTACGCGCCGACAGCACGCAGCTGACCGTGGGCACGCGTGGACGCCTCATCCATCTTGATATGGATGGCATGACTCCGCTGCAGCTCACGGCCAAGCGCGGTCTGCGCGTCATGTTCCAGCACATTATGAAGAAGGAGCACACCAAGACGTTGTGGGTGTGGGGCCCGGTCACGCAGTACCAGATCTCGCTCGACGGGATCGACTCGTCTGGGCGCGGCGCCTCCAACGTGATGGAAGTGCTCGCCCGGTCCGACGCGTCGCCGGAGACTGTCGAATTCATCCTGGACAACTTTATGAAGGGCTTCATCTTTGCGCTCTTCGTGCAAAAGTGGGACAAGTTTGGCTGGTACATGCACCTCGTCATGCGCACAATCGACTTGGCTGTCGTGATGAGCTCCGTGATGCTCTGCACCGCTCTTAAGAGTGAAAGCGAGACCAAGAGGTCGCATGCCGACTGCGTCATGCTGCTCGTGCTCCTCGGCGCTTTCCTCGCCGTTGAGCTCTTCATTGGCGCGCTTTACGCGACCAACTTTAAGAGCGGCGTTCCTCCACTTGAGGTGCTTCGGCGCACGTGGGAGTGGATGAACGACTTCGCCTCAGGCGCCAACCTGCTCGCGAGTGCACTCATCACGTTTGGCATCAGCCTCTACCTCGCCGACACGGAGACAGAGGGGTTCGTGCACACAATCGTCATGGTTCTGCAGGCGCTGCTCGGTGCGCTCAACTACGTGGTGCAGCTGCTCACGAGCCATTTTACCAACGGCGACGGCAGAGGCTCGGTTGGCGAGGGCGGCAGCCGCGGCGACGGCTCGCTCGCCAGCATGGCCCGCCGGTTGGACGAGTTTGACGCCTTCTACACCGCCGATCGTATGGCGCAACGCAGTGCGGCAGTGGTCACCTACAATATTGAGGGGGCCGAGGCAGCGGCGTGGGAGGGCATCGAACCGCTCATTTGGCTCTTTCTAGGGTTAGGCTTCCTGATCAAGTTTTACGCCTTTGTCGACCAGTTCGTGCAGCCGTACACGTCGCTCTCGATCTTCGTGCTCTCGGTGCGCCAGGTGATGCGCGGCGAGCTGATGGTCTTCATGTGCATCTTCGTCATCTTCATTTCGGCCTTCGTGTTCACGATGATCACCGTGTACCCCGATCACCCGGCCGCTGGCAAGCTGCCTCAGTCGAACCAGATGATGCACTGGGTCACGGGGGCGAATGCCATCCTCATAGCAGGCTTCACCGGCGAGCCACTCGACCTCAACCTGCACCCAGACTACCTCGCGCCGCTCGGTCTCTTCCAAAAGATCAATTTCTCCGTCTTCTACATCGTGTACATCGTGTACATCTTCTTCTCGTTGATCCTGCTGCTTAATCTGCTCATTGCACTCCTGGGCTCCACCTTTTCGAAGACGCAGGTCGAGGCCCAGCTGCAGGGTCGCCTCGCATTCGCACGCATCGTGCTGCGCCTCGAGCGTGTGGCCGACTTTTGGGGGATCAACACGAACGCGGGCGAGCCTGACGGCGCCAACTGGGTGCACAACTTTCGCGCCGTCCAACTTGACAAAGATGTCGAGACAACGCGTTACCAGAAGAGCGAGGACGTCTTTTTCATGCTAACGAACGAGGCTGCGACCGCCGGGGCGACGGCCGAAGGGGTGGCGACAACAAGGGCTCCGGTGGCTAAGGCCATGGTGGCGGCTGCACCCGTCAGCGCTTCGGTGCTGCCGGGGCTTGTTGCAAAGCTCGAGCGCAGCCTTGAGGGTCAGATGGACGAATTTGTGGGCGTACTCGACGAGCTGGCAGAGGCGGTCATGAAAATGAAGGGGCCATCGACGATGAGGAGGAATGCCCTGGCAGAACCCCAACCCAAGGAAGCATGGGCAGCTTCCTCCACAGAGAATCTGCCTTCCTCAGAAAGCTTCACTAAAGCATGGGCCCCCGACTCGTTCAAAGCACGCCGTGTCTGATGTGCAATGTGGTGACATGAGTCCAACTTGTGAAGTCTCAGAGCGTTACCCCCCCCCAAACATGCTTTCCTTCGCACAGCACACACGTCGTTACTCGTCTCGCCGGACGGGCAACTACCACTCTCGTCTCGCCGCTCCCGCCATGAGCTTCAAGCTCACCATGGGCATGTCGCCCTTCTAAATCGCCCCTGCGAGGTACCCGGCCATGGTGTGCATGTGTGTGTGTGAGTGTGATTGTGTGTCGTGTGACTTCTAACACCCCGACGCCCAAACCATCCTCAACGCCACCAGCGCGCGCATGCTCCGTGTCTCATATGGGGTCATGTAAGGTGTGTGCATTCGCTGAGCGGGCAGTAACAGTGCCGTAGCACCGGTAGTCGCGTCTTTCGTGTTAACGTTCACACCGGTTGCACACGATGTGCATCTTTTGTTCTCCGAACGCGCCGCAGGAGCAGGGCGGCTTGACGGACGCAGAAATCCTCGCCGCCGAGCAGTGTCCCAACCTCGCGACGCGCGTGCCTGTGACGATCGTCACCGGATTCCTCGGCGCGGGCAAAACGACGCTCGTCAACTGGCTTCTGAAGGGCTCGCACGGCCATCGGTTCTGCGTGTTGCAAAATGAATTCGGTGCGATGCCCGTCGACGACGATCTGATCGTTCAGAGCGCTCGATTCGCCGACGTTGCTATTATCACGCTTGCCAGCGGCTGCGTGTGCTGCAAGGTGCGTGGCGACCTCGTTCAAGGACTCAAATCGCTCATTCGCTCAGACGTCGTCGCCGGCCACTTTGATGCCGTCGTGGTCGAGACGAGCGGCCTCAGCGAGGTTGGCCCCGTCGCGCAGACCTTTTTCGCCGACCGTTATGTGCAGCGCAACTTTCGTCTCGATGCGATCGTTGCCGTCGTCGACTCGCGCACGGCGCCCGAGGCACTGCGGCTGGCAAAGGAGGGCGGCGCGGGCGTCGCGCCGGTACGCACCCGCGCCGCCGATGACGAGGAGGAGGAGGAGGAGGAGGAGGAGGAAGAGGAGGAGGAAGAGTCTCCTTATCGTTGCGACGACGACGATGATGGCAGTCCCGTCGGCAATGATGGCAGTCCCGTCGGTAATGATGGGGCGACTGTGGCGGCGGCTGCGTCCCGAGCGACGTCCCGAGCGCCGTCCCGAGCGCCGTCCCGAGCGCCGTCCCGAGCACGGCGCGCGGGCCCAAGCACGGAGGAGCAAGCGCGGGAGCTGCGAGCGCAGGCTGCGCGGCTGCTTTGTGAGCAGCTCTGCCTGGCGGACGTGGTGCTGCTCAACAAGATGGACATGGTCAGCAGGGCCGAGCGGGAGGATCTTGAGGCGCTCGTGCGCGAGGTGAACAGCAGCGCCATCCTTTGTGCTTGCGAGCATTCTCGCGTCGACCTGAGCGCGGTGCTTCACATCAACGCCTTCTCGGTGACGCGCGCCCTCGAGTGCGACGAGCTCTTCCTCTCAGGCGCCACCGCATCGGGCGCGCTGGCGCCGGCGCTGGCGCCCGCCGCGGCGCCCATCAAGAAGGCGGGCTCGGCTGCCTTTGCCTTCGCGACGCCGCCACCCAACCCGAGCGACCCGAGTGGACGCGCGCACCTGCATGCTGCATTCGGATCGTTCGGAGTCGAGGCGCTGCACGATCTGGACGAGCTCGCATTCACCGACTGGCTCGAACAGCTCTTTGCGTACCACGGCTCGCGTCTGTACCGCGTCAAGGGAATAGCCTTCTTCCGCACCATCGATCAGCCGACGAGCGTGCAGTGCGTGGGTTCTCACATTGAGTTCGAGCGCATGCCGCCCGCCGACTTCGACCCTGCACTCGTCACGAGCCGGCGCACGCGGCTCGTGTTCATTGGGCGCATCGAGGGCCTTGAACAGTCGCTCATCGAGAGCTTCCGCGCCCTGACATGATCGGGCCTGGTGCGGCCTGAGTTTGTTTCGCCGCTTTGGACTCGAGAGGAGGACCACGCACTGGAGACGTCTGGACCGGGCCGGTAGAACGCTTCTCCCATTCGATTAGGACGGGATGTTGAGTCGCTCAATCGAGAAATCGAGATTTTGCATATTACCTATTGGCCGCAGCCTATTCATTACGTTTAAACGTACTAGTCCGCTAATAGGATACGGTTCCGGGTTCGTGGTTCGGACATCCCGCCGTATCACGCGCCCCTCGAACTTGAACGCCCCCTAGAGCGGTGCGGAAGACGCGTCTGGATTATCTTTGCGATCACACACGGAGAGAGGTGCCTCATGCATAGTAATCTGTGTGCAGACGGCCCAAACAACGAGGGGATCTCAGCGGCCGTGACGCACAGGAGTTTCGAATGAACGCAGCCAGGCGGAGGCGGCGTGGGCGGCGGGGGCGGCGCGTACAGGTGTGGAAGAAGTGTATGTAAGGGAAGCCCATGTCCTGTACCACCCTCTCACAGTCTGCAATCTCGAGTGCAGTGGGGCTGGCAAAAATGGAGCTCGTGGTCGACGAGGCCATCTTGAAGAGCGCTTCGTCGGGCGGCCCGCTCTCGAAGCGCGAGAAGTCGTACGTCATCAGCGGCGTGGTCACGCGCTGGGGGCCCGCCTCGAGGTCGACGGCCTCGGTCGTGAGCCGCAGCGGGATGTGTTCGTCGGCCGTCTCGAAGTATTCAACCGTCTCCTCGCCGAGATCTTCACGCCAGTGGTCGCACAGCTGGCCGCGCACGCGTGCCTGCCCGAGGTAGATGAACCGGTCTGGGTAGCGCGGCATCGGCATGGCCTCACGCAACTTGCTCTTCTGGCACTCTTTGGTGTCTCGAATTTGCATGACCATCCACTCGAAGCCCAGGTCGTAGCGCCGCACGAAGCTCTTTGGCGGCATGTGCGGCACGGGGTCGTAGTCGATGCGCGCGCGCCGGGCGTCGTAGTCGTAGTAGACTGTGAGGTAGCGCTTGTACGGAGGGTAGTCGGAGGTCGCATTGAGCTGGTGCGCCGTCGTCTCAATCCTGACCGTGAACTGGCGCTTGGGCTCTGGCAGCGGACGCGGCGCACTGGGGGCGGCGCTGACGAGCTGATCGTGGTGGCAGAGCAGCATGACAGACGAGAGCGCCGTCGGCAGCGCTGAGCGCATGGTTGACGGCACGTGTGAATGAAACTCGCAATTTGTCACGCGAAGTTTTACATGAGCATTCGTGGCAAGTGTTCTTTGGCGCGGACGGGTTGAGTCAAGGGTGCGTAAGGATGTGTAGCTACATGTAAGTAGGTGCTTGCATTTTCCGGCTAGGACCAACTCGCGCATATTGCGTGACGTGTAGACGAGACCGCTCCGATGACAACAGTGCTCAGCACGCTCCAAGCCTCGGAGCTCGGGTTTGGCTGCATGGGTATCACCGCCTTCTATGGTCCAGCCATGGCAGACAGCGAGGCGCTCAGTCTCCTCGAGGCCGTATATAGCAATGGTGTGCGCCACTTCGACACAGCCGAAGTTTACCAGCAGTTCGAGGACGTAGTGCCAAACAGCTCCAAGTACAATGAAGAGGTCCTGGGAAAGTTCCTTCAGTCCAAGGAGGCTGGATCGTACACGGTGGCCACGAAGTTCTTCCCAGGCCTCCACAATGGTGCGTGCGATGCGGAGACGGTCTCCACTGCGGTCTCCGACTCACTCACTCGACTCGGTGTGCCACAAATCGACCTCTACTACTTGCACCGCATGCCATCTTCTATCGATCTGCTAGAGGAGTGGATGCGGGCGATGAAGGATGTTGTTCAGAGCGGACGTGTCAAGTACGTCGGCCTCTCGGAAGCGCCTCCCGAGTGGCTGCGCCGCGCGCACGCGATCCATCCCGTGGCTTGCGTGCAGCAGGAGTGGTCGCTGCTCACTCGGGAACCAGTCGAAAGCAGCCTCGTCCCTGTGTGCAAGGAGCTAGGAGTCAGCATTGTCGCCTACTCCCCACTGGCTCGCAACCTTCTCGCTCTCGGAAAAGACGATCTCGCGCCGTGCGACTGGCGCTCGGCGCAACCGCGGTACGCGGACCAAGAGAACTTCGAGAAGAACAAGGAGCTCGCCTCCAAAGTCGCAGCGCTCGCTGGAGGCTTGGGTCTCACCGGGGCTCAGCTGAGCCTCGCGTGGCTTCACCAGCGCGCAAAGGAAATGGGAGTCGCATGCGTAGCGATCCCAGGAACCACCAAGGTTCAGCACGCGCTCGACAACATCGCAGCTCTCCAATGCCGGCAGCTCACGGATTCCGAGATGGCTCAGCTCGCTGAGCTCGGTGCAAACGTCGCTGGCGCTAGAGGGAATGCCGACTACATTTCCATGGCCTTCGAGGGGAAATCTCAACTCACCTGAGACGTGCTGAGAGCCAGGAGCCAGAAGCCAGACTGTCCATCGGCGCAGTCTCCCACCGCACGGCTATGACGCAAGAGCACGCGTCCACGTGTGGTGTAGTTTCGCAAAGGTACGCGGATGTGTCTGCTCGGCTCTCACATCGTCATCTGTCATTCGTCGTGTGCGGTGGCGGGCGGGGCGGGGGCTGTGTGGTGTGCGCGGGCGCCGGCGGGCTGCGGGCGGGCCGCGGGCGGGGGAGACGGCAGACGTGACCGGGGAAGCTCGGCCACAATTTCAACAATTCAACACATTTGGCGTGTGACACGGGTCATACGCCCCAGAAGGTGCGGCAGAAGGCTTATCTGACAGCGCATCGCGGCACCTCGCCGAAGTCGGAATCGCGAACGCAACTCGTATCATTCGATTGTGTCGCCCCCGCCCCTCATCGCGCCGGTCCCAGCGTAGAGCGTTGCCACCCCACGTTCGGCGCCTCAGACCAGGCGCAGATCCTCGAGCTTGAGCTCGCCCATGAGCTGCTCGAGCAGTGCGACGACGGGCCGACCATGCTCGAGGTAGATGGCCATCTCTTCGAACACCTTGCGCTCGCGCTCAGCCTCGCCTAATCCGGGGCCAACCATCCCAATCACCTCGGGCATCGTGGGGAACTGCGTGGCGACGATGTCGAAGGTCTTGCGGAGGAGCCAGCTGTGGAACGGGCGGATCACCGCATCGTACGCCGCCTGCACGCAGCCGGCCGTGGGGTCGGCCAGGAGCGGAGGCGTTTCGTCAGGCGAGAGCGCTTCCGCGAGCGCGCGCTGGTCTTCAAGGTCGGCGTGCGCCTGCTGCAGACGTTCCATGAGCTCGATCGTGAAGCGGAGCGAGCGGCGCAGCCAGAGCAGAGAGATGGCCGCGGAGGGATCAAACAAGATCGCCCCCTGGGCGCCACTGCCTGGCGGCGGCAGCTCACGGGTCTCGTGCATCCCCTTCGCCACCTCATACTCGAGGATCGCGCGGATCGAGCCGCTCGCAACACCCGCAGCGACCTTGACGGCGGCGGCGTTGGCAGTGGTGGCGGCCGCGGCGGCGGCGGCGCTCGAGGCCGCACTCGCGGCTGCGGCGCGCGTCTTGCGCATGTTGGCCTCGTCATTCTTCACCAGAATGATCATTGCAGGCCCCAGGCAGCCGAGGATCTTGATGACGCCGCAGTCGAAGGCATGCAGAAAGCTTTCGAGCTCGATGTCGGGCTGCAAAGATGTCGTCGCCGCCGGCGCCTCGGCACCAGCTGGCGCAGCAGCGGCTGGGGCAGTGGCCGGGGCTGCAGCCGTGGCAGGCGCAGGCTCAGACTCGGGTTCGGGCACAGCGTCCAACGACGCCACAGGCGCGGGCGAGGATGGCACTGTGCCTACGAGCGCGGGAGAGGGCACTGCGGGAGCGGGCGCCGAGGGCGATGCCACATGGGCTGGCTGCGCGGGCGGCGTCATCAAGTTCTGCGCCATCGAGTTGCCCCCTGCGCCGTGGTTCGCCGGGTATGCCTCATCCGCGTGCGCCGTGGGAATCTTCGGACGCATCAAGCGGAGTGCTTCCTGATGGGCCGTGCGCAGGGCGACGGCGCCATGGTAGAGGATGGAGTGCTCGTCCGAGGCGACATCGGCGAAGAGAGCGTCCACCTGCAGTTCACTGTCCGCCGCGCTCGCGCCGTGAGCGGGTGAGCCTGGGGCGAGAAGGCCGTTGGAGGGCGTCCTGAGGTGGGCTCCTCGGCTGGGCGCAGCCGAAGCGGCGCTGGCGGAGGCGGACGAGGCGCTTTGGAGCTCCTCGAGGGTCACGGGCTCGAAACTAATGCGCCACGCATCTGGCTGCGCTGCCTCGCTGATCATGCTGCATAGCCGCCGAGGCAGCCAGCGCACGACTGAGAGAGGTAGCCGGCGCACGAGCCGGAGCGGCGTGCGTCGGTCGGCACGCCAGCCGCGAGGCACTCGCGGCGTTCGGAGGACGAGTCGAGCGATGCCCAGGGCATGCAACGCACCGAGCACGACAGTCATGCCCAGCAGAGGGCGCACAAGCCAAAGCGCCGAGTCGAGCGCGAGCCTCAGCACCGGTACCCAACGGGCGGCCGCGTCCGCGAAAGCATTGAGCAGCAGCCAGAGACCATCTGCGGCCGAGAAGCCGCCGACGCTGCCGCCCACGGGCCCGGCGCCCACTCCGCCAGCGCGCATGCTCGGTACGGCGCCACCGATCGCTCCCAGGGCTGGCAGCGCCGCTTGACCGCCGCCTGACGACCCGTCTCCGCCTGCTGCTGCCGCCGCCTCTGCGTCGGCGTCCCTTTGGGTGATTTGAAGAAGCACAAGAGCGATGAATGCTATGCCAGCGGCGATCTTCTCGTCAGCATGCGAATCTTTCTTGGTCGTTCGAGCTGGCCGCGGCGCCGTGGCGGGCGCGGGGTAGGGCGCTTTGTTGGGCGACTCTTGTAGATGCGGCGGCAACTCGCGCGGCCTCTTCTGCTGGTGCTGGTGCTGGAGCTGGTGCTGGAGCTGCTGCTGCTGCCGGAGCTGCGGCGGCGGCTGCGGCTGCTGCTCTTCCTCCTCCGATGCGTGAGGTGAGGTGACCGCCTCCCAGCTCAGCCGGAGGCCCTTATGGAGAGTCGCATTCTGGAGCGGCATCACGGCAGAGCCGCGCGAGCGCCGGAGCAGTGTGCGGCTCAGCGGAATGCTCACTGTCGAGCCCCCCTCGAGCACAAGCTTGAGCTGATCTCGGGAGTCGGCGTCATTCATCTGCGTGCCGCGGCAACTGATGGCGCAGGTCACCTGGTGGCGTGCGCGCTCGAGGATAGTGGGCATGCCCCACGGGAGGTTGGGCTCGAGGAACAGGTCGACCCCGAGCCGCGCCGAGTGCACCGTCACGTATAACAGATTGTCCGTACGCGGGGGACCTCGGAAGTCGAGTAGCGTCGGAACGCGCGGGAACGAAGACGAGGAGCGAATTCCAGCGCTGAGTCGCGAGGGTGACGAGCCTGAGTTGGTGCGCACGGACGCGGCATTGGCGGAGCTCTCGGAAGGCGGCGCGATCGCTGCCTCAAGTGTCGCCACCCATTTTTCGCGGAGCTCGGCCGTGCCCGCGCGAATCATGTAGCGACGGCCGCCGGACTTGCTGACGATGACGAAGGCGAGCTCGTCGGTGGCGAGGTTGATGATTTCGATGCTTGCAATATTGCCGAGCGCGATCGAACCCTCATGCTCGCCGAAGAGGTCGCGCCGGTGCGTTTCGCCACTGTCCTTCTGGCGCACGTAGTAGTGCAGCCCCTTGCGGGTCAGCACAAAGTAGCGCCTGCGCACGTCGCGACATCACGCACACACACGCACACAATTCAGTTGGATGACCTGCTGAGGCTGGGGCCACGCGAGGTGGGGGCGCATGTGGTTGCGCTGCGCGGAACCACGCCGCATCTCTGCAGCAGGCGCGCCGCGTACTCGTCCCACACGTCCTTGCCGACAACGGAGAAGGTGGAGAGAAGCTCATTGCGCAGGCCGAGGCGGCCGGTGAGCACAATGCCAAAGGTGGCCAACGTGGCATGGTGGTTGGCTTGGTTTTGTTTGTCGCCCGAACCGATCTTCGAAGCATGGAATGGCGATTGTTGAGGGCCCGAGCGCATTATTCGGGTCGCTTCTTCGCGGCCAACGAATTCGTCGATACGTCGTGTTTCTCCGGTTCCGAGACTTGCGGAATGAGGGCGTGGCGTGGGCCTTTAAGATCAGCCATATCTAGTACTTGCACTAGTCGAACACACCGCGCATTCGTGCCTGCGATCAATCCTCGGATAGAACACTGCAAGTCGGGCAGACCGTCGGGCGCGTCCCGACATACTTACACAGGTCGCATGGTCGACATGCGTACACAATATGCAGCCCCTCCTCGACAGACAGCTGTGTCGTTACCTGTAATTTCAGGTATCGCGACCAATTCGAGCGATCTCCACCACATTTCGTGTTGCCACATGTGGCGTACCCTTTGTTGGATATGAATCCGCCACATGTGGGGCAAGGCCACACGATGAGTCGTTCGGACCAATTTCTTCCAGCCACGCTGCCACCGCGACTGCCGACGCCCAATGAGAAGTTGTGCCCATTTGTGTAATCTGACCTGTACATAAGGAGGACATTTCAACGAGGCAATCGAGGTGCTTGGGGGAAAGGGCGTCAGGTTGTTACCACATTTGCTCCGTCTGCTCGCACAGATAAAATGAGAGTATGGCCTCGTCGCCCTTCGCGGTAAAATATGGCAAGCCCAGGCCAAAGGACCTAATTGTGTTGCTGAACTTCATGTGGAGCGATAGGCCATGGTCGTGGATCACACGCTCGCCGTCCTTCAGCCTGGCAACCTGTTCGAATCTCATCGTTGGAGGCAGCCACAGCACGAGGAGCATGTTGCGGCCCGTGTAGTGCGAAGTCTTCTTGTGTGCGCCTGTGGCAGGTGGGGGCATAGCAAGACGTTAAGAGTGGTGGGGCGGGTGGGTGGGGAGGGCTTACCTCGTCGGGTCATCGTGCCCTTCGTTGTGATCGACCTGTCGAGTATAACGTTGTCCATCGACAGGGTCCTCATAGAGGCGCCCACGTACACGTGCATCCAGCCGAGGTCGCGTGCGATCTCCACGAAGGCGTGTAGGCCGGTTGAAAGGATCGCCGCGTTCATCTCCGAATTATCCGTGAGGATCAACACGAACGTCGTGATGATTTGGTCGAACGGGATGTCGACGTCGCCGATATCACTACGAACTTGATCGGGGCTTCCTTAAGCGGCATGAAGTTTTCCGTGATTTTGTTCTTGATGATCTTCTCGAGGTCCTCCGGGGTCGTGCTCGACGGCAATTTGAACTCCGGCTCGATGCCGTAGAGGACCTCCTCCGTCTCGATGTTCGTGCTCTGGACGGAGCCGCCCTTCTTGGGCTCCTCGGGCTCCTTGGGCTTCTTCTGGGGCTGCATGTCTTGAAAGTCGTCGAGGTCGTCGTGGTCAGGGACCTCCTCGTTGGCGCCCCTCTGCGGCGCGGGGGCACGGGCACGGCGTAGGCATTTCGTAGGCACGGCGCGTGAGCACGGGGTGACTGTGCGAGGGCGAGGGCTAGGGAGGGCGTGGGTCTTAACCGATACAGCCTCGTCAAGACGGCGCTTGGATAATTTGATGTCGTCCCTTTCGAGGAACTCCGTGTCCTTGAGGATCGTGACATTGGAGCCGGGCTTGGATGCGTCCTTTGTCTTTCTAGACGGAGCACGCCCAGTGACCCAAGCTCCCTGCACCAAGAGGACTTCGACTTCGCGTCCTCGGGCCTTTCGTGCATCTGCCACCGCCCTCGTGACGTCACCGTAGACAACTCCACCAGCTCCACGTGCGATTGCCGCCATGTCCGATTGCTTGTAGAGAGTGTCGCCGGTGAAGCTAACGTAGAAGGGGTGCATCATTGTCGCGCGAATCGAGTCTAAATTAGGTCGCAAAACGTCGACCCTTATAAGGTTCTGGATGCCGGATTAAGTTCAGTTCAGTTCAGTTCAGTTTAGGGCCCCTACCTATAACACCCCAAGAATAGTAAGCTCGAGAAGAAACGGCGACGCAGCTCCGCACGAGTCTCTCTCAGATACGAGAGCGGCCATATTTGGAACAACATGCCGCTCTGGAGCGCGAAGAAGGTTGTCCAAGCTCTCGTGGAGACGCCCGTCGTGGAAACGCCCGAGGCGTCCGACTTCAACACGGAAGCTTACAGTCTCCTCATCCAGGATCTCGCGCCACATGAGGCCATCCGCGACCTGTTCGAGGATCGCACACGGCTTTCTGATGCAGCCAAACGTCTAAGCGGCCATGGGGTCACCATGGAGATGCTGCGAGTCGCGTGCGGGCTAGTATGTGGGGCAATCAAGTGCGAACCCAAGGATCGCCGCAAGGTCAGTCAACGTGCCCATTTTCGTGTGCCTCCAATGCTGACATCTCACTAACGTTTGCCCACAGATGATCGCCACGCTCCTCGCGCCCAATGTGGAGCGCCACATAGAGATTGCGACGCTGCTACGCGATAACAGTGTTGGAGTTGACCCGGCCAGTCTGCTGGAGCTTGACGACTTCCCGCCGGGCTTTTCCGACGCGATGGGCATCAGCAGCGAACGTCTCTTCAGGGCCATGATCCTGGTGATCCCCCCGGGTGCGGAGTTGTACGAGTACGAATACTCCTCCGAGGCATCGGAGGAGGGCGCAGAAGCCGCCCATGTGCAACAAGAGGCGCCACGACTTGAAGAGCAGCCTTCTGGTTCTGCTGATGGCCAACAGCACCCACCGGGTGTTGAAAAGCCTGAAGAGAAGAATGGGCACAGCTCGACATCAACCATGTACGACAAACTCCTAATAATGCGCAAGAGGCACAAGTCCGAATAAGATCTGGTGACGCAGGCGCAGGCTGAGCTCCAGGAATCCGAGGAGAGAGTCGGTCAGTTGCTATCCGAGCGCCAGTCGCATGCACGAGCTGTGCACGCCATACTCAAAGAGCCGACACCCACGGCATCAGGACCACGGCGAAGATACTGCTGCGGCAAAACGTGCATTTCGGTACACTACATAGTATCGTGGCGCAGGAGACGAAACAAATCGCATGCCACAAGTCTGACCACAGCTCGATGCCGCAGATCAAGCTTTAAACTCTTATTCACACTTCTTGTGTTTCACTTGCCCAGGCTTGCACCTGCTTCGCGATGCGCCGTCCCGCCGCGGAAAAGGCCGCTGACAACTGGGGGGACGACTGGACCACGCCTATCGCGGCGGCGCCATCCGCCACCTTCCCCACCGCTGCGTCCGCCGCGCAGCCGCAACCCTACGTGTACGCCACGCCAGCAGCGGTGCCGGCACCGCCGAGCAGGCAGCCTTTTGATACATGTAGTGACGAAACTTGAGAATTTTACGTTTTCTGCGCGACCCGCCCGGCCACTCCCCTCCGCGAAGTTAACCTAATTTCTTTTTGAGTTTCGCGGGTGCGTTTTCGGACCTGACGCGCGGGCGAGCTCGAGCATTTTAGCGCGTTCAGTGCTCGCGTACCCGCCACGCAAAGCGACGCTGAGGGAGCGCGAGCCGCGCGCTGCCCAAGGCCGACGCACACGCAAACCCAGAAGTCGTATGGCGGACCAAAGCAAACGGCAGAAGTCCGTCACGAGAGTCATTATTGACACTGATCCGGGAGTTGACGATGCGCTGGCCATCCTCTTGGCGTTTGGCTCCCCAAACCTTGTTGTCGAAGGGCTCACAATAGTTTGTGGTAACGGCAAGGACATCAAGGAGCTCGGCGCCAACGCCAAGCTTCTCGCACGCGTTGCTGGATGCTCCGACGTGCCTGTGAGCCTCGGCGAAGCATCCCATCTTGACGAGAGCGAGGCCGCTCAAGACATTCCTGTGCACGTGCACGGCAAGGATGGCATGGGTGACGTGGCAGCGGAGTATGGACGAACGGAGAGTGACTTCGCCGACTTTCACACACAGTCGGCAGCACAATTCATCGTCGAGCGCTGCGTCGCGGCGCCTGGCGAGATCAGCCTCGTAGCCATCGGACCCTTGTCCAATATCGCCGCTGCGCTCAAATTACGGCCCGACCTTCCACAGCTGGTGCAGCAACTGGTCATCATGGGTGGCGCCGTCCGTGGCGAGCTGCGTGGCAATCGGACGCCCGCGGCGGAGGCCAACTTCGTCGGCGACCCGGAGGCAGCGCAGGCCGTGCTCACCGCTGGCTTTCGCAGTATCTCTTTGGCAGACCTGGGCATCACTCACCAGACAGATATATGCCTTCTGCGCGAGGCGTGCTGCCGCGAGCTGCCCGACGGGCACGCGGTCTCGAAGATGATCTACGCGATCAGCCAGGTCTTTGTCGATTGCTACATGAAGACGTTCAAGCAGCCTAGTGCGCCCGCTCATGACGTCGTCGCGATCATGTACCTTGCCAAGCCTGAGCTCTTCAAGACGCGTCCAGCGCGCGTGGAGGTGGAACTGGCGGGCGCGCTGACGCGCGGCATGTCGGTGGCCGATTGGAACGGCAAGTGGAAGAAGGCCCCAAACGTGGAGGTCATCGTGCAGGTCGACCTTGACCGGTTCGTGAGCGAGTTTGTGGCGGCAGTGGGCCGTCTACCACGGTAGAGGTTTGGATTTATGAGCGAAAAAAGGGACGTTTCCCGTATCGCAATGTCGCAAAGTTTTTTCCCATGAAAGTTCGTTTCGTCAAACTTCGCCCGACGGATGTGCCCCGGCCGATTGCCGAACCTCGACGGACGATTCTTCGCCAAGATGGCTTCCACGAAGATGTTCCGGCCGGTCGTTTTCGCGTGCATCGCGCTCACTGCTAGCGGCTTCCAGATCGCGCCGGTCCCACACACCTTGACCAGCACCAGTCGTACTGTCATTCCGGTCATGTCGCAGTTCAACTACGAGAGCCTCATGGACTCGTTCATGGCCAAGATCCGCGACCAACGGGGCCCCGCTGGCTCGCAGTTCGAAACGCCGCCCGCGCCTCAGTTCCTTCGTTCCCACGCCGAGACGCTCGACACGCTCAACACGCTGTACATGCTCAACACGCTCAAGATACGGGTCGCCAAACGGGGGACTGATCAGAGCGCGTATCTTGAGCAGCTCGCCGTCAAGACTCCCAAGCGTTGGCTGTTCTTCCGCCGGGCACCTGCCTCCGATTCGGTCGGCATCTGAAGCGCCTCTGTCACGAGCTTTGGGACGTTGATGTTCACCCTCCCAGAGAGTTCTTACCGGGGGTTCCCGCCCAGTCACGTCACCCCGCCTCTCTCTCTCTCTTTCTCTCTCTCTCTCTCTCTCTCTCTCTCTCTCTCTCTCTCTCTCTCTCTCTCTCTCAGAGTTCTGACTTTGAGGCAAGGAATGCAGTACAACAGGAACAACTGACGTGTAACGACGTGACGTGTGTTGACGTATGTGTTCCTGTTCGTGCCATTTAACCACATCGCCCGCGTGTAGCTGGCAAGAGGATGACTGGGCTCTGTGCGCGTGTATCCGCTAAGTGTGTACCGTACTTCAAGGGGCGACGGAGGGGGCATGGGTGGTCCCGATCCCGACCAAGAGGGGGGTGGAGCTTAGAGAGAGGGGGGGGTAGTACTTTCGCGGATACGTCGGAATAGAGCCAAGACGGTGATGAAAACAATTCTGGTGGACGGTAGTTACCAGCTCGCTTGGAGGTCTCGATTAATCCGCAAATCCGGTCCGTCCGCGTAACCGAAAATTGAGAATGGAGAGCGGGGCATCCTGTCATTCCGGCTGCAGCGCTCGCTTTCCTGTGGGGGTCCGTCGCTCATTCCGGCATTCCGGTAGCGCTCGCGTTCCCGGGGGGGGGTCGTCGCACATTTAGGGAGGTACATGTATTTAGCTATAAGACCGAGTCACTCTTTCTACTCGATAACAATTCTGACTCTCGCCAATGGGTCTCGCGCGATCTCCGAACCGCCGCGGCCTTCCGGCGCTTCGGGGAATTAGGTCGAGAATATTCTCATATCGATCTCGCGAAATCTCCGAACCGCCTCAAGGCCGGCGCTTCGGGTTATTGGATGTGAATATTCACAACTCAATCTCGAGGCAATCTCGAGTCACGTCGCCGTGCCAATGCGGGTGGACGCCCGATGCCTGCACCAACGACGAGCGCGCAACTGCGTGCCATATGGGCGCCTGGTACACGGGCCCCGCCGCGCCGAGCGCATGCGAAGCCCAAGGTGCAGCAAAAGAAGCGAAAAGAAGCTGATCCGGCCAGGCACAATGCCGCTTTTGACAAGTGCTACCGAGGCACTGTTGTGGACGAGAGTGAGTGGGAGGCCTTCATCTCGTGCATGCGCTCGCCGCTGCCGACCACGTTTTCCTTCGTCGAGACCGGCGATCGAGAGTTGAGGCCATCGATTGTGCAGCCGCGGCTCGAGTCGCTCGTCATGTCGCTCGGTGACCAGCAGGACGACGAGCGTACCTGCATGCCGACGAGCGGCGGCGGAGTGCGCGTGGCTGCTGGGAGCCAGACAATTGTGAGGCTGCAAGTGGATCGCTCGGGCAAAGTTCAAGCCTTCCTTCGCGTCGAGTCGGTGGCCGCACCACGCGAGGCGCGGCCACTGCGCTGGTTCCCTGGCGGCCTCGGCTGGCAGTTTGACTCACCGCGCAAAGAGCTCGTTGCCAATCGCAGCGTGTGCCGGCAGCTGCGGATGTTCTTGGAGGCGCACGTGCAGACGGGTCGTGTCAACCGGCAGGAGGCCGTCTCGATGTTGCCGCCGCTGCTGCTGCAGGTGCGCCCGGGGCACCTAGTGCTCGATCTATGCGCCGCGCCGGGCTCCAAAACCGTGCTGCTCCTTTCGCAGCTGTCGACGGCGAGGCGCGATGCACCCGGCGCGGCGCGGGCGGCCGCAAGCTATGGGCAGACAACGACGGAGGCGTGTGCTCACGGTGCGTCTCTCGACCAGAGACGCGCCGCTACGGAGCCCGCTACGGCGCCGCCCGACACGACGCCCGCGACGGCGCCCGATAGGACGCCCGCGACGGCGCCCAATACGACGCCCGCAACGGCGCCTGGCGGCGCGCTCGGAGAGGGCTGCGTCGTCGCCAACGAGATCAATTCGATGCGATGCAACCGGCTGCGCGTGCGGATGGCGCGCATGCGCGTGCTCGGGCAGGTGCTCACCTGCCACGACGCTCGGAGCTTCCCAGGAGGCCCGACGTACGATCGTGTCTTGTGCGACGTGCCGTGCTCCGGCGATGGCACCCTGCGCAAGAACCCCGACATTTGGACCCATTGGCAGCCCCGCTTCTCGGCGTCGCTGCACCCGCTGCAGCTCTCAATCCTGCGCCGTGGCCTCGAACTGCTCAAGCCGGGCGGCTTGCTCGTCTACTCCACATGCTCTCTCTCCCCCGTCGAGGGCGAGGCGGTGGTCGCTGCTGCGCTGCGCTCCGAGGGCGGCGTCACCGTCACAGGCAGCTCGGCCCGCGAGGATGGAGGCGGCGGCGCCAGCAGCGAGGGTGGAGGCGGCAGCGGCGGTACCGGTAGTCGTCGGCCACTGCTTGAGCTCCTCGACGCCCACGCGGTTCTTCCCGGCTTCCGCGGTGAGGCTGGGCTGAGTACGTGGCAGGTGACGACCGCCGAAGACGGCTCGGGGAAGACCCGATGGGAACAAGTGACCCCGGAGCAGGCCAACAAGTGGCGGCTGACGCGCGCTCTCTTTCCACCCGATGAGAGTGAGAGGGAACAGTTGGGCCTGCATCGATGCATGCGGGTGCTGCCGCATGCCAATGACACGGGCGGCTTCTTCATCGCCCTCCTGCGAAAGTCGGAGACCGCGCAAGTCGCTCCGGCAACGACGACGGCAACGGCCCCCGCGACACCGCCGCCACCTCCACCTGCCCTGGCGGCTGACGAGCCTGAGCTTCGTGAGCTACTCGATAGAGTGGCGGCTGATGACGACGACGACGAGGCTTGCGCCGGCGGCAGCGGCGATGGTGGCGGTCATGAAGGCGGCGCCGAGACGCTCGCAACCGCCAGCGGGGCAGCGCCGCCCAAGGCCACACGGGCGGGAACCTTCGAGTCGGAGCAGCCGTTGAGCTTCACGCCCCTTGCGATGGAGTCGGAGCTCGGGAGGGAGCTGCAGCGCTTCTACGAGCTCGCGCCTTCGTTCCCATGGGATCGGCTCCATTCGACGTACGGGCATACCTCGTCGCGTCGGCTGTACCTAACAAGCGAGGCGGCGGCAGAGCTGCTGCGCCGTACGCCCGGGATGCGCGTGCTTGCAGCCGGGGTGAAGGTCTTTGAGCGCGATGGGTCAGGCGGCGTTGGGTGCGGCTATCGGCTCGTGCAAGAGGGGGCGCTGCTCATGCTGCCCTACCTGGGCGCACGGGTCCTCCAAGTCACACCGGCAGAGATGCGCGCGCTCGCCGAGGCACGAACCGTCGAATGGACCGCAGACGGTGGCGCAGACGGTGGCGTAGACGGTGGCGTGCTGAGCGCCGTGGTGAGCACCGAGGTGAGCGCCGATGCGGTGACGGGGGCGGAGGCGAAGAGGGGGGCGGCGGTGATGGTGGGCATTCAAGCCAAGGCCGCGGCATCGTCGCCGTCAGCACGAAACGCAGCGCTCGTGACCCTTGGCCGCCGATTGGCGAGTTTGCATCCTAACGGCTCGTGCGTAGTGACGTGTGACAATGGCTGCGGCTCCGCACGCGCCGCCGCCGTGCTCATGAAGTACACCGACAAGGCTGTCGCCTTCATCAGCAACGGCGAGCGCTCGCAGATCCTCGACGATCTCGAAGCCTTCTACTGCGACCCCCCCCTCGCCGAGCAACTACGCCCGTTAGCCGTCGCCGAGCTGTGGCGTCGAGCGGGGGCGGGGTCTCAGGAGCCCAGCGGCGTAGCATGCAGCAGCAGCAGCAGCAACAGCAACAGCAGCAGCAGCAGCAGCAGCAGCAGCAGCAGCAGCAGCAAGGAGCAAGCCCTGGCCGCGGCCGTGGCGGCCTGGTGGGACTGGCCGCGCGACGAGAGACGGCTGCGAGGGCGACGGCTTCCCACAGCGCTCTACTCGGCGCTGCTCATGACGCTGCGCACGCTGCACTGGCCCGCTAGGAGCTCGCGCCCCGGTGTGGACTCAGAAGGCTACTTGGTGCTCGTCCATCGGCGCACCGCGAGCGAGTACGGCACACGGCACCCTCACTACGCGCTGCGCTCGCTGTGCGAGCAGCTGCTGCTATGGTACCAGCGAGTGTCCGGAGAGCCCCTGTACCAACACACAGCCATCGCCGTGACCAAAAACTTCGTCGGCTCGCCGCACATCGACCAGTTCGATCGATGTGAGCAGTTGGCGGTGGCGTTCGGTGACTACACTGGCGGGCAGTTATGCGTTGAGCGGAGCGCCGGCGGCGTGGACGTGGTCGACACGCGCGGCCGGATCGCCAAGGTGGATGGGCGCAGGGTACATTGGGTCCGCACCTTCTTCGGCGGCACCCGTTACAGTCTCATCTTCTACAACACCACCGAAGAGTCGCAAGGAGCGGTTACGGTTTGCTCAACCCAAGGTGAGTGAGTGATGTAGCCTGCCCAGCTCGCGACGCGCGACGCGCATGCACTCGAGAATGCACGACGCATGCACGTCTCCAAGGCCAATTACTGCCTCTGCCTTCCAATGGCAATGGCAGCCCAGACACCTTGGTAAAATATCTTGGCGGCGCGCAGCCTGCTATCGTCGACGTTCTGTCGGCGTGGCTCGCGCCGCCCCCCCGCAGGCCTTAAGGCCGGCTTCATGCAGCGCCATAAGGCATCTGCCCTCTGTCTATTTATAGACTCGGGGGCACGCTTTGCGCTGCGGGACGCCCTTGGCATCTCGATTGAAGCTGATCGAGTCATACCCGCGATACATCCCGCCTGCCGCGCGCGCGCGCCTGTAACCAAGATCGCCGATGTCCCAGGTCTTTGGGAGCTCTTTGGGAGATCAAATCCGCTCACCCGCTCACCCCCACACCGTGCCCGCTGCCCGCGCACCGCAGTTCCACCAGGCACGCCATGAAAACGCATATGCTCTTTTCGACGTACACGAGCTACGAACGTCGAACAACACGCAAACGAGGACATGACCGGCTAGCGCTTGTTTCGGAACCCCTACTCGATACTACTAGAGAACGAGTGTGAACTCACCTCCCTAGACCTTCCCTAGACCTTACCTCTTCCGCGTACTGTCCCGCCTAACGGTACTTCCGGTACGCTTACTACACGTTTTTAAGTTTCGTAGAACGTAGAACCGCGCTGCCGAATGTGAAATTTTGTTTGTTAAGAGAGTGACTCGTCGGAGCGTGGACGGCCGTGGGCTTATAATTATCACACTCATGACCATTCACAGTCCGCAGTGCCGAGCACCAGGTTATCATTGCCGCTTGGGACTAGTCCGCGCGCTTGGGCGATGGGCGGATGAGCACCGGCCGTGCGGATCGCTCCTTCGGATCGTACTCGCACTCCTGCAGCGAGATCGGATACGGTGGGCCGAACGGGCCCTGCGGGCCGAGGCCGGACCCAAGGCAAATCGGTGGGTCAGTTTCGAGCATCTCGAAGGTCTGCAGGCCGGTGGCGTCCGCTGCCGTGACCTTCCAGTCGGCGCTGCCGAGCATGGCACCGACGCCGAAGCAGAGTGACGAGTTGAGTTTCGAGCGCACGAGGCACTTGGCGCACTCTTGGCCCTTGGGCGCAGGCTGCTTCGTGACCTTGTCGATCACGTCAAAACCCTGCGCGAACGCGCAGGTCGCGGGCGCGCACTCCGTCGAGTTTACGAAGGCAAAGTCGGACACGGAGCAGTCGCCAGCGGCAGAGGTGGCCGCGCAGAAATCGGCTCCGCCAACCGTCACTGTGAGCTGGTGAGAGGCCGCGCCGTGCGCTGCATTAACGCGCCAGAGCTGGTTCGGATCCGTTGCATTGCAATCGTCCGCGTTCATTACGGGCGCCCCCGCCGCGAGCGCGTTGACCACGAGCCCCGCCGCTGTAGCGAGCTGAGTGAGTCGCAGCATGGCTCTCTCGCAGGGGTACAGCAGGGGCTTCCACAGGCTTGACTCGTGTGAACCCGTTTTTTTCTAACGAAAAGCCAGGACGTCGCACACAGTGCTCCACGAGCGGCGACTTTGGGAAATTCATTTCCGAAAGTCTAGCACGAGCCAGGCTTGGTCCGGTGTTTTTGTGATGATGTGAATTCATCGATCTAAGTTCGATGTGTCCTCCGTGAAAGTTTTCTGGGAAGGCTCTGCGCCAACTCCTACCGTATTCATTCCCCCGCGTTGAACAATGTTGAAAAACTAATAAACAACACTATCTCCCTCACTCCGCTCCCCGCAGACGGCGTCGGAGGCATGGTGGCGCGCCTACCAGCCCTTGGGAAGATTTTTCCAGCATATTGGCACGCCCAACGGCATGCCCAACGGCACGCGCCAGCAGCCCTGTCGATCGACGCGGCGATGGCACTCGCGGCGGAAATGGTGCCTGTCTCAGCGGCGCAGCTCAATGGAGATTTCTACGAATTGGTGCGAACCACCAATGCGAGGATGGCGCTCGACAGTTTAGGCAATGGCTTGATCACATTTCTCGCAGCCTCTGTGCTTGTGGTGCCCGTCTCTAAAGTCTTGAAGGTCACGCCCGTTCTCGGCTTCCTTTTGCTCGGCTGCGCCATCGGCCCGTATGGGTTCGGACTCTTCTCGAACACGGAAGCGGACATCAAGCTCGGCGACTTTGGGATCCTGTTCCTGCTCTTCATCGAGGGTCTGAATCTGTCGCCCGACCGCTTGGAAAAACTTGGGAGCTTCTTCCAGCTGGGCGTGTCGCAGATGCTGCTGAGCATCGGCTTCTTCTTCTTCTCGACGCTGTTCCTCGGTCCTCAGCTTCTCACCTTCTTTGAGTTCTTTATCCCGCTCGATGATCAGCTACTCCGCCCGATCCTCTCGTCGCCCGTCACGGCCTTCTGCATCGCCGCCGCGGGAGCGCTCTCCTCGTCAGCCTTCGCGCTCCCGGTACTCAAGGAGAAGGGGTGGGAGGGGCGAGCGGACGGCATCGCAGCGCTCGCGGTGCTCTTGCTGCAGGACCTCGCTGTTGCACCGCTGCTCGTCATCATCCCTCTCCTCGCGGGCAGTGGGCCGCAGGACAATTTTTCGTTCCTGCTGCTCGTCGCCAAGGCGACTTTTGGCTTCGGCGGCGTGCTCGCTCTCGGTTCGGTCGTGCTCCGACAACTCTTCGAAGTCGTCGCCTCTTCGCGCTCGTCGGAGACCTTCGTCGCGGCCACTCTCCTCGTGGCGGTGGGCATGGGTGCGATTGCTGAGGAGCTCGGCCTCTCGTCAAGCACGGGCGCCTTTGCGGCCGGCGTGCTCCTCGCGGGCACAAAGTACCGCGCAGCCATCGAGGCGGACATCAAGCCATTTGAAGGCATCCTTCTGGGAGTCTTCTTCCTCACGGCGGGCGCGACCCTCGACCCGGCCCTCGTGCTGCATGAGTGGCCGACGCTCTTGACGGGCATCATCATCTTCATCCTCGTCAAGGCGGGTCTGCTCCTTGTCGTGGGCGAGTCGGCGCTTGGGCTGCGCAGCCGCGCTGATGCCGTGCGCGTGGCTTTGCTGCTCTCGGGCGGCGGCGAGTTCGCCTTCATCATCTTCAAACTCGCCGAGAATCTAGGCGTGTTGCCGCATCAGCTCGGCCAGCTACTGACCGCGTCGGTCATCATCTCGATGAGTCTCACGCCCTTGCTCGGCGAGGCGGCCGAGGCCCTGGGGGCTGTGATCGAGCGGGCGGAGCAGAAAGACGAGGCGACCGTTGAAGCGGATCGGCTCTTTGACGCCATCGACACCGACGGCAGCGGCACTCTGACGCGTACCGAGCTGCAACTTCATCTGCTAGGTGGCGATCGGTCGCCCGGCTTCCTCGGCCGCATCAACATGCCGTTTGACGCGCTCTTCACCGCGCTGGACACGGACGCTGACGGCGTCATCTCGCGAGACGAGCTGCGCCTGGGGTACGTCGAGATGTGCACTGGAGGTGCTCGCGTAGCGGCGCTGCAGCAGAGCGCCGCCGAAGAGAATGGCCGCGTGCTCACGGCAAGCGACGCGTACGTCGTGTGTGGCTTTGGCGAGATCGGCCAACGTGTGTGCGACGAGCTCAGCAGCGTCTTCGAAGGGTCGGATCTGATCGCGTTCGATCGCGACCCGAAGCGCGTCGCCGTCGGCATGCAGCGCCAAGTGCGTGTCATCTATGGCGACGGGGCCTCCGAGACGCTCCTCAAGGCCTCGGGTATCGAGGAGCCGCGCGCGATCATCGTCTCCTACTCACAGAGCTCGCGCTGCCTCGACGCCACGCGCCGGCTGCGCGACGTTTTCCCACAGACGCCCATCTACGTGCGCGCGGCCTCGGAGGAGGAGGTGACACCACTCCTCGAGGCAGGCGCCACCGAGGTAGTCGTCGAGACGAACGAGGCTGCGGTGCGCCTCGCCAGGCTGCTGACGGAGTCGAGTAAAGTAGAGCTGGGCGGTGGCGAGGGGATTGAGACGAGCTGAGCCGGTCGGCCGGTGACCAAAGCAGAGGAATCATGATCGAGATGAGAATGACGGCGGCGGGATGAGGAGCTAGATTGGTTGTCTTCCAGAGCGAACAACGTTAAGGGCGGCAGGCGCAACATCTCGACCCGTACTGTCAAGCCCGATGCGCCAGCGGGCGGGTGAAATCTGAGCGCGCAACAACCAACATAGTTAGGACCATGCATCGCAACGTTCGGTAGTTCTCGTGCTGGGCTTTTATCCCATGAAATACACAAACGGCTTGCCAGACGATCTGGCGCGCTCATGTGAGCGCCTGTCACGATCGACGCAGTTTGTCATCTCAGACAGGTTTGAAACGAACGTACCTCGGAACGACGGTCGTGTAAGTTGTTCGTAACATAACTTTCGCAATTGATAACTCGCGAGTTTGCAGTTTGCGTTCCGCCCTCGGCCTCTCGCGGCGGATGACCGGCTTCAATCTGCACCTGTCATCGAACATGCAACATCAAAAAGTGCTCGATCTGACAGTGTCAGTCGGAACCTGTCATCGAGATAAAACGTCGACAATGACAGGGATGTATTTTAGCCACACACAACTGCCAACGCGCATCCGGGTGCCAACGAGCGTTATGCCGATGACGGGGGCAACCCAAATACCTGTCATCCTGAAAACGATGTGATGATGATAGTCTTGGGTGAAATCAAGTCAAGTCAAGTCTATACAGAAACAACAGACAACCAAACGGAAGCCTATCG
>ENA-UOXK01000316-UOXK01000316.1-mixed-culture-metagenome-genome-assembly--contig:-NODE-316-length-36245-cov-7.561398_pt1 | contig 36245 bp, 25 predicted proteins | sample MGYA00238160_ERZ761638 | MGnify/ENA primary metagenome ERZ761638 (study PRJEB28912, sample SAMN08777098) | mixed culture metagenome | isolation source: Freshwater growth medium | place: USA...
GGGCTTCAGCCATGTCCAGGCACACAGCGCAGGGATTTGTGCAGAGGGACCCTAATGCGTATGCCCCCAATAGAGCAGCGCATCGCGGTCTTCCACCGACAGCGACACGGTGGCTCCCACCGGCAGCAGCACCTTGGTGGGCACGTGGCCAAACGGCAGGTTCGTGAGCACCGGCGACTTGATCTGCGAGCGAAGCCAGTCCACCACCGACTGCAGCTTGTAGCCCTTGTCGTGCGGCGCCAGCTTGAAACTGGTGAACTGCCCCAGCACCACGGCCTTTTGCCGCGCCAGCACGCCAGCGTGCAGCAGCTGCGTGAGCATGCGCTCGATGCGGTACGGATGCTCGTGCACGTCCTCCAGAAAAAGCACGCCGCCTTTCACGTCGGGTAGGTAAGGTGTGCCCACCAGCGACGCCAGCACCGACAGGTTGCCGCCCCACAGCGTGGCGCTTTTCACGTACACGTCGGGCACGGCAGGCTTTCCGGTGGTGGCATGCGGCTTTTCACGGTGCATGCGCCAGCCCGAACCCTCGCCGTGGCCGCTGAGCAAGTCGTCAAAACAGGCTTCCATGATTTCGTCGGGCTCGCCGCCGGCCACGCCAAAGTCGGCCCCCAGCGATGGCCCGGCCCACGACGTGGCACCGGTTTGCGCCAGCAGCGCCAGCTGAAACGCGGTGAAGTCGCTCACGCCCACAAAACGGGTGCCCTTCTCGACCGCCTTGGCCACGGCCTTGTAGCGGATGCCTCCGAGCAGGCGCGACAGGCCATAGCCCCCGCGCGAGATCAGCGCCACGTCGGCACCGCTGGCCGCTGCGCGGTGTATGGCAGCCAGCCGCGTGGCATCGTCGCCGGCAAAGCGGGTGTGCACGGCCAGCGCGTCCGGGTCCACCTCCACCTCATGCCCCAGGGCCTGCAGCCGGGCAATGCCGCGCCGGAAGGCCGGCTTGTCGCGCACGGCGCTGGATGGCGAGTAGATGTAGATGTGCTTGGGACCGTGGTCGTGGTCGTGGTCGCACTGCGAAGGGTCGTGATCGTGTTGCAAAGCGCTCGGGCCGCCGGGGCCCGCTCCATAGACGGGGTGCGCTGCTGCCGGGTGATGGAAGGGCCACCAAACCCCGGCAGCAGGTGAATTTTTCAGTGCGCGAAGTATTCCACAGCCCGCGCCGCAATGGCCTCGCCATGCTCCTGCACGAAGTGCCCAGCGGCAGGCAGAACCCACGGTTCCGGGCAGCCGCGAAGTTCCTGCCGCATGGCCTGCATGGTGGCCAGGCCGAGCACCGGGTCTTGCGGGCCCACCACCATCAGGCTGCGGCCTTGCCACTGCTGGCGCCAGAAGTCGCGCGCGGCACGCGATACCGCTGCGCCTTCGTCATCCGGCGCGGCAGGCACCCGCTCGGGAAAGGCCCGCAACGCAGCGCGATAGCCACGGTCGGGAAACGGCGCATCGTACGCAGCGCACTCCGCCTGCGTCAGATGCGGGTTGCCGCGGCCGAACAGCCGCCCCACGCCGTACAGCGGCTTGTCGCGGCACATGGCGCGCCACTGCACGAAGCCGGGCGACAGCGGCACATCGCCCGTGGCCAGCAGCGTGTTCATCACCAGCAGGCCTTCAAAACGCTGGGGCATTTCCATGGGCAGCGTCAGGCCCAGGATGCCGCCCCAGTCCTGCACCACCAGCACCGTGCGCTGCAGGTCCAGGCGCTCCACCAGTTCCAGCAGCACCTGGCGGTGCCATCCCAGGCGGTGGGCCGACTCCTTTTTGGGCTTGTCGCTTTTGCCAAAGCCGATCAGGTCCGGTGCCACCACGCGGTCACCGGCGGCGATGAAAGCGGGCAGCATGCGCCGGTACAGATAGCTCCACGCCGGGTTGCCGTGCAGGCACAGCCAGGTGCGTGGCGCAGTCATCGGATCTGGCGGGCCTTCGTCCAGGTAGTGCATACGCAGGCCGCCCAGACTGGGCAGGTCGCTCACATAGTGCGGCGCCCAGGGGTAGCCGGGCAGGCCGGCAAAGGCAGCATCAGGGGTGCGCAGCGCGTCGTCGCGCAGCGGGTGGCTGGCCAGTGCCCGGGCACGCTGCTGCTGGCGCCGCTGCCGAAAAAAGTCGCCGAGCAGTGCAGCGCACGCATCGGCAAGCACGCCGCCCTGCACCACGGTCCGGTGGTTCAGCTTTTCATGCGCAAACAGGTTGAGCACCGATCCGGCTGCGCCGGTCTTGGGCTCGGCCGCGCCGAACACCACCCGCGCCAGCCGCGCGTGCAGCATGGCGCCGCTGCACATGGCACAGGGTTCCAGCGTCACGTACAGGGTGCAGTCGTCCAGCCGGTAGTTGCCCAGCCGCTGCGCCGCTGCGCGCAGCGCCACGATCTCGGCGTGGGCGGTCGGGTCGTGGCCGTCCACCGGGGCATTGCGGCCCGTGGCAATGACCTGACCGCCTTGCACCACCACGGCGCCCACAGGCACCTCGCCTGCACGCGCAGCCGCCTGCCCCTCGGCCAGCGCAAGCTGCATGAAATACGCATCGGTGTTGGTGGTCATTGCTATTATTTTAATAGCTATAAAACCAACACTATCAAGCGACGGTTGCTTATTTCATTCATTTTTCACCGTCCGGCATGGGTCTCGCCTGCTGCATGAGCCCCTCCATCTGCTGACGGACCTGGTCCTGCATCTGCCGGCTTTGCTCGCGCACATTGCCGGCAGGGGCCACAGCCGGGTCGGCAGGAACGGCCGAGGCGCCGGGCACCGCCACTGCGGGGGCCCGCACCGCCGACAGCTGATTCTTGGCAAGCAGGGCCACCACGGCCAGAACCACCAACAAACCCACCAGTCCGAATAGTCCACGCATGCTTCTTGCTCCTTGCCGCAGCGACAGGGTCCGACTGTAAGGGAAGCGCTGTCCGCCCTGCCCCAACGAAAACGGCCGCACAGGGCGGCCGTTTTGCGAACTCCGGCGACCGCCTCAGTTCAGCGCCACGCGGCTACCGTCCTTGAAGGTGTACAGAGTCACGGCGGGTGTCGTCAGCTCGCCCTTGGCGGTGAAGGCGATGTTGGCAGTCACGCCCTTGTAGTCGGCCTTGGCGATGAAGGGCGTGAACACCTTGGGATCGACCGAGTTGGCGCGCTTCATTGCGTCGGCGAGCACCATGGCTGCGTCGTAGGCATACGGGCTGTAGATCTGGAACTGGCCGGGGAACTTCGCGTCGTAGCGCTTTTTCCAGTCGGCCCCGCCCTGCATCTTGTCCACCGATGCGCCACCGGTGGCGCAGGTCACGTTGCGCAGCGCGGGGGTCTTGCCCGACAGTTCAGGCAGCTTTTCAGTGCACAGCGCATCGCCGCCAAAGAACTTCACGCCGCCCAGGCCCAGCTGCTCCATCTGGCGCAGCATGGGGCCGGCCTGCGCATCCAGGCCGCCGTAGAACACCGCGTCGGGCTTTTTGCTCTTGAGCGACGTGAGGATGGCCATGAAATCGGTGGCCTTGTCGTTGGTGAACTCCTCGCCCACCACCTTCAGACCCTTTTGCAGCGCAGTCGCCTTGAACACCGCGGCCACGCCCTGGCCGTAGGCCGTGCGGTCATCAATGATGGCCACCGACTTGAGCTTGAGGTGGTCGGCCGCAAACAGCGCGAGCGCAGCGCCCAGGGCGTTGTCGTTGGCGATCAGGCGAAACGACGTCTTGTAGCCTGGCTTGGTCAGGTCGGGGTTGGACGCCGACGCCGTGATGTGCGGCAGGCCGCACCGGTCATACACGGTGGATGCAGGGATCGACGTGCCCGACTGTAGGTGGCCCACCACGCCCGCCACCTTCTGGTCACACAGCTTTTGCGCCACGGCGGTGGCCTGGCGCGGGTCGCCCGCGTCATCTTCCGCGGCAATTTCAAACTTGATCTTCTTGCCGCCGATCACGAGGTTTTGGGCATTGAGGTCGTCAATCGCCAGGCGCACACCGTTTTCGGTGTCCTTGCCGATGTGGGCAATGCCGCCCGACACAGGGCCTGCATGGGCGATCTTGACGGTCTGCACATCCTGGGCAAACACAGGGGCCGCCAGCAGCGAGCATGCAGCCACGGCAGCTGCCGCGGAACGGGAAAGACGGGGCGAAAAAGCGAGGCGCAAGGGGTTTCTCCAGAAAGCGGGGGGCAGCGCCGCAAGCCCGGGGTGGCCGCAGCGAAGCCCGCATCCTAGCCACGCCAGGGGCCCGATCCGGGAAATGATATGCAAACTTAGCAATTAGCATTTCCCATTACGTTTGCTTATGAAACAGAACCGAACGGCTGCGCCGCTATTCCTGCCGCCGCGATGTGCCATGGCCCGACCGGCGGGCGGCTGGGATAATCCCGCCCATGTCTCTCCTGCCCCACCAGCTCGAACTGCTCTCGCCTGCGCGCGACGCAGACATTGGCATCGAAGCCATCAACCACGGCGCCGACGCCGTCTACATCGGCGGCCCGGCCTTTGGCGCACGGGCTGGCGCTGGCAACGACATCCGCGACATCGAACGCCTGGTGAAGCACGCGCACCGCTTCAACAGCCGCATCTTCATCACGCTCAACACCATCCTGCGCGACGACGAGTTGGAAGCCGCGCGCCAGATGGCCTGGCAGGTGTACGAGGCCGGCGCCGATGCGCTCATCATCCAGGACATGGGCCTCCTCGAAATCGACCTGCCCCCCATCCAGCTGCACGCCAGCACCCAGACCGACATCCGCACCCCCGAAAAAGCCCGCTTTCTGCAGGACTGCGGCCTGTCTCAGATCGTGCTGGCACGCGAGCTGACGGTGCAGCAGATCGCCGCCGTGCACAAGGCCCTGGGGTCGGTCGATGCGCCTGGCCGCGCCAACATCGAGTTCTTCATCCACGGCGCACTGTGCGTGGCCTACAGCGGCCAGTGCAACATCAGCCATGCGCAAACCGGCCGCAGCGCCAACCGGGGCGACTGCAGCCAGGCCTGCCGCCTGCCCTACCAGGTGACCGATGCGCAGGGCCGCTTTATTGCGCACGACAAGCATGTGCTGAGCATGAAGGACAACAACCAGAGCGACAACCTGCGCGCGCTCATCGATGCGGGCGTGCGCAGCTTCAAGATCGAAGGGCGCTACAAGGACATGGGCTATGTGAAGAACATCACCGCCCACTACCGCACGCTGCTCGACGAGATCATCGAAGAGCGCGAGGCCCAGGGCCGGCCGCTGTCCCGCTCATCCAGCGGGCGCACCACCTTCACCTTCACCCCCGACCCGCTGCAGAACTTCAACCGCGAGTTCACCGACTACTTCGTCACTGGCCGCAAGGAAGACATCGGCGCCTTCGACACTCCCAAGAACCCGGGCCAGGCGATTGGCTGGGTGACCAAGGTCGGCCCCGACTTTGTGGAGCTGGAAGTGAGCGACCCCAGCACGGTGCTGCACAACGGCGACGGCCTGTGCTACTACGACCTGCACAAGGAGCTGGTGGGCATGGCCATCAACGTGGCCGAGCCCGTGTCGGCCCGCAGCGTCGGCCAGTGGCGCGTGTACCCCAAAGACCCGATGGATGGCTTCAAGGACCTGCGCAAGGGCACCGAGATCAACCGCAACCGCGACATGGACTGGGTGCGCACGCTGGAGAAAAAGTCCAGCGACCGCCGCATCGGCCTGTGGACGCACCTGAGCGAAACGCCCACCGGCTTCAGCCTGATGCTGACCGACGAGGACGGCAATGTGGGCAGCGCCAACGTGCAGCAGCCCCACCAGCCAGCCACCGACACCGCCAAGGCCGAGGCCAGCCTGCGCGAGCAACTGGGCCGCTTTGGCGCCACGGTCTTTGCGGTGCACGACATTGCACTGCAGCTGTCGCAGCCGTGGTTTGTGCCCGCCTCGGTGCTCAACGCGCTGCGCCGCGATGCCGTGGCCGACCTCGAGGCCAACCGCGCCCGCAACTTTGCCCGTCTGCCGCGCGCCACGCCGGTAGAGCCGCCTGCGCCCTACCCCGAAGACACACTCTCGTTCCTGGGCAACGTGTTCAACCACAAGGCCCACGACTTCTACGTGCGCCACGGCGTGAAGGTGATCGACGCGGCCTACGAGGCGCACGAAGAGGAAGGCGAAGTCAGCCTCATGATCACCAAGCACTGCGTGCGCTTTTCCATGAGCCTGTGCCCCAAGCAGGCCAAGGGCGTCACCGGCGTGCAGGGCACCATCAAGGCCGAACCCTTGATGCTGATCAACGGCAAGGAAAAGCTGACCTTGCGCTTTGACTGCAAGCCCTGTGAAATGCACGTGGTGGGCAAGATCAAGCGCCAGGTGCTCAACCAGGCCAAAGACATCCCTCTGACCTTCTACAAAGCCCGGCCGCAAAACGCGCACTGACGCACCGGCGTGCGGCCGCACCGTTTCGCCTGCCGCATGCCCCCTTCCAACGCTCCCCACCTCCACACCCCCGAAGCCGTCGCCCAGGCCCACGGCGTCGCGCCTGACGCGGGCCTGCATGCCGACGAGGCACTGCGCCGCAGCGCCACCCACGGCGCCAATGAGCTGGCCACCGGACCAGACCGCCCCTGGTGGCATCTGCTGGCCGACCAGTTCAAGGACTTCATGGTGCTGGTGTTGCTCGGAGCAGCCGCCATCGCAGGGCTGGTGGGCGAAGTCACCGACACGCTGGTGATCCTCGTCATCGTGGTGCTCAACGCCGTCATCGGCTTTGTGCAGGCCTGGCGCGCCGACCAGGCCATGGCGGCGCTGCGCCAGCTGGCGGCAGCGCATGCCACGGTGCTGCGCGGCGGTGCGGTGCAGGTGGTGCCCGCCAGCGCGCTGGTGCCCGGCGACATCGTGCTCCTGGAAGCCGGTAACCAGATTCCGGCCGACCTGCGGCTCATCGAGATTGCGCAGCTGCAGGTGGATGAATCGGCGCTGACGGGCGAATCCATCACCGTCGCCAAACAGACGCAGGCCCTGGCAGCGGAAGACGTGGGAGCCCTGGGCGACTGCACCAACATGGCCTTCAAGGGCACCACCGCCACCCATGGCCGGGCACGCGGCGTGGTGGTGGCCACCGGCATGCGCACCGAGCTGGGCAAGGTGGCCACGCTGCTGGATACCGACGAGCGCAGCACGCCCCTGCAGTTGCGGCTGGCGGCCTTTGGCAAGCGCCTGGCCCTGGCGGTGCTGGGCATCTGCGCCGTCATATTCGTGGTGGGTATCTTGCGCGGCGAGGCACCGCTGCTGATGGCCCTCACGGCCATCAGCCTCGCAGTGGCAGCGATCCCGGAGGCCCTGCCCGCCGTGGTCACGGTGCTGCTGGCGCTGGGTGCACGCCGCATGGTGGCGGCGAACGCGCTGGTGCGGCGCCTGCCGTCGGTGGAAACGCTGGGCTCGGTCACCACCATCTGCTCGGACAAGACTGGCACCCTCACGCAAAACCGCATGCATGCCGAGCTGTTGCTGGCGCACGGCCAAACCTGGGTGCCCGGCGATCCGCTGCCCGGCCCCGTGCATGCCGAGGCGCTGCGCGCCGCCGCGCTGTGCAACGACGCCACGGCGGGCCCGGGCGAAGGCAGCAAGCCAGGCGCGGCGCAGGCCGGCGCCCACTGGCAAGGGGATCCCACCGAAACCGCACTGGTGCTGGCCGCACACGCGGGCGGCCTGGAAAAGACCGCGCTGGAGGCCGCCTGCCCGCGCGTGCAGGAGCAGCCGTTCGACTCGGACCGCAAGCGCATGACCACCTTCCACCAGGTGGCCCACGGGGCGCACCCCGGCCTGGTGGCCTACACCAAGGGCGCGCCGGAATCCGTGCTGCCGCGCTGCACCCGCCAGTGGACGCCCGATGGCCCGGCGCCGCTCAACGCCGATGCCGTGCTGGCCAGCGCCAGCCGCCTGGCCACGCAAGGGCTGCGCGTGCTGGCGCTGGCCCGGCGCGACCATACCCGGCTGCCCGACACCAACGACATCGACGCGGTGGAAAGCCAGCTGCACCTGCTGGGGCTGATCGCGCTCATCGACCCGCCCCGGGCCGAAGCACAGGCGGCGGTGCGCGACTGCATCAGCGCGGGCATCACGCCCGTCATGATCACCGGCGACCACCCGGCCACCGCGCGCGCCATTGCCCACCGGCTGGGCATCGTGCAGGACCCGGACGCACCCGTGCTGACGGGTGCCGACCTTGCCGGCATGGACGATGCCGCCCTGCGGGCTCGCGTCGAACAGGTGCGCGTGTATGCCCGCGTGGACCCGGCGCAGAAGATCCGCATCGTCGAGGCGCTGCAGGCGCAAGGCCACTTTGTGGCCATGACGGGCGACGGCGTGAACGACGCCCCGGCGCTCAAGCGTGCCGACATCGGCGTGGCCATGGGCCAGGGCGGCACCGATGTGGCGCGCGAGGCAGCGAGCCTGGTGCTGCTGGACGACAACTTCGCCAGCATCGTGGCGGCGGTGCGCGAAGGCCGCCGCATCTACGACAACATCCGCAAGTTTGTGCGCTACGCCATGACGGGCAATTCGGGCGAGATCTGGACGATCTTTCTGGCCCCGCTGCTGCTGCTGCCGATTCCGCTGCAGCCCATCCACATCCTGTGGGTCAACCTTGTTACCGATGGCCTGCCCGGCCTGGCGCTGGCGGCAGAACCGGCCGAGCCCGGCATCATGCAGCGCCCCCCGCGGCCTCCGCAGGAGAGCCTGTTTGCGCACGGCATGTGGCAGCACATCCTGGGCGTGGGCCTGCTCATTGGCGGGCTGTGCCTGGCGGTGCAGGCCTGGGCGCTGCACACCGGGCGCGAGCACTGGCAAACCATGGTGTTCACGGTGCTGACGCTGGCGCAGATGGTGCATGTGATGGCCATCCGCTCGGAGCAGCAGCCCCTGTGGCGCATCGGCCTGCTGAGCAACCGCCCCCTGCTGGGCGCCGTGGTGCTCACGTTTGGCCTGCAGATGGCCACGATCTACGTGCCCGCACTGAACCCGGTCTTCAAGACCGAGCCGCTGACCCTGGCCGAGCTGGGCGTGTGCGTGGCAGCGGCGCTGGTTGTCGGCGTGGCGGTAGAGCTGGAAAAAGCCTGGCGCAAGCGCCGCCGCGAGGAGGGCTAACCAAGGGCCCGGTGGCTGAGCCTGACGGCCGCAAAGCCGTTGACTCAGTCCGCGCGCGCCAGCGGCAAAAACACGCGCACCGCAGTGCCCTCGCCCACCACGCTGTCGATCTCCAGCGCACCCTGGTGCAGGGCCACGATTTCCTTGACGATGCTCACCCCGAGGCCCGTGCCCTGGATGGAGCCCGATGCATCGGCCCGGTAAAAGCGCTCGCCCACCCGCGCCAGCTGCTCGGGCGACAGGCCGATGCCGTGGTCGCGCACCGTCAGCCACACGCCGGGGCGTTGCTGGTCCAGCGCGGCCGGTGTCGGGCCCGGTGCCAGCGATACCGTCACGTCACCGCCGTCAGGCGAATACTTATAGGCATTGGTCAGCAGGTTGACCAGCACCCGCTGCAGGTGGGCCCGGTCGCCCACCACCTGCGACGGGCAACCAGGTTGCAGGTGCCATTGCGGCGCAGTGCGCCCTTCAGGTGCCTGAAAGCCCGCAAGCACTTCGGTCGCCACTTGCGCCAGTTCCAGCGGCAGGCGTTCCATGTCCGCACCTTCGCTGGATTCGAGCCGGCCCAGATTCAACAGGTCGTCGATGATGCTCACCATGATGCGCGACTGCCGGTACACCACTTCCAGCGCCTGTGCACGGCGGGCAGGCGGCATATCGCGGGTGTGCATCAGCTCGGCAAAGCCGAAGATGCTGGCCATGGGGGTGCGTAGCTCGTGGGCGGCCGTGGTGAGGAATTCGCTCTTGAGGCGCTCCACTTCGGTCTCGTGCGTCACGTCGCGCAGGCACAGCACCGACTGCACCTGCGCCCCGCGGCCCTCGCGCCATTGCAGCGCCAGCACCTTGCGCTCGGGTGTGGCCAGCTCGATCAGGTAGCGCTGGCCAGCCCGCTCGGCATCCGCCACGGCGGCCAGGGAACCCAGCGCATGTGCGGCGTCACAACGCTGGTCCAGCGCCCGCGCAAAGTCTTTTTCCGATAAACCCAGCACGTCGGCCGAAGTGAAAGAGGTCAGCTCGGTGAACGCCGGGCTCACGTACACCAGCGTGCCGTCTGCATCAAACGATGCAAACCCGTCGGGGCTCAGGCCCAGCACGGCCTCCAGCTGCTCATGGCTCTGCCGCAGCTGCGTGGCCAGGGCAGAGATGGCGGCAGAAATCGCGGCCATGTCGTCTGGGTTGCGCGCCGCAGCCATGCCGTCGGCGCCTCCGTCAGTCATCGAAGAGAGCGTCTGCCGCAAGCTGGCAATGGCTGCGCGGCGCACTTGCAGCTCCGTCTGAATGGCGCGCTGCAGCTCGCGCCGGTCGGTCACGTCGCGGATGGAGCCGACAACACGCGTAGGCTTGCCCTTGTCATCATGAAACGCCTTGCCAGCCATGTGAAACCACAGGTAACTGCCATCAGCCTTGCGCAGCCGGAAGTCCTGCTCGAACGGGGTCCCCGCCAGCGTGTTTTCCCAGATCGCATCCATCACGCCCGCACGCTCCTCCGGGTGCAGGCAGGCCTCGAAGGCCGGGATTCCCGATGCAAATACGCTGGGCTCGTAGCCCAGCCACTGCGGCAGCACTTCGGACACAAACAGCTGGCGCTGGCGAACGCGGTAATCCCACAGCGCCTGGTTGCTGCCGGCCACGGCCAGTTCGTAGCGCTGCTCGCTGAATACCAGCGACTGCTCGGATTCGCTCTCGCGGTGCACGCCGCGCGAAGCCAGCAGCAGGCCCACACCCGAAAACACCGCTGCCGCCACCGCCATGGCCCCCAGCAGCAGTTGCTGCATGAACCGGTTGGCCTGCCCCAGCGTGTCCGAAAACTGTTGCTGCAGGGGCGTGAGCGCGGCATTCAGGCGCGTGACCTCGGCCATGAGCGGCAAGCGCGCCTGCACGTCGTCGCAGCGGGCCTGCACCATGGCGTGCAGTTGTTGCGCCAGGGCGTCGATCTGCAGCAGCAGGTCTTCCGCACGTTCCCAGATGGACAGCACCTCGCGCAGCAGGCCCACATTGCCGAAGTACCGCACGAGCCGGACCATGCCGGGGATGTCCTCGGCCTGGTTGCGGCCCTGCAGAAAGCCGCGCCGGATCTCCTGCATGTCGGGCTCGTCCTTGACCAGCTCGAGCCGCGCAATCCGGTCGCCCATCGGGATGGCCATGGCCTCGCGGTAGGCATCAAAACTCTCGGGACGGCAGTCGCGGTGGTAGGCGTGCAGCCACTGCACGGCATCCTTTTGGCCCTTGGACCACAGGCTCTCGCCCCCAACGTACGCGCGCCCGGCCGACACGAAGTGAAAGCTCAGCGCCGCCACCATCCACAGCAGCACGGCCGTCAGCAGAAATGGCCACACCAGCCGCAGGGTGCGCAGGCCTATGTGCAGCGGCGCGATGTCTGCAGGCATGCTGGCAGACGAGCGCTGCTTTGAATCATTTATGGCATTTTCTGGCGTATAGCCCATGACTATCACCACTTTTCCAGGGTTTGCATCTTCTCGACACCGGTTGGATCGATTGGCAAATTTCTCACTTAAATCATATCACCAAGATGGTGTGTAGGCGACGATGGGCTGGCGCGGCTCCCCACCGGGGCACGCATAAGCAAATGGACATTGCGTTGTTCAGAGCCCCCCGCTTCGCTGCAAGAATGCGCAGGTGCCGGCCAAAGCGGCCCGGCCCACATCCCCTTGTTCAGACACCCGGAGAAACCGCCCCATGAAGCTTGAGACCCTTGCCGTGCACGCCGGCTACAGCGCCGACCCCACCACCAAAGCGGTGGCGGTGCCCATCTACCAGACGGTGGCCTATGCGTTTGACAGCGCCCAGCACGGCGCGGACCTGTTTGACCTGAAGGTGCCGGGCAACATCTACACGCGCATCATGAATCCGACCACCGACGTGCTGGAAAAGCGCGTGGCAGCGCTAGAGGGCGGCATTGCTGCGCTGGCTGTCGCGTCGGGCATGGCCGCCATCACCTATGCCATCCAGACCATTGCCGAGGCGGGCGACAACATCGTGTCGGCCAGCACGCTCTACGGCGGCACCTACAACCTGTTTGCCCACACGCTGCCCCAGCAAGGCATCACCACCCGCTTTGCCGACCCGCGCGACCCGGCCAGCTTTGCGCAGCACATCGATGCGCGCACCAAGGCGATCTTCATTGAGTCCATCGGCAACCCGCTGGGTAACGTGACGGACATCCGCGCGCTGGCCGACGTGGCCCATGCGCACGGCATCCCGCTGATCGTGGACAACACCGTGCCCAGCCCCTACCTGCTGCGCCCCATCGAGCACGGCGCCGACATCGTGGTGCACTCGCTCACCAAGTACCTGGGCGGCCACGGCAACAGCGTGGGCGGCGCGATTGTGGACAGCGGCAAGTTCCCGTGGGCGGAGCACAAGGCGCGCTTTCCGCGCCTGAACGAGCCCGATGTGAGCTACCACGGCGTGGTCTACACCGAGGCCCTGGGCCCCGCCGCCTTCATCGGCCGCGCACGCGTGGTGCCGCTGCGCAATACCGGTGCGGCGCTGGCACCGCTCAACGCGTTCCTGATCCTACAGGGCATTGAAACCCTGGCGCTGCGCATGGACCGCATCTGCGACAACACGCTGGCCATTGCCCACTACCTGCAAAAGCATCCCAAGGTGGAGTGGGTGCGCTACGCCGGCCTGCCCGACCACCCCGACCATGCGCTGGTGCAGCGCCAGTCGGGCGGCAAGGCTTCGGGCATCCTGAGCTTTGGCCTGAAGAGCAGCGATGCCGACCCGCGTGCGGCCGGTGCACGGTTTCTGGACGCTCTGCAGCTCTTTACACGCCTTGTGAACATCGGCGATGCGAAGTCGCTGGCCACGCACCCGGCCTCGACCACGCACCGTCAGCTCAACCCCGAGGAACTCGCCAAGGCCGGCGTGAGCGAAAGCATGGTGCGCCTGTCGGTGGGCATTGAGCACATCGACGACCTGCAGGCCGACCTGGCGAACGCGCTGAACCAGGTCTGAGGGAAAATTTCAAGTGTTTTAGGCCGCTAGCGCTTGATTCATATGCCTTGATAGCTATTATTTGTATAGCAAACAGGCTGCAGGGCGGGCAGCACGCGGCGCTGTTCAGGCGTCGCGCGCCAGCCGCACCCCGGTGAACTGCCAGCGCGCCGTGGCAGGAAAGAAGTTGCGGTAGCTGGTGCGCGCGTGGCCCGGCGGCGTGGCGCACGAGCTGCCGCGCAGCACGTACTGGTTGACCATGAACTTGCCGTTGTATTCGCCCACCGCGCCCTCGGCCGTGCGAAAGCCGGGGTAGGCCGCGTAGCTGGAGTGCGTCCACTGCCAGGCCACATCAAACAGCTGCTCCAGCGTATGGCCGTGGGCGGGCGCGGTCTGCGCGGCGTGCTCCCACTCCGCTTCGGTCGGCAGGCGGGCGCCAGCCCAGCGTGCATAGGCGTCGGCCTCGTAGTACGAGAGGTGCAGCGCAGGCGCATCACCCTGCAGCGGCTGCAGCCCGCCGAGGGTGAAGGCCTGCCAGCGGCCTTCGTCATGGCGCCAGTACATCGGGTGCGCAATGCCCTGGGCGGTGCGCCAGTCCCAGCCTTCGGCCAGCCACAGTGCCGGGTCGGCATAGCCGCCGCCGTCCACAAACGCGGCCAACTCCGCGTTGGTCACGAGCCGGGAGGCCAGCTCAAATGGCTGCAGGTACACGCGGTGGCGCGGGGTTTCGTTGTCGAAGGCAAAGCCTTCGCCGCCATGACCGATGTCGCACAGGCCGCCCTCCCACGGCAGCCACGCGTGGGCGCGGGCAGCGGGCAGCGGTGCATCCAGCGCCGTGGCCGCGTAGGGTGGGTACAGCGGGCTGCACCCCAGCAAGTGCTTGATGTCGGTCAGCAGCAGCTCCTGGTGCTGCTGCTCGTGCTGCACACCCAGTTCCACCAGGGCCGCCAGGTCGGGCCTTGCGGCCAGCGTGGGCATCAACTGCGCCATGCGTGCATCCACATCGGCACGGTAGGCCAGTACTTCGGCCAGCCCTGGCCGTGTGAGCAGGCCGCGCTGGGGCCGCGGATGCCGGGCACCCACGCCGTTGTAGTAAGAATTGAACAGCACCCGGAAGGCAGGGTTGAACGGCGCAAATCGCGGCTCGTTCGGTTCCAGCACAAAGGTCTCGAAGAACCAGGTGGTGTGCGCCAGGTGCCACTTGGCCGGGCTGGCGTCGGGCATCGACTGGGCGCCGCAATCCTCGGCAGACAGGGGCGCAATCAGCGCCTGCGAGCGCTGGCGGGTGGCGGCGTAGCGCGCGGCCAGTGGCTGGGCAGGCTTTTGCGGCTGCGCTGCAGGCAAGGTGGTGGTCAGCGGTGCGTTCATGGAGTCGGGACCTGGGCTCAGGGCTGGGCATGGACCATTGCAAACCAGCCGCGCTCATCTGTCCAGGCCTGTGCGCGCGAAAACCCGGCGCGTGCCAGCATGTCGGTGAACACCGGCACGGCGTACTTGTAGCTGTTTTCGGTGTGGATGCGCTCGCCCCGCCCGAAATGGCGCTCGCCACCCACCCAGCGCACATGCACCGGTGTGCTCGCCTCCAGGTGCATCTCGATGCGCGAATCGCCAGCGTTGAAGAACGCCCGGTGCTGCCACTGCTGCACGTCAAAGTCACTGCCAATCAGGCGGTTGACGTGCGTGAGCGCATTGCGGTTGAACTCGGCCGTGACGCCTGCTGCATCGTCGTACGCGGCTTCGAGCACCGCAATGTCCTTGGGCAGGTCGATGCCGATCAGCAATCCGCCATCGTCACCCGCCAGTTCACGCATCTGCGCCAGCAGCTGCAGCGCATGGGGCGGGTCGAAGTTACCGATGGACGAGCCGGGGTAGAACACCAGTCGCCCGCTCCGCGGCACATCGGCGGGCAACTGCACGGGCTGCGTGATGTCGGCCCCCAGCGCCCGTGCATCCAGCCCCGGGAAATCGCGGCGCAACCCCTGCACTGCATCGCGCAGGTAGTCGGCCGAGATATCCACGCCCACAAATCCGGCGGGCCGGATCAACCGGCACAGGGCCCGTGCCTTCTGGCAATTGCCCGCGCCCAGCTCAATCAGCGTGCGGCCCTGCCCTACCGCCTGCGCCATGGCGTCGGCATGCTTGTGCATGAGGGCGTTTTCGGTGCGCGTGGGGTAGTACTCGGGCAACCGCGTGATGGCCTCAAACAGGGCCGAGCCGCGCTGGTCGTAGAAATACTTGGGGGAGATGCTTGCCGGGGTCTGGCGCAACCCGTGCTTGATATCGTCGTAACCGTGGTCGGGCATGGGTGTCAATGTCTCGGGCAGCCAGGCCGCCGCATCGTCGTCGTCAAGGAATGCGGCAACCTGCTGGCCGCCGCACGGTGCACCCGGCCTTCCCGGCAGTGCCCGCTGCACATCGGGTGCGCGGCCATGGGCACGGGCACCGTTGCGCGATTGTGGGGGCAGCCGCGGTCGGGGTGTGTAGGCCAAATCCGAAAGGCCCTGCGGCGCGGTTTACCCGGGGCGTGCATCGGGTATCGGGCACGGCGTGCGCCTGGCGTGCGGCGCTGCGGCACACTCCCGCACAGTTTGCGGCGCAAAGCCCGGTACCCCGACGGCTGCGCCCCCCCTCACCTTCAACACCCACACTTCATGGATTCTGTCAGCCAGCTGGTATTGGGCGCATCCGTCGTCGTGGCCACCATGGGGCGGCGCACCGCCGCATGGAAAGCAGTGCTGTGGGGCGGCGTGGCCGGAACGCTGCCCGACCTGGACGCGCTGTACGACCACGGCGACGCCATCCTCAACATGGTGCTGCACCGGGCCGCGAGCCACTCTCTGCTGTACCTCACGCTGCTTTCGCTGCCGCTGGCGTGGCTGGTGGCACGCATCCACGGCGAACCCGACCTGCGCGCGCGCTGGTGGCTGGCGCTGTGGCTGGCACTGGTCACGCACCCGCTGCTCGACTGGATGACGGTGTACGGGACGCAACTGCTGATCCCGTTCACGGCCTTTCCGTATGGCGTGGGCAGCATGTTCATCATCGACCCGCTGTACACGCTGCCGCTGCTGGTGGGCGTGGTGGCCGCACTGTGCCTGCGCCACCACCGCGGGCTGGGCTGGGCGCGCTGGGGCCTGGTGCTGAGCACGGTGTACCTGGGCTGGAGCGTGGTGGCGCAGCAGCAGGCCACCGGCAAGTTCATGGCGTCTGCGCCCGAGCCAGGCCTGGCGTCTGCGCAAGTGCTGGTCACCCCCGCGCCCTTCAACACGCTGCTGTGGCGCGCGGTGGTGGTGACGCCCACGCACTATTACGAAGGCTATGCCTCACTGCTGGACGGCACACGCCCGGTGCGCTGGACGCGCCATGTCCGAGGCGCCGACCTCTATGCGCAGCACCGCGGCTACCCGCTGGTGGACCGCATCGCGCGCTTCAGCCACGGCTTTTTCAAGATGAGCGAAGCGGATGGCCAGGTCTTCATCACCGATCTGCGCATGGGCAGCGAGCCCGCCTACAGCTTTCACTTCAACCTCGGCACACCCGCGCAGATGGCCGCAGGCAACCAGCCCGCCACCCAGCAGTGGCAGCGCCCGGACCTTGCCAAGGCCCTGCCCTGGCTGTGGAAGCGCATGTGGGGCAACGATGTCGTGCTGTAAGGCCGCGTCTGATTGCGGCTGAACCACGCAACGCAGCAACCGGCACCACAACAAAAAAAGGCCGGCGCATGCGCCGGCCTTTTGCCTTGGGGGTTCTCGCAACGGGACAGAGCCCGTGGCTCAGAAGCGCCAGCCCAGACCCACGCCCACCAGAACAGGGTCTACCTTGAAGGTGCCGGCCTTGGCACCGAACGAGTACACATCGGTCTTGATGAAGACCTTCTTGACATCCACGTTCAGGTACAGGTTCTTGGCCAGCGGGATGTCCACGCCCACTTGCAGCGCTGCGCCAAAGCTGTTCTTGTCGATGCTGGGGTTCAGCGCAGCGGCCACGGCCGGATCAAAGCGAACGCTGGAAAAACGCGTGTAGTTCAGGCCGGCACCCACGTACGGCCTGAAGCCGGGGGCGTCGAAGTGGTACTGCAGCAGCAGCGTGGGTGGCAGGTGCTTGAGCGAGCCGATACCGGTGGCGCCCGCGCTGATGGTGTGCTTTTGCGGCACAGTCAAAACCAGCTCGGCGGCGATGTTCTTGTTGAAGAAGTACGTGATGTCGACTTCAGGAATGGTCTTGTCGTTGACCGACAGGCCCAGGCCCGTGGAATCCTTGTTGGCGCTATCGAGGTGCACGGCACGCGCGCGGACCATCCAGGGGCCTTCGGCCTGTTGGGCCAGGGCAGCGCCGCAAGACAGGGCACACAGAACGGCTACAGCCAGCAGATTTTTCTTCATGGTGATTATTCGCATCGGTTGGACGGGGACGACCCCCGTGCATGTATTGAAGCGTTGCATCACCAGGGCGACCTTGCCCTACCTCAAGGCATTAGCGTTTACCCTTGGTTTTTGGCGACCACGACGTCAGTGCGATGCCGATTTGCCACGGATGCGCTGGACCAGCTGCACCCCTGCCAGCACCAGGCCACCGGCCACGATGCCCACCACCGCGTTGAGCAGGTTGGGCACCAGCACATGCCACAGCCCGCCCACCGGCCAGTTCGACGCAGCAGCGCCGGCAGCTTCCACCGCGTGGTGCAGCGCTGGCACGCCATGCACCAGGATGCCGCCCCCCACCAGGAACATGGCCGCCGTGCCGGCGATGGACAGGCCCTTCATGAGCCATGGCGCGGCGCGCAGGATGCCCGACCCCACGGCCCGGGCTGCAGCGCTGCCCTTGCCCGTGAGCCACAGGCCCAGGTCATCAAGCTTGACGATGCCTGCCACGAGGCCGTACACGCCGATGGTCATGATGATGGCGATGCCCGACAGCACGGCCACCTGCTGCCCGAACGGCGCAGTTGCCACCGTGCCCAGCGTGATGGCGATGATCTCGGCCGACAGGATGAAGTCCGTGCGCACGGCGCCCTTGATCTTGTCCTTTTCCATCGCCACCAGATCCACCGCCGGGTTGGCGTTGGCCCGCGCACGGCTTTCGTGCTCGGCCTCTTCCTCATGGGGCGCATGCAGCAGCTTGTGGGCCACTTTCTCGAAGCCCTCAAAGCACAGGAAGGCACCGCCCACCATCAGCAACGGGGTAACGGCCCAGGGTGCGAACGCGCTGATCAGCAACGCAGCCGGCACCAGGATCACCTTGTTGATGAACGAGCCCTTGGCCACGGCCCACACCACCGGAATCTCGCGGTCGGCGCGCACGCCGGTGACCTGCTGGGCGTTGAGCGCCAGGTCGTCGCCCAGCACGCCGGCTGTCTTTTGCGCGGCCACCTTGGTCATCACGGACACATCGTCCGCCATGGCCGCGCTCTTCTTGGCCGCCACCTTGGTCATCAGGGCGACGTCATCAAGAATGGTGGCGATATCGTCCAACAGGGCAAGCAGGCTGCCAGCGGCCATGGGAATTCCTTGAGGTGTAGAAGAGGCGCGACTATATCAACGCCATGGCCGAAACTCCGTCGGACGATGGCGGGTGCCAACGCCAGCGGGGATGGCCTCTGGTGGGGGCATTGCTGCCTGTGCCGCGCCGCCGGGCGCATACTCGAGGCCTCACCATCCCCGCGGGGGTCCAGCGAGCACCCGTGGACCCGCCGTCTTGCAGACGCTTTCCGCCGGCGCCCTGGCTCTGCGCCTTGACATGCCCGGCTACCTCACAAAGCAAGAAGACATCGCCATCCCCGGCGCTGCAGACCTCATCATCCGGTCCCTGTTAGACCGTCAGCAGTTCTCCGACCCCCTGGGCGCCGCTGAGGCGCTGGGCATCTCGTCGGCCACATGGCCGCTGTTCGGGCTGCTGTGGCCGTCGGGTTCGCAGCTGGCGCAGCGCATGGCCACGCGCTCCTTGAACGCTGGCGAGCGGGTCCTGGAAATCGGCTGCGGCCTGGCACTGGCCAGCCTGGTGTGCCACCGCCGCGGCGTGGACGTGACCGCGAGCGACTGCCACCCGCTGGCGTCGGACTTTCTGCGGGAGAACCTGCGACTCAACGGCATGCTGCCGCTCAAGTACCGCACGGGGCAGTGGGGCGCCGAGCCGACCGGCACGGCTGCTGACGTGCAGGGCCGGTTCGACCTGATCATGGGCAGCGACGTGCTGTACGAGCGCGACGCGCGGGGCAGCCTGGCCCGGTTCCTAGACCGCCACGCCACCGAAAGCGCCCAGATCTGGATCGTGGACCCCGACCGCGGCAACCGCTCGGCCTTCAGCAAGCAGATGGCCGCGCTGCGCTTCGAGGTGGTGGAAGAGCGGCTCGACCACCCCGCCCTGGCCGATGTGCCAGCGTACAAGGGCCGGCTGCTGGTGTACCAGCGCGCCTTAACGGCGGTTTAGGCGGGACACTGACCGGGGCGGGTGCCCGGCGCGCCAGCGCCACGCGCAGACCCAAGAGCCCGCGCAGCCTAAACGCCAGGGCAGCCGAGCAAGGGCCGCCCCGCAGCGAGGGCTGCGTCCCCCTTCCCGATTCGCGCAGCGAATTGAGAGAAGGGGGAAGGCGCGAAGCGACTCAGGGGGATGTACCTGCTACCCCACCCACTTGCGCGCATTGCGCCAGATGCGCATCCACCCGCTGTACTGCGCCGCGTCTTCGCTGGTCCAGCTCATCTGCACGTTGCGGAACACGCGCTCGGGGTGCGGCATCATGGCCGTGAAGCGGCCGTCCGCCGTGGTCACGGCCGTGAGGCCGCCCGCGCTGCCGTTGGGGTTGAAGGGGTACTGCTCTGTCGCCTTGCCGTGGTTGTCCACATAGCGCATCGCAGCAATGGCCTTGTCGGCATTGCCCCGGTACTTGAAGTTGGCATAGCCCTCGCCGTGCGCCACCGCAATCGGCAGGCGGCTGCCCGCCATGCCTTGCAGGAACAGGCTGGGCGATTCAAGCACTTCCACCATCGACAGACGTGCTTCAAAGCGCTCGCTCTGGTTGGTGGTGAAACGCGGCCAGGCCTCGGCGCCGGGAATGATGTCGGCCAGCTCGGCAAACATCTGGCAGCCGTTGCACACGCCCAGGCCAAAGGTGTCGTTGCGGGCGAAGAAGGCTTTGAACTGGTCGGACAGCGCCGGGTTGAAGGTGATGCTGCGCGCCCAGCCGATGCCCGCGCCCAGCGTGTCGCCGTAGCTGAAGCCGCCGCAGGCGACCACGCCCTTGAAGTCTTCGAGCTTGACGCGGCCGGTCTGCAGGTCGGTCATGTGCACGTCGTAAGCCTCGAAGCCCGCTTCGGTGAAGGCGTAGGCCATTTCCACATGCGAGTTCACGCCCTGCTCGCGCAGGATGGCGACCTTGGGCCTGGCGAGGTTGAGGTAAGGCGCGGCCACGTTGTCAGCAGCGTCAAACGTCAGGTGCACATGCAGGCCCGGGTCGGTGGACTCGCCCGCTGAGGCGTGCTCGGCGTCGGCATTGGCAGGGTTGTCACGCTGCTGGCAGATCTTCCAGCTTACGGCGTCCCACACCTGGTGCAGGTCGGCCAGCGGCGCGCTGAACACAGCCTTGGCATCGCGCCAGACCTGCAGCTCGCCCTTGCCTGCTTCGATGGGGGACGAAGCGGGGCGGGTTTTACCGATGAAGTGGCTGAATTTGGACAGTCCATGCTCGCGCAGGGTCTGCATCACGTCGTTGCGCTCGCTGGTCTTGACCTGCAGCACCACGCCCAGTTCTTCATTGAACAGGGCTTTTAGCGTGAGTTCTTCGCGGCGCGCGCTGACCTGACCCGACCAGTTCTTGGCATCGCCCACTTCGGCGCGGCTGTCGCTGATGCCGTCACCTTCGGTCACCAGCAGATCGACATTGAGCGACACGCCCACATGGCCCGCAAAGGCCATCTCGGCCACTGCGGCCAGCAGGCCGCCGTCGCTGCGGTCGTGGTAGGCCATGATCTGGCCATTGGCGCGCAGGGCGTTCACGGCGTTGACGAGGTTGACCAGGTCCTTCGGGTCGTCCACGTCAGGCACCACATCGCCGCTCTGGTCCAGTGTCTGGCCCAGGATGCTGCCGCCCATGCGGTTCTGGCCCTTGCCCAGATCGATCAGCACCAGCGTGGTGTCGGCCTCGGTGGCATCAAGCTGGGGCGTGAGCGTGCCGCGCACGTCGGACAGCGAGGCAAAGGCGCTCACGATCAGGCTGACGGGGGATGTGACTTTCTTCTTGTCGGAACCTTCATTCCACTGCGTGCGCATGGACAGACTGTCCTTGCCCACGGGGATGGACACGCCCAGCGCCGGGCACAGTTCCATGCCCACCGCCTTCACGGTCTCGTACAACGCGGCATCTTCGCCCGGCTCGCCGCAGGCGGCCATCCAGTTGGCCGACAGCTTCACACGCGGCAGCTCAATGGGCGCAGCCAGCAGATTGGTCAGCGCCTCGGCCACGGCCATGCGGCCCGACGCAGGCGCGTTGATGGCGGCCAGCGGCGTGCGCTCGCCCATGCTCATCGCTTCACCCGCAAAGCCCTTGTAATCGGCCAGCGTCACGGCGCAATCGGCCACGGGCACCTGCCAGGGGCCGACCATCTGGTCGCGGTGCGACAGGCCCCCCACCGTGCGGTCGCCAATGGTGATGAGGAAGCGCTTGGACGCCACCGTAGGGTGGGCCAGCACGTCGATCACGGCCTTTTGCAGCGGCACGCCGGTCAAGTCCATCGGCGCGAATTCGCGCACCACGGTCTTAACATCGCGGTGCATCTTGGGCGGCTTGCCCAGCAGCACGTTCATCGGCATGTCCACGGGCAGCTTCTGGTCGTCGGCCGTGGCGGCGGGGTCGTGCAGCACCAGCTGGCGCTCTTCTGTGGCGGTGCCGATCACGGCAAACGGGCAGCGCTCGCGCTCGCAGAAGGCCTTGAACTGTTCCAGCGATTCAGGAGCAATCGCCAGCACGTAGCGCTCTTGCGATTCGTTGGACCAGATTTCCTTCGGGCTCATGCCCGACTCTTCCAGCTGCACGGCGCGCAAATCAAAGCGTGCGCCACGGCCTGCATCGTTGGTCAGCTCGGGGAAGGCGTTCGACAATCCACCCGCGCCCACGTCATGGATGGCGAGGATGGGGTTGGCCGTGCCCTGCGCCCAGCAGTGGTTGATGACCTCTTGCGCACGGCGCTCGATCTCGGGGTTGCCGCGCTGCACCGAGTCAAAGTCCAGCTCGGCCGCATTGGTGCCGGTGGCCATGGAGCTGGCGGCGCTGCCGCCCATGCCGATGCGCATGCCAGGGCCGCCCAGCTGGATCAGCAGCGAACCTGCGGGGAATTCGATCTTTTTCGTCAGCTCTGCATCGATCACGCCCACGCCGCCCGCGATCATGATGGGCTTGTGGTAGCCACGCTGCACACCGCCGACGTTCTGCTCGTACTCGCGGAAGTAACCATTGAGGTTGGGGCGACCGAACTCGTTGTTGAACGCCGCGCCGCCCAGAGGGCCTTCGACCATGATCTGCAGCGGGCTGGCAATGTGCTCAGGCTTGCCCACGGTGCTGCCCCAGAGCTTGGACACGGTGAAACCCGTGAGGCCCGCCTTGGGCTTGGAGCCCCGGCCCGTGGCGCCTTCGTCGCGGATCTCACCGCCTGCGCCGGTCGATGCGCCCGGGAACGGCGAGATGGCCGTGGGGTGGTTGTGCGTTTCCACCTTCATCAGCACATGCTGGGTGACGCTACTCTTTTGATAGCTATTAGCACTTGATGGATCAGCGCTAGAGCCCATTTTGGCCACAAAACGCTCGACCTGGTGGCCTTCCATGACCGAGGCGTTGTCCGAATACGCAATCACCGTGTGCTGAGGTGCCAGCTGGTGGGTGTTGCGGATCATGCCGAACAGGCTCTTGTCCTGCGCCACGCCGTCGATGGTGAACTGCGCGTTGAAGATCTTGTGGCGGCAGTGCTCACTGTTGGCCTGCGCGAACATCATCAGTTCCACGTCGGTGGGGTTGCGCTTGAGGCCCGTGAAGGCGGTCACGAGGTAGTCGATTTCATCGTCGGCCAGGGCCAGGCCGAAGCGGGTGTTGGCGGCCTCCAGTGCTGCGCGGCCACCGGTCAACACATCCACATGCTCCATGGCGGCGGGCTGCAGTTCGGTGAACAGGGCGGCGGCCCCGCTGCGGTCTGCCACCACCGATTCGGTCATGCGGTCGTGCAGCAGAGCGGCCACTTGGCCCCATTGCTCGGCGGTCAGCTCGGGCGTCTTGCCCAGCAGGCTCGATTTGAGGCTGATGCGGTACTCGGTAATGCGCTCCACCCTGCGGATGGCGATCCCGCAGTTGCGCGCAATGTCCGTGGCCTTGGAGGCCCAGGGCGACAGCGTGCCCAGGCGGGGCGTGACCAGCAGCGCGGCGCCATCTTGCGGGCCGGCGTAGGGGTCGCCATACGTGAGCAGGGCTTCCAGGCGGCCACGTTCGTCGGCCGAAGGGGCCACATCGGTGGCGACCAAGTGCACAAAGCGCGCTGCAATGCCGGTGATCTTGGGATGAATCGCCTCAAGGGCAGGCTGGAGGTGCTGGGCGCGAAAGGAGCTGAGAGCGTTGCCGCCCTCCAGCGTGGTCATGTGCAAGGTCACGGTAGCGGCCTGGTGGAGAGTGAGGGGTACGGAGGAGGCATCCACGCGGCACCGGGACGGATGCGTGGGAAATCAGCCCGCCATTTTACCGGGCGGGCACGGCCTCCCGGCCCGGACCCGACGCAGGTCAAGGCCCGATGGGATAATTACCACCATGAGCATCACCATCAAAACCGCCGAGGACATCGAGGGCATGCGCGTTGCCTGCCGCCTTGCCTCGGAAGTGCTGGACTACATTGCGCCACACATCAAGCCCGGCATCACCACCAAGGAAATCGACCGCCTGGGCGCCGAGTGCATGGCCCGGCAGGGCACCATCTCCGCCACGGTGGGCTACCAGCCGCCTGGCTACCCGCCCTACCCTGCGTCACTGTGTACCTCGGTCAACCACGTGGTCTGCCACGGCATTCCCAACGACAAGCCCCTGAAAAAGGGCGACATCGTGAATGTGGACGTGACCGTGATCACCAAGGACGGCTGGTACGGCGACAACAGCCGCATGTACCTGATCGGCGAATGCTCGATTGCCGCCAAGCGCCTGTCGGCCATCACGTTTGAAGCCATGTGGCATGGCATCTTGCAGGTCAAACCCGGCGCGCGGCTGGGCGACATCGGCCACGCGATCCAGAAGTTTGCCGAAGGCCACGGTTTTTCTATCGTGCGCGAGTTCTGCGGCCACGGCATCGGCCAGAAGTTCCACGAAGAACCCCAGGTGCTGCACTACGGCCGCCCCGGCACGCTCGAAGAGCTGGTGCCCGGCATGGTCTTCACCATCGAGCCCATGATCAACGCCGGCCGGCGCGAGGTGAAGGAGTTTGGCAACGACGGCTGGACCATCGTCACGAAGGATCACAGCCTGTCGGCGCAGTGGGAGCACACCGTGCTGGTCACGCAGACCGGCTACGAGGTGATGACACTGTCGGCCGGCTCGCCCGCGCTGCCCGCATTTGTGACCGCCACCGCCACCTGACGGGCACGGCGCAGGCAGGCACACAGGCCCATGCATGCACTGCGCCGCCCCAGCCCGCACAGGGGTTGGCACCACTCTTGCTGCATCCGGCCGGGCCTGTGTGATGGCCCCACAGCCCTTTTGATGCCACCGAGCGCCCCATGACCATGACCGACCTCCACGCGCTGCGTGACGCCTACCGCCGCGACAAGGCAGCCCTGCTGGCCGACATGCAGGCCACCGGTGCATCGGCACGCGGCATCCGCACGGCGCTGCGCCGCCTCTCGGCCCTGGCGGGCAGCCTGCTGTGCACGCTGTGGCGCCGCGCCGAGCTGCCATCCGACCTGGCGCTGGTGGCCGTGGGCGGCTTCGGGCGCGACCAGCTGTTTCCCTATTCCGACGTCGACGTGCTGCTGCTGATGCCCGACACGCGGTGTGCCGACGATTGCGGCGTGCTGCGCGCGCAACTTGAGAAGTTCATCGGCAGCTGCTGGGATGCAGGACTGGAGATTGGCTCCAGCGTGCGCACCGTGGCCGAATGCATGGCTGAAGCCGCGGGCGACGTGACGGTGCAGACATCGATGCTGGAGGCACGCCTGGTCTGCGGTGATGCTGCGCTGTTTGCGCAGTTCCAGGAGCGCTACCGCGCCCAGCTCGACCCGCATGCCTTTCTGGTGGCCAAGACGCTGGAGATGCGCCAGCGCCACAACAAGTACGAGAACACGCCGTATTCGCTGGAGCCCAACTGCAAGGAATCGCCCGGCGGCCTGCGCGACCTGCAGATGATTCTGTGGGTAGCCAGCGCCGCAGGCCTGGGCAGCAACTGGCGCGAGCTGGCGGCCAGCGGCATGGCCACCGCCTTCGAGGTGCGCCAGATCGAGCGCAACGAGGCGCTGCTGTGCCTGATCCGCGCCCGCCTGCACGCCGCGGCAGGCCGGCACGAAGACCGGCTGGTGTTCGACCTGCAGACGGCCGTGGCCGAATCCTTTGGCTACCGCTCGCTGTCGCCCGACGGCGTGCGTCTGCCCATGCGCGCCAGCGAAAGCCTGATGCGCCGCTACTACTGGGCCGCCAAGGCGGTCTCGCAACTCAGCCAGATCCTGCTGCTCAACATCGAAGAGCACCTGAATCCATCGACCCACGAGCCGCGCCCGATCAACGAGCGCTTCTTCGAGAAGGCCGGCCTCATCGAAGTGGCCAGCGACGACCTGTACGTGCGCGACCCGCACGCCATCCTCGAAACCTTTTTGCTCTACCAGACCACGGTGGGCCTCAAGGACCTGTCGGCCCGCACCTTGCGGGCGCTGTACAACGCCCGGGGCGTGATGGACGCCAGATTCCGCCGCGACCCCGCCAACCGCGCGGCATTCATGCGCATCCTGCAGCAGCCCGCAGGCATCACGCACGCCATGCGGCTGATGAACCAGACCTCGGTGCTGGGCCGCTACCTGTGGCCGTTTCGCCGCATCGTCGGGCAGATGCAGCACGACCTGTTCCATGTGTACACGGTGGACCAGCACATCCTGATGGTGCTGCGTAACGTGCGGCGGTTCTTCATGGCAGAGCATGCGCATGAATACCCCTTTTGCTCACAGCTGGCGGGCGGCTGGGACAAGCCGTGGATTTTGTACATCGCGGCGCTGTTCCACGATATCGGCAAGGGCCGTGGCGGCGACCACTCGCAGATCGGCGCGGTGGAAGTGCGCCAATTCTGCCGCCAGCACGGCGTGGACCGCGAGGACGCCAAACTGATCGAGTTCATGGTGACCGAACACCTGACGATGAGCCGCATTGCCCAGAAGGAAGACCTGAGCGATCCCGACGTGATCGCCGCCTTTGCCGCACGCGTGGGCAACGAGCGCTATCTCACGGCGCTGTACCTGCTGACGGTGGCCGACATCCGCGGCACCAGCCCCAAGGTGTGGAACGCGTGGAAGGGCAAGCTGCTGGAAGACCTGTACCGCGCCACGCTGCGTACCCTGGGCGGCCGCGCGCCGGATGCCGCCGCCGAGATCGAAGGTCGCAAGCGCGAAGCCCTGGTGCTGCTGGCGCTGAGTGCCCTGCCCGCAGACGCCCACAAGGCGCTGTGGGCCACGCTGGATGTGAGCTATTTCATGCGCCACGAGGCGGCCGACATTGCCTGGCACACGCGCCACCTGTCGCGCCATGTGGGCACGCTCAAACCGGTGGTGCGCGCACGTCAGTCACTCGCGGGCGACGGGTTGCAGGTGATGGTGTACGCCGCCGACCAGGCCGACCTGTTTGCGCGCATCTGCGGTTACTTCGACCGGGCGGGTTTCAGCATCCTGGATGCGCGGGTGCACACCGCCAACAACGGCTATGCGCTCGACACCTTCCAGGTGGTGGCGTCATCGGCCGCGGAGCAACCAGGGCACTACCGCGAACTGACGCACATGGTCGAAAGTGACTTGGTGCGCGCCATCGTCGAAGGCGGTGCGCTGCCCGAGCCGGCACGCAAGCGCGTGTCGCGGCGCGTCAAGAGCTTTCCGGTGGCGCCGCGCGTGACGCTGCGGCCTGACGAGAAGGCGCAGCGCTGGCTGCTGGGCATCTCGGCCAGCGACCGCGCTGGTTTGCTTTACCTGGTGGCCCGCATCCTCGCGCAGCACCAGCTGAGCGTGCAGCTGGCCAAGGTCAGCACGCTGGGCGAGCGGGTGGAAGACACCTTCCTGATCCAGGGCCCCGAGCTGCAGAACAACGCGCGCCAGATCCAGATCGAGACAGAACTGCTGAGTGCGCTGAGCGATTGACCGGCAGGGCGCCAGCGCGATGAGAGGGCCGTCACCTCGACACCCAACAAGCCACATTTGCTATTTTATTTATAGCAACTAAAACAATAAAAACGAGCCCTGGCGGCCATTTTGGCTTGAAGTTTCACTGCAGACGGCGCTGGGGCGGCTTGCGGTCTGCCAAGGCATCACCCGGCGGGCAGTCCTGACCTTACGTCCCCGCATGCGCAGGCCAACCCCGGTCTTCGCGATGCAATGCACCGCCGAAGCCGCTCAATCGTCTTCAGTCGCGTCGATCTCCGGAAACAGCACCTCGGTGAAACCGAACTGCGTGAGGTCACGCACCCGCATGGGATACAGCTTGCCGATGAGGTGGTCACATTCATGCTGCACCACCCGCGCGTGAAAGCCGTCCACCGTGCGGTCGATGGGCATGCCATCCACATCAAACCCGGTGTAGCGGATGCGCGCCCAGCGCGGCACCTTGCCCCGCAGGCCGGGCACGGAAAGGCAGCCCTCCCAGTCCTCCTCTTCCTGCGTGCCGATCGGTGTGATCACCGGGTTGAGCAGCACCGTGGGCGGCACCAGCGGCCGGTCAGGGTAGCGCGGGTTGCGTAACTCTGATCCAAAAATCACCAGCCGCAGGTCGACGCCGATTTGCGGTGCCGCCAGCCCCGCGCCATTGACGGCGCGCATGGTATCGAACATGTTTTGCACCAGCGCGCGCAACGCGTCGGTGCCGAACTCCTTGACGGGCTGGGCAACGCGCAGCAGGCGCGGGTCGCCCATCTTGAGGATGGTGTGAATGGTCATGTGGGGCCCTGGGTACGCGGCATATCGCGCGGTATCGGGTCCGAGGATAGCGCCGCACGGCGCGTAGCGCTTGACCGGGCGTGTGTGCCAGGCTGCTGGCGCAGCCAGGTCGGCCGCAGAAAGCTGCAACACGGCCACAATAGGTGCCTTGATGCTGACGCCCGAAGATCCCTCCCACGCTACCGGCAGCGCGCCCGCGCCGCGCCCCCTGCCCAGGGTGTTGCGCTGGGTGCTGCACGCGTTCGCGGTGCTCTGCCTCGGCCTGGCGGTGGTGGGCGTGATCGTGCCTGGCATGCCGACCACCGTCTTCGTGCTGATGGCTGCTTGGGCGGCTGCCCGAAGCTCGCCCCGGCTCTACCGCTGGCTGTGGAACCACCGGTTGCTGGGGCCACCGCTGCGCAACTGGACGCAGGGCGGCACCGTGAGCCGCCGCGCCAAATGGAGCGCGACCCTGGTGATGGCGATGAGCAGCGTGATCCTGTGGGCCACGGCATCGCGTACGTGGGTGTGGGTGATCGCCATCGGCTGCATGGCCTGCGTGCTGGCGTGGCTGTGGCGCAGACCCGAACCGCGCTGAGATTCCGCACGGGCGGGCGTAGTCCGAACGGGGCTCCCAGCACAGCAGGACGCGTCTGTGCTGTGGGCAGGACCCGCTTGGCGCGCCAGGCCAGTGCCCCCATCGCCGAAACCGCGGGGCGTGTGGCCCAGGCCGCACGCGCAGTGCGCCACCTACACCGGCTCGATTTCGCTCCACTTTTATGTATATAATCTAAGTCTTGTTCCTCGATAGCTCAGTCGGTAGAGCGCCGGACTGTTAATCCGTAGGTCCCTGGTTCGAGCCCAGGTCGAGGAGCCAAGAATTTGCAGGCCCTGCATGTGTACGCGGGGCCTTTTAGTTAGCCACAGACACCGATCATTCCTCGATAGCTCAGTCGGTAGAGCGCCGGACTGTTAATCCGTAGGTCCCTGGTTCGAGCCCAGGTCGAGGAGCCAACATGAAGCCCTGCATTGCCTTTCAATGCAGGGCTTTTTTGTTGCCATACCGCGCTGCGGCACTCGCTCGTCTGCCTGACAATCCGGCGATAACCCAAGAACGCCAGTCGCCGGATTCACCACGCCATGTCTGCACCTCTTCCCTGGCTGGAACCAGACGATCCATTACCCAGCCCTGAGTGCGCCTGGGACGCCACCACACCGGCGCCCGGTCTACTCGCCGCAGGCGGCTCGCTGGCGGTGGACCGCCTTTGTGCAGCCTATGCGCAAGGCACGTTCCCCTGGTACAGCACGGGCCAGCCCATCCTGTGGTGGGCACCCGACCCGCGCATGGTGCTGCCTGTGGCCGAGTTCCGGCTGCATCGCTCGCTCAAGCAGAAGCTCAAGGCTTTTCGCCGGGACCCACGGTGCGAGATCCGGGTAGATCACGCGTTTCGGGACGTGATCGCAGCGTGTGCGGGCAAGCCGCGCGAAGGGCAAAACGGCACCTGGATCGTGCCGGACATGGTGGCGGCCTACACCACACTGCATGCCGCCGGGTACGCGCACAGCATCGAGACGTGGGTGGACGGTGAACTGGTGGGCGGGCTGTACTGCGTGGCGCTGGGACAGGCTGTGTTTGGTGAATCGATGTTTGCGCATGCCACCGATGCATCCAAGATCGCGCTGGCGGCGCTGGTCTGCCTGTGCCGACGCCATGGGGTTGATCTGGTCGACTGCCAGCAGAACACGCAGCACCTGGCCTTCCTGGGCGCGCGGGAGATCAGCCGGGCCGAATTCCTGACGCACACCGCAAGGGCATCCCGCCGCCCGCCCCTGCAGTGGCAATTCGAGCCCATATACTGGAACGAAATGCTGCCCGCCACCGTGACCACGGCATGACGCAACTCAACGACCTTCCACTGCAAACCCTGCAGTTCTACGCCACAGCGCCCTACCCGTGCAGCTATCTGCCAGACCGCATGGCGCGCTCGCAGGTCGCCACGCCCAGCCACCTGATTCAGAGCGACGTGTATTCAGACCTGGTCGCCAAGGGGTTCAGGCGCAGCGGCATGTTTACTTACCGACCGTACTGCGACGGCTGTGACGCCTGCACCCCACTGCGGGTGCCGGTGGGCGAATTCACGCCTGACCGCAGCCAGAAGCGCGCCTTGGCCCAGCACAGCAACCTGCAGGCCCGCGTGCTGCGCCTGTGCTTCATGCCCGAGCACTACCAGCTTTATCTGCGCTACCAGAACGGGCGCCACGCCGGGGGAGGCATGGACCACGACAGCATCGACCAGTACACGCAGTTCCTGCTGCAAAGCCGCGTCAATTCGCGGCTGGTGGAATTTCGCGAGCCCGATTTAGCGAGTGGTGAGCCCGGCACACTCAAGATGGTGTCGATCCTGGACGTGCTGGAAGATGGGCTGTCGGCGGTGTACACCTTCTACGAGCCGGAACCCAAGCGCAGCTACGGCACGTACAACGTGATGTGGCAAATTGCGCAGGCGCAATCGCTGGGGCTTGCGTATGTGTACCTGGGCTACTGGATCGAAGCGAGCCCCAAGATGAACTACAAGGCGCGGTTCGTTCCCCACGAAATCCGGACGGATGGCGAGTGGCGGCGCAGTACCGCACGACCGCAGAGCGGCGCCCCACCTGCGTGACTGCGGAAACGCATTTCACAAGGTAAGATGCGGCGGCTATGTCTCTTGGCCGCCCATGAAAAAACCCGATCCCGGCATTCCAGCCAAGCCAAGCGTGCAAGTGCTGGAGCGCATGTTCACCCTGATCGACGTGCTTGCCTCGCGCGAGGACGCCATCTCGCTGAAGGAAATCAGCGAAAAGACGGGCCTGCACCCGTCCACCACACACCGCATCCTGAACGACCTGACCATTGGCCGCTTTGTGGACCGGCCAGAGTCGGGCAGCTACCGCCTTGGCATGCGCCTGCTGGAGCTGGGCAACCTGGTCAAGGCCCGCCTAAGCGTGCGCGATGCAGCGCTCACGCCCATGCGCAACCTCCACAAGCTGATCCAGCAACCTGTGAACCTGAGCATGCGCCAGGGCGACGAAATCGTGTACGTGGAGCGCGCCTACAGCGAGCGCTCCGGCATGCAGGTGGTACGCGCCATCGGGGGGCGCGCGCCGCTGCACCTGACGTCCACAGGCAAGCTGTTTCTGGCGCTGGACGACCCGCAACGGATCCGCGCCTACGCCACCCGCACTGGGCTCGCAGGCCACACCCGCAACAGCATCACCCAGCTGCCGCTGCTCGAGCGCGAACTGGCGCGTGCCCGGCAGTACGGCATCGCGCGCGACAACGAAGAGCTTGAACTCGGCGTGCGCTGCATGGCCGCAGGCGTGTACGACGACCAAGGCAAGCTGGTGGCAGGGCTGTCGATTTCTGCGCCCGCAGACCGGCTTGACGAAGGCTGGCTTCCCAAGTTGCAAGCCACAGCCAACGAGATTTCGCTGGCGCTTGGCCACAACCTGTCTTCGGGGATGCCACGCGACGCGCTGCTGGGCAGCACCGGGAATGGCTCGCCAGGCACGCTCGCGGGCTGAACTCACACACAGTCCGGGCTGCTGCACCCCCGGGAAGTTAGGGCCTGTTCAGGCGGCTCGATACGTGCGAGGTGGCTTGTGGCAAGCCCTTTTCTGGGGGGTTTTCAGTCTGCATACGACTTGGCGGCCGCTGTCAGACCGCCTGCAAACTGAACGGCAACCAACGATTCCGTGAGCCAATCAAAAGCACATTGACTGGCCTCGGCTCGGCTGCTGGAGGTTGCGCCAGAACCAACCCGACCCACACCAGCGAAGCGGTGTGGCGTGCTGATCAACCGTTGGCGCCTGCCCGGGCCTGCAACGGGGCGGCCAGAGGCGATGGCATGGTTTCCACCCAGCGGCGAACGCGCTCGGCATCGCCGAGCCGGCTGAACTTGCCGGCTGAATCCAGAAACACCATGATCAGCTTGCGGCCAGCCACCTTGGTCTGCATGACCAGGCAACGACCGGCTTCCGAGATGTAGCCGGTCTTTTGAAGGCCAATGTCCCAGGTGGGGTTCTTCACCAAACCGTTGGTGTTGTTGTACTGCAGCGTACGCCGGCCCACAGCCACTTCATACCCCGGCGACGTGGAAAGCTCGCGCAGCAATGGATCGCCGTGGGCCACATTCACCAGCGTGGCCAGGTCGCGCGCACTGGACTGGTTGCGGCTGGAAAGGCCGGTGGGCTCGACGTACTTGGTGTCCGTCATGCCCAGCAGCATGGCCTTGACATTCATCTGCGCCACGAACACGCCCATGCCACCCGGGAACGTGCGTCCGAGCGCATGGGCCGCCCGGTTTTCGCTGGACATGAGCGCCAGGTGCAGCATTTCGCCGCGGGTGAGCGTGGAGCCGACCGCCAGGCGAGAGCTGCTGCCCTTTTCCGTGTCCACATCTTCCTGGGTGATGGTGATCGGTTCATCCATGGGCAACTGGGCCTGCGAGATGATCATCCCGGTCATCAGCTTGGTGAGCGACGCGATGGGCAGTACCGCCTGATCGTTCTTGCTGAGCAGGACCTCGTGCGTGTCCTGATCGATCACATAAGCCACGCTGGACTTGAGGTCGAGCGGGTCGCTCACCTCATGCAGACCAGCGATCTGCCCGAAGGAGGCCTTCGCGGGCGTGAACGCCACACGCGTTGCCGCCTTGGAAGACTTGGCCGAAACGCGGACCGACTTGGCCTGGGCCGCCGCGCGGGTCGGAGCCGCCTTGCTGACCGCAGCGCGCGGTTGCTTTTTGGCGGCGGAATCCTTGGAGGGTGCAGCAAAAGCCGCCGGGGAAACAAGCGCCGCAGCAAGCACGGCGAAACCCAGAAGGCGAGAAAAAGAGGTCACTGCGGAGCTGCGGCCATGGTGCATCAAAGTGCTCCAAATGGTAAAGAATGTGGGCCAGTGTACAGAATCAGAAAAAGTCGCGCAAGATCAACACCTTGCGCGACTTTTCAAGAAAGCAGCTCAATTATAGAAAGATCAATCAGCCCTGCGCCGCCACGCGATCAGCTTTACTTTGTAACTTGTTCAGCGCGCTGAGATAAGCCTTGGCAGACGCCACGACGATGTCCGGATCGGCACCTACGCCATTGACCACGCGGCCACTGTTCTGAAGCCGCACCGTGACCTCGCCCTGGCTCTCGGTGGAGCCGCTGATGGCGTTCACGGAATACAGAACCATCTCCGCCCCGCTTTTGACGTGCGACTCGATCGCCTTGAGCGATGCGTCCACCGGCCCGTTACCGTCCGACTCACCGCGCACCTCCTGGCCATCTACCGTGAACACAATGCGCGCACGCGGCTGCTCGCCCGTCTCGCTTTGCTGGAACAGCGATACAAACCCGTACTGCTCCTTCTCGCTGGTCACGCTTTCATCGCTCACCAGTGCGAGGATGTCCTCGTCGAAGATCTCGCTCTTGCGGTCGGCCAGTTCCTTGAAGCGGGTGAACGCCGTGTTGATTTCGGTCTCGCTGTCCAGGCTTACGCCCAGTTCCTGCAGACGCTGCTTGAACGCATTGCGGCCGCTCAGCTTGCCCAGCACGATCTTGTTAGCGCTCCAGCCCACGTCTTCGGCGCGCATGATCTCGTAGGTATCGCGGGCCTTGAGCACGCCGTCCTGGTGGATGCCACTGGCATGGGCGAATGCGTTGGCTCCCACCACGGCCTTGTTGGGCTGTACCACAAAGCCGGTGGTCTGGCTCACCATCCGGCTGGCTGCGACGATGTGCTGCGTATCAATGCCCAGGTCGAGGTTGAAGTAGTCGCGGCGCGTCTTGACCGCCATCACGACCTCTTCCAGCGAACAGTTGCCCGCGCGCTCGCCCAGACCGTTGATAGTGCACTCCACCTGGCGTGCGCCGCCGATCTTCACGCCGGCCAGGGAGTTGGCCACCGCCATGCCCAGGTCATTGTGGCAGTGCACCGACCAGATGGCCTTGTCGCTGTTGGGAATGCGCTCGCGCAGCGTCTTGATGAAATTGCCGTACAGCTCGGGGATGGCATAGCCCACGGTGTCGGGCACATTGATCGTAGTTGCGCCTTCGTTGATCACAGCCTCCAGCACGCGGCACAGGAAGTCCGGGTCGCTGCGGTACCCGTCTTCAGGGCTGAACTCGATATCGGCCACAAGGTTGCGGGCAAACCGCACGGATTGCTTGGCCTGCTCGAGCACTTGGTCGGGCGTCATGCGCAGCTTCTTCTCCATGTGGAGCGCGCTGGTCGCGATGAACGTATGGATACGGGCGCTGTTGGCACCCTTGAGCGCTTCGGCAGCCCGGGAGATGTCACGGTCGTTGGCGCGCGAAAGCGAGCAGATCGTGGAGTCCTTGATGGCGTTGGCAATGGCCTGTACGGCGTCGAAGTCTCCATTGGAGCTGGCTGCAAAGCCGGCTTCGATCACGTCCACCTTCAGGCGCTCAAGCTGCCGCGCAATGCGCAGTTTCTCGTCCTTGGTCATCGATGCGCCGGGGGATTGCTCGCCGTCACGCAATGTCGTGTCAAAAATGATCAGCTTATCAGCCATGTCGTCTCTCCTGGTATGGGTGGTGGGTTCAACCCGCAACGCTAAAAACTGGCGCCCAAAACAAAAGGCCCGTTGCGGGTGCATACGGGCCTTTGTGGAAAAAGTGTGCGCGTGCGCCTACAGTCTCCGCCCGTGGGGAGGTAGCAGTAGGGCAATTGCGAACAAATTCATGTCTTGCAATGTAGCACACATCACGTGATCGAGGCGGCATCACTTGTGAAGGCCACGCTCATCAGGTTCTTCGGTGGAAGTGCTGATCACGCTGCTGTGCTGGCCCTTGGCCCTGCGCCACGCGTACACGCCGTACCCGCTCAGCCCGTACGCCACGAAGACGCCAAACAGCACGATGGGCGGGTGGATATTGATGACGGCAATGCCCAAAGCAATCAGCACGATGACTGCAAACGGTACGCTCTTGCGCATCTGCACGTCCTTGAAGCTGTAGAAGGGCACGTTCGTCACCATCGTGAGCCCGGCATACAGCGTGAAAGCGAACATCACCCAGGTGGTCTGCGACCAGGTCAGCCATCCGTCGTCACCACGGTTGACGCCCAGTTCGGTCATCAGCCAGATGAAGCCCGCGACCAAAGCAGCGGCAGCCGGGGAAGGCAAGCCCTGGAAGTAGCGCTTGTCCACCACGCTGGTATTCACGTTGAAGCGCGCCAGACGCAGCGCAGCGCAGGCACAGTAGACAAACGCAGCAATCCAGCCCCAGCGGCCCAGCCCCTGAAGGGCCCACTCATACGCAATCAGCGCGGGGGCAGCACCAAAGGACACCATGTCCGACAGCGAGTCCATCTGCTCGCCAAACGCGCTCTGGGTGTTGGTCATCCGGGCCACGCGGCCATCCAGGCTGTCGAGCACCATGGCGCAGAACACCCCGACAGCAGCCAGGTCAAACCGGCTGTTCATCGCCATCACGACCGAGTAGAAGCCACCAAACAGCGCCGCCAGCGTGAACAGGTTCGGCAGGATGTAGATCCCCTTGCGTCGCTTGCGCTCTACCGGAACGGCAGAGTCAGGGGAATCATTGCCATCATGCATCAAAAAGACCTCCAGCGCTTTTCCAATAAGGACAAGCAGCTATCAATTTTATAGTAACTGGATTGCACCGGAAAACCACGGGTGTGGCGATGCGCTCACGAGACGAAGGCCGCAGTGTAGCGCCTGGAAACAACTCGCATCGCTGCCAACCGGGCGCAAAAAAGGCCACCGAAGTGGCCTTGGCATGGTCAGGCCACACGGGCCCGGCATCAGTTGCGGGTCTGGTCAACCAGCTTGTTCTTGGCAATCCAGGGCATCATCGCGCGCAGCTGGGCACCCACCACTTCGATGCTGTGATCGGCCGTGTTGCGGCGGCGGGCCGTCATGCTTGGGTAGTTCAGGCGGCCTTCCTGAATGAACATCTTGGCATAGTCGCCGTTCTGGATGCGCTTCAAGGCATTGCGCATGGCCTTGCGCGATTCTTCGTTGATCACTTCGGGGCCGGTCACGTACTCGCCGAATTCGGCGTTGTTCGAGATCGAGTAGTTCATGTTGGCGATGCCGCCTTCATAGATCA
>ENA-UOXK01000321-UOXK01000321.1-mixed-culture-metagenome-genome-assembly--contig:-NODE-321-length-36000-cov-34.013298_pt1 | contig 36000 bp, 23 predicted proteins | sample MGYA00238160_ERZ761638 | MGnify/ENA primary metagenome ERZ761638 (study PRJEB28912, sample SAMN08777098) | mixed culture metagenome | isolation source: Freshwater growth medium | place: USA...
ACCATTCCAGAATTTTTCGAATGAATGGTGAATGTTGAATGGTGAATGTTGAATGGTGAATGTTGAATGGTGAATGTTGAATGTTGAATGTTGAATGTTGAATGTTGAATGTTGAATGTTGAATGACGTCATTCAACATTCAACATTCGGGGGGGGGGAAATCGGATGTTGAATGTTGAATGTTGAATGTTGAATGCAGCATTCACCATTCAACATTCATTTTTTTTGAATGTTGAATGTTGTTTGCGTGAATGTCGCTCATTGGTTCGCCCGGCACCCCATAGGTTGGTACCTCCTTCCTTATCGACGCGACCTGGCAGATGACCGAGATCAGACATCTGCGCACAGGCCCATGAAATGTAAGGCAAGGCCAGGGTAGCTCTAAGGCGTTGTGGTGGAGCGGGTCGGCCCCCGGGCTTCAAAACTTCTTAAATGGTTCCGCGGAACTTCACTTTCGTTTGGGCCAACTTTCGGGCCGCGGTCCGCGAGCAAGTGGCGTGCCTGGTTCCGCAGCCAATGTCCACGTGCATGTCCTCGCGAGAGCCACAGAGTGCAATCAACAACAAATCGCCGGGCCGCCAGCGGAGGGCAAAGACTCACCGCGGCGGGCTTGGTTCTGGCGCCGGCACCGCAAAGGAGGGCATGACCTTTGTCAGCTCGACGGCGGCCGGTCGCCCCCACCCCGGACGGCGCATGATCCTCCGTGTCCAGGGTGCGCGGCAGGAGTTGGCTGGCAAAGCCGTTATTGTCGAACGGGAGGACCCCGCGACCGGCCGGTGGGGCGTCCGTCTGCAGGATGGCAGCAACCAGTTCATCGTGGTGGCGGCGGCCGAGCTCATGTTGCCAGCAGGTGGCGAGCCAGTAGAGGCGGACGGCATCGCCGACATGGTCGCCGGCGCCTGTGCTGGTGTAGCCTCGCCTATGCCGTCACGCGCGTCGCCCTCGGTGCAGCGCCAGGCGCGGCCGCAGCCAACGCTCAGCCCACGCCCCGAGGAGGAGGAAGCGGTGCCGCCGGAGACTGAACGCGCGCCGGCGCCTCGCACCGCGCGCACGGCGCGAGCGACGGCTCGTGAGACCAACGTGCGCGTGGGCGTGCGCTGCCGCCCGATGTCGCGCTCCGAGCGCAAGGCACGCGAGCAGAATGTGGTGCTGCTCGACCCGAGTCAGCCGTCGCTCATCTGCCTGCAGCAGCCGCTGTGCGACGGAGACACGTCATCGCCTCAGAAGAGCATCTTTGCTTACGATCACCTGTTCAATCACCTGAGCTCGAGTGAGGCTCTGTACGAAGAGCTCGCAGCGCCGCTCGTCGACGGCATCTTCGACGGATATAACGCGACGATCCTCGCCTACGGGCAGACGGGCAGCGGCAAGACTCACTCGATGATGGGTACACCCGACGATCCCGGCGTGATCCCTCGCGTTGCCGACGCCGTCTTCGACAAGGTGGATTTGCTCGAGGATGGGCGCTCGGTGCGTGTGTGCGCCTCGTACCTCCAGATCTACCGCGAGATCGTGCACGACCTGCTCGTGGACGACGCGAGCGGAGTGGACCTCAAGGTGCGCCGCGACCCGAAGCTGGGGACATATGTGCAGGGCCTGACCGAGCATCAGATCGAGGATGCCGCCGGCCTCGCAGAGATCATCGAGCGCGGCAACAAGAAGCGTGCCGTCGCCTCGACTTTCATGAACGCGGAGTCTTCGCGCTCGCATGCCATCGTCATCATCCGGGTTGAGCAGGAGATCGAGTTTTACGCGGGCTCGTCCCAGAAGAAGCGCGTGTTCGCCAAGATGTGCCTCGTCGACCTCGCGGGCTCCGAGCGCGCCAAGAAGAGCGGCGCGCAGGATGAGACTCTGCAGGAGGCCATTGCCATCAACCAGAGCCTCTCGGCACTGGGTAACGTCATCAATGCCCTGACGGACCCCAGAGCCTCCAAGGCGCAGGTGGTCCCTTATCGTGCCTCCAAGCTGACCCAGATCCTCGAGCAGTCCCTCGGGGGCAACGCCAACACCGCCATGCTCGCCACCATCGCCCCCACGGCCTCCAATTACGCCGAGACGCTCCAAACGCTCCAATACGCCGCGCGCGCCAAGCAGATCGCCAACCGCGCCGCCGCGAACGCGTACACGTTCGAGGAGCCTCCGGAACTGAAGCCTCCTCCTGAGACGCTCGCCGTCGCCGTCACCCAGGTCTTCAGCGATGCCACCGAGACAGTTGCCACTTTCACCGAGCCGGTGACGACGCAGGCCGCAGTGCTGCGCACTAGCCTTTGCGATTGTTTCGAGGGCTGCGGGAGATGGATGTGCTGGCTGCTGCTGTACACGCGCTGGATGATCCTGAGCATCCTCATCCTCCCCTTCCAGCTGCTCTATGGGCTCCTCAAGGGCCTCGGCACTGCCCTCTGGTGGCTGGTCGTCGAAGGGCCCACCGCGACGTGCGTCGCGCTGTACGGCGCCGTCCTCGCGGGTGCGCGCGCGTGCGCGAGTGCGCCCGGCGCGGCGCGCGCCGCGATCTCGGTCGCCCTCGAGGCCTGCGCCATGGGCGTGTCCCGTGGGGTGGAGACCTGTGTGCTCGGCACGGCGCGTATACTGGTGCAGCTGGCCGAGATGGCGGAGCGCCTGTCTGGCGACTTCTTCAGCTCCGCCCAGCGGCATCCGGTCCTGGTCGCGGCGGGAGTCTTCCTCGTCTGGCAGACGCTTGCGATGTACGGCTACTACGATGCGAGAATCCACCCGCGCCCACCGCCGCCGCCGCCCGCCTTTACCTGGGCCGCACAGTGCGCCGAGTGGCGGGAGGCCCACCCGTGCCCCGGCGGTGGCGCTGCCGTGGGCGACGAGTGCTGGCTACTTGCCAAGGAGGATGAGTCTTGCACGGCCGCGTGTGCGTCCATGGGCGGGTTCGACGAAGAGGCGACGTCCGTTGGCAGCGGTCGGCCTGCGGTAGTCGCATGCCTGAACGAGCTGACCCTTGCGGGCATGCTTCCCCTTTCTGGGTGGGACAGCGCCTCGTATGAGCATGTGGCCGTCGATGAAGCCTCCACGTGTGCTGGACTCACGCTGCTCTACAAGACGGGTCCGACGGCGCCATCGCTCTGGCACTGCTTTGCCAACCTGAAGCCCACGGATCCCCCGCCTGCGGGGCTGCACGCGCGCAGCCCGTGCAAATGCCTCCCGGCGCCGCCTTCGCCGCCCGAGCTCATTCCGCTGTTGACCGCCGCGCTGCCGCCATACCAGCTCCTCTTTGCGCTCGGGCTGATGGCGCTCCTCATCATCGCGCACGTGGTGCGCAGATGCCTCGAGGCCCAAGCGGAGCAGGCGCACAAGGAGGCCGTTGTGGATGGTCCGAGCGCAGCAACGCTCAAGAAGCGTGCTAAGGCCGAAAAGGCCGCGCGCGAGGCCAGTCCCTTGTACCGGGCATGGAGGCGCATGATCGGCGCGGTGCAGGCTGTGGGGAATGCTGTGCGGCCATTTCTGCAGTCTCCACTCGTGTGGATCGTGATGCTCCTCTGCGGCGGACTGATCGGGCTACGCGTCGCGCTCTGGAGCATGCCGGGCACAGTGCCCAGCGCCGTCGCGGGCGTGCTACCGGCGCCCTGGCTGCCGTACCTCGAAATGCCCCTCGGAGGTTATACCTTCCCGCCACTGCCGCCCCCCGCGCCGCCCGCGCCACCTCCAAGCCCGAAACCCCCCAACCCGCCACCGCTCATCTCACTGGACTCTGAACTCTGCCTGCAAGGCGAGATGGTCGACGCGCGCTGCTGGCACCTGACGAAGCCGGGCGAGTCCTGCGCCGAGGCATGCGGCAGCTACACAGAACTCTTCCGGCTGCCGATCGCGCTCGCCGCGCGCGCGCGTGCGCTTGCACCACCGATCTTTTACGATGCGGACGAGTACATCACAACGCGGGAGATGGCCTCCGCCAAAGTGGTCAACGCGCTCAGCTCGCACTATCAGCTGCCCACCGAGAGCCTCGCCCACCTCGACGAGGCCTGCGAAGGCGCCATGTACCTGTACCTGCCCGAGCTAGGCTCGTGGGACTGCTACGACGGGCAGAGCATCGATGCGGTGGGCATGCCTTTCCAATCGCCATGTGTGTGCACCGCGGCGCCGGCGGTCAGTTTACGTCTCGGTGCGACATTCGGGGTCGCGTATGGCATCGGCGTGGTCGTGGTGCTCGCGCTGCTGGGCAAGCTCGTCGACGACCTGATGGCGCGCTTCCGTTTCGGCGCCAACGCCCGCCCGAGCTCGCCGGAGATGAGCGGGTTTGCGGACTCGTTAGAGAGCGGCGGCGGCGGCGGCGGCGGCGGTGTGCTGTGGCGCTTGAAACTGCTCATGGGAGGCCTGGTGCATCTCGCCGCTCTCACAACCAGCGTACTGATGATCTGGAGCTTCGTGCTCGCAAGCCAGGTGGCCTTTGCGACCGCCGCGGTCTTTGTGCTCGTGGTGGCGGCCCTAGCCACCCGTATGTACACCGCGTACGACAGGCAGACGCCCGTGCTGCGGCCCGAGGTGGGTGACACTGTTCGCTTGGCCAAGCTCAGCAAAAAGGGCACGGTTGTCGAGCTTGTCGATCAGACGTTCACGCAGAAGGAACGCTCCACCGTCGCCTTTGGCCCCCGCCCCGCCCCCGAGCCCTCGCCGCCGCCAAGCCCGCCACCGAGCCCGCCCTCGCTGTTCGACGAGGAGCGCGAGGAGCATCCGTATCGCATCGAGGGGCCCGATGGGCAGCTGCTGATGAAATTCCCACTCCAGCAGGGCGTGCTCGTGAACGCGCTCGCGCTCGAGGATCTGTCTGGCATGACCACATACTACGACGAGCCGTATAGCCATGCGACGAGCGGCGACGAGCTCGACTCGATCCCGGCGGACGCCAAGTGGGTCTTCGTCGGCGCGTACCGCCAAGGATCCTCCACGATCGCTGTCGGAGCCTTTGGTCGGCGCGAGGAGGTGGTGCGTCGGACGCATCTCGATCCGCGGACAGAGAAGCACGTCGCACACGAGCACAACGGCGTCTGGTGGTACCGCACTGACGACGCCTCCTTTGGCTTCGCGGCCTCTCCAGACGTGGGCAAGCGTGGCTACCTGGTGGATGCGTCCAACGAGTCGGACCCAGCACGCCTGAGCTGGGGTCTACATGGGCTCGGAGGCTACCGTGTGGGCACCGCTCTGGGCGTTGGTGCGTGGACCAAGATGCTCTACTACACCTCACGCTACGGCGCCGAGGAGTACTCTTTGGCGCCCGGCGACGAGAGCCGTTGGCTCTCATCGAGCCCCCCCGCCACGCGCATCGGCGCGGGCGGGATTCAACGCTCAAACCGCCCGGCATCTCGCCAAGCTCCGCCCTCGCCGCCGCCTTCGCCCCCAGTGGACGGCTCTTCCTCGCCGCCGCCCTCAAAGCGCCGCACCTCGATCGCCTCCGCTCGCTCCTATCTCGCTGAGCGGCTGCAGTCGTCGCGTGCGCCCACTACGCCCGCCGAGGCGGCTACGAGCAGCACGTATCAACATCCGAGCTCTGCTGCCGCGGCCGCCGTCAGCACGCCTAACCTGTCCCATGGGTATCTCGCGTGTGCGGCCAGCCTGCAGCACGAGAAGATCGACCGCTCGCTCCCGCCGCCGCCCAACGCGCCCTTCTCGCCTCTGATTCCCTCGGTGAGCAACGGCTCGCTCGTGGGCCTCGGCTCGATCTGGCTGAACGCGGTCACGACCAACGACCTGGCGTTGATGACGAAGCACTACGAGGTGCCCTACAGCCATGCGACGACCGCGTACCACCTCGACACGATCCCGTCGCACGCCGAGTGGGTCTTCGTCGGCGCGCGGGAGGCTGGCGCGAACGCGGTCGCCCTTGGCGCCTTCGGTAAGCGCGACGACGTGCTTCGTCGCACGCCTCACAACGAGCCGCACGAGCACAACGGCGTCTGGTGGTACCGCACTGACGGTTACTCGTTTGGCTTTGCGCCGAATAGCGAGCTGCAGCAGTACCGCGCGGATTCGATGAACCCGCGCGACCCGCAGCGGCTCTCGTGGCATTTGCAAGGCGACGGCGGCTGGCGCGCTGGCCAATACACCGACCTCAACGGCGAGACGCCGTGGCGCAAGCTCATCTGCTATGGATCGGACCCTGACTGGTTCACAGCCGCCGAGGTGGGCGCGCTCTCCGTGCACCAGCTGGCGAGCGAGGAGGCGAGACTTGCGGGCGCGAGGCCCGTGCAGCATGCCTCAGCCAAGGCCCGTCTCCCCAAACTGCCGTCGACCCCAGCCGTCGCCCCAGTGGCGCTGCACGGCCCCAGAGGCGCTTCACCGCCGAGGGTCCTCAAGACAGTCCAGATGCAGCCAAATCTAAGTCCTCAAGACAGACCAAATCCAAGCTTGGTTGTGGCCCTCGCCGAAAGCACGGTCAATAGCGTCGGACTCGCCGTGCCCGTCGAGGCCTTCCGCTCGGCCCTGTCGCAGAAGCGTGAGTCGCCCAAATATGGGTTGCTCGCGGCGACCACGTCCATCCTCCAGTGCGGCCCGATGGTGGTCCTGGTCCTCATCTACTGCGATGACAACGAGTACCTTAAGGTGCGGCACGAGCAGCCGATCGTGTTGGTTTCGGCGCTCGTCTCCTTCGCGACGCTTGTGCTCAGCCTGACCGACCTCACCACAAGCGAGGCCACCTCAGCCGGCCTCCGAGTGCGCGACGAGTACGTACGCTCCGCCCAAGTGAACGCCCTCATGGCCGTCTACTTCACGGCGGATGCCACCCTGCGCGCGCTCGCGTTGCTCGTGCTCGGCTCGGCGCTCGGCCGCTTGCTCGACTTGGTGGCAATCTCCGCTGTGCTCGCCGCCTTCGGCTGGCAGTGGCTGCGCGTACTCTGCAACGGCGGCTTGCGCGCCGCGTGCGCCGTCATCTGCGAGCGACGGCGGTTTCTTGAGACGTTTCTACGCGCGGTGCTGCCGCTGATCGCGCCTACCGTGCTGCAGCAGCAAACGTCGGCGCAGCGGCGCACGGAGATGATCTTCTCATCAGCCATCTGCGCCGCGATGGTCCTCGTGCCCTGCCTGCCGGCCACGATGGAGTACATGCCTCACCCGCTTCCGTGGGGAGATGACGTGGAGACGCATGCAGTCGCACTCCTCAGCTTCGCACTCGCAGCCAAGTACCTCACCTTCGCCCTCGGCGCTTTCCCTGCCCTGAGCGACGACGCCTACGGCGTCATCGGCGTCGGTGCGGCTGTTAAGGAAGTGGGCCGTGAGGCGATCAGCCAGCGCAGCGTCGGCGACTCGCTCCAGGCGCCCGCCTACCTACCAGAGCCCGATTGGTTTGCCTTCACACCAGGCCGTGGACCGATCGGCTCGCTCTGCATGTGGGCCGTTGAGGCCGTGTACTGCACGCTCGTGGTGCTTACGCTCGGGTTGTGCGGCCGGCGCTCGGACGGCACCTACTGGGGCAGCTACTCCAAGCCGTCGGCCTCGCCCGAGGTGCCCTACTCTCAGCTGCTCGAGGCGTGATTCGAAGCGAGCGTGTCACACGTGACGGCCTCAGAGCTCAGTTTTGTCTTCGACAGCGAACAGGCGGTTTGCGTGCGTTGCGGTGAGTCTCGAGCCACGTGTGTGCAGATCGAGACTCGGAGAGTTCCAGAGACGGATGTACGTGTATATCGACACTGACCGCGCCGACCATCGACGCCGCGGAGAGAGGCGAGAGACAGTTCTACCGATTTTTTGGGTACGCGCGCGGCGCGGAGATGTGACTAACTATCAAGTTGGTATGTGGTATGTGGTGTGATACTTGCCACTTTCCGTTGTTGTTGTCGGTTCTCTAAGTTCCATCGCTCTGACGATTAAGACTCTGGGGCGAGACTCTGGGGCGCAACGGTCGCGCTCGCTCCGCGCCTTTCTCTCAATAGAATCTCGAGACCATCACCCGTACGAGGTGTAACCCAGACGAGCTGCATCGTCCTCGTCGCCGAAAAGCCCCGGACCCTGCTCTTGAACTACCTTGAGGTACTCAGATTCGGTTAGGAGCGAGGACGACTGCAGATCACCGTCAAGGATCAGCTCAACAAGCCAATCTTTCTCCTCAATGTCTCGCACGGGAAGTGCCTCGTTGACGCTTGCCACCGTGCCGGAGACAGGCCAATAGACCCGCTTGCGTCCTGCAATGTTGGCCCATGTCGTGTGGTAAAGCTCATCACCGTCGCTGATCTTCATCGCCTCCCAGTCGATTCCGAAGAGCACGGCGTCCACAGAGCATTCGCGATGCCCAACAGGTGATGAAAACTCAATGGCCGTCGCTTCCCCCACATCTTGCAGCCCGCGGCGCGTCAGACCAATGCGGCAGCGCGCGTCGGCCATGATGCGTACCCACGCGTGCGATCTCGGACAGAAGCGCGTTGCGGCCGTGGAGCTGCTCGACAAAGCTCGTCGCATGACGGAGTTTCTTCGCCCGAGCATGACATTTCCAGGAAGCGCCCATCACGACGCGTTTGCCTCCGCGCTAAAAGGACATGCCCGCCTCGTCAACTGTATCTCACCACGTAAAATGGGCTTGCTGCTTCGAAAAATTACTGTCAGACGGCGCAACACCACCGCCACACGGATGGAGGTCCCGGGGTCCCGCACCTGGGGAAGTCGGGGATAAGGCAGGATAAGGGGATGCTCGCGCGCGTGCGCGTGCGGTGTACGTGCGGTGCGTCGCCGTCGGACCCTATCGGCGTGCGGTGTGTGTGCGGGGAGCGATCGAGAGTAGCGGCAAAGAGTGCATCCATCATCGAATCCATCACACCATCAGGCATGTGTTACGAGAGGGTGAGCTCGTGACCCTCCCCTGCGTCGCATGCGCTGCTTGGATTGCAGGACGGGCCTGCGCGAGTACGCGACGCGCACAATGAGTCCATTTTCATCAAAGGTGAGCGCATCTTGTGCATCAACCACTGATGTTTGTCCTTTATCGATCCACAACCTCTGGTAGTCGATCAGGACGTTGTTGCCCTTCACCTTGGGGACCATGTAGGAACTCACGTCGTGGTGGACGTCCTCGAGGTTGGAAAAGTAGTCGTCAAACCCCTCGAGGTTGGGATGATACTCTTTGAGGCTGCACGGCGTAGCGCAGAGTTCTTCGATGCCAGCGGTGTTGTGGTCGTTCACGCGCTCGACGTAGAGGCGCGCGAGCGCCGCGTACCACATGGGCTGAACGGTGGCCATCGAGATGTCAAGTTTGTACGCGCAAAGAAGGGCAAGGGGTGAACAGCGCGTAAGCGACGGACTGCGTTCCGCGGTTATGCATCTAGGGTGTGCTGCACCGTCATTTACAACATAACGGACTCGGACCGTCGTCAATGACGAAATTCTGTGCGAAAGAGGGACTGATGTATAAGAGCCGCTCTCACTGCATGCCAAAAACACGAATTCTGGTAGAGGCGCAATCGGCCGGCGTGTACGAACCAGGACCGAACCGGGACTCTAGCAACTAGGCCCCATCCACTCGCCTTCTGACACTGTTCGTATACTATGAAACTATGCCACACGCTGCTAGACGACCTCTCTTTCGACGTGTAGGTGTTCACGGTGAGATCGATGCCACGGTTGGCGCCTCCGTGGCGAGTGCTGGCCGTGCTCCTCAAGTGTGCGGCTGGCCCAGGTGGCTTCAAGCCCTTGCAGCTTGCGCCGCTGCGCATACTGTAGCTGCTTCTTGTCGCGCATGAATTGAGCGCGCAGCCCGCGGCCCTCGCGTCTGCGGCTGCGCCCAGTGCCTGCGCAGCCCATGCGACAGCCGTCCACCAGCACGGCCGCGCTGTCATCGGGACGCGCCGGCTCTTCTGTGGTGCCGCTGCGGTTGTTGGCCGGGGCGCACGCGGCCGCAAGTAACACTCCATCCTCCCGCCCGAGATCGTGGACATCCCTGCACTGCGGAGCGACCATCGCTTTGGCCGGCGAGCTCTTGCCAGCAGCGGACTGGGCAATGCGGCGTCGGGACGGCGGACTGGGCGATGGGGGACAGCGATGAGCGGCCACAGCACGACCAAGCCGGCACGCCTCAACCGCTGAGCGCGCGGTAAGGAGACCCATCATGCCAGGAGGCATCGCGCACGGCTCAAAGGCAAACACACGCATGCCATCACGTACGGCCTGGGCACGCGCATCGCTGAGGATGGCGCGCCCTGGACGCCGAAATTCGTCTCGAGGACCTTCATCAATTAGCCATGCCGCGGCGAGCCGAACGCCTTTGCTGCTTGTTGTCGTCGCATTGATGCGCAGCATTTCAGTGGGCAAGCAGCGTGCACTCTGGGCTGTGGGAGCAGCCACTGTCCCACTGCCTGCTGCGGTCGTCTCAGAGTCAAAGAGCGCCATGACGAAGCCGAGGCCGACTGGCAAAGCACCCACGCCGAGCGCCAACAGCATGCATGCACAGCGATACAACGGTGACCACACGACAGCCTCCGCCCGATGCTTCCTGCGGCTAAGAGTGGTGTACAGCGGCTGCAATGATGGTGATCCTGGCGATCTGATGACGTCGCGCACCGACACGGATCCAAGCGAATCCCGGGACGCGAGAATAATGTCGCGCACTGAGACGGACTCAAGCGGCCCGTGACGGACCGGTGCCTGAACCCCTTCGAGGAGATTCGCGCGAGTACCGGCAGCGAGCGACGCGAGCGCGGATACGCGCGTGGTTTGTGTGCCGCCGCGTGTTGTCGTCGGCATGGCAAGCGCTCGCCAGCCGCAAGCACGCCTGGAGGTCACCCCGCCCCCGCGGAGGCTAGCCCCAAGGCCAAGCGATCCTTCGTGCGGTTCTGGTGGTTTCGTTTTGCAGTTTCGTGTGTCCCTCCCGAGCACGGGGTTGTCTCTCGTGAATTTGAATCGTCGGGACACCATCTTTCGAAGAGGCATGACAGGCTAGTGACACAGGGGATACTCCCCCAGGACGCGGGTGGGTCTAAATAGAGTGTGTCTTAAAAAGAGAGAGGACGCGCAGCGGGGGACGGACTAAGGACGGACGCGGCTTCGCGGACGCGAATACCTACTTAATCTAGACGAGACGTATAAACGGAATGAACGAACCGCGGCGATTCCCCGCGGGTCTCGGTCTGAGTGTGGTCTTCCACTCCCACCACACTACGTCGTACGAGTCGGGAGACACATCAAATTCGCCCCCCGAGCCCAGCCGGCAGGCCCACGTCGCCACGTTCGCTCCCGTGCAGCTCGAGCCATCTGTGCATCTCCCTTGCAGCGCTCTCCCTAGTGACTGCAGGGCTTAGAGACGATCCGGGCGCGCGGGGCTCACGGGCGGCGCGATCCAAAGGGGCGGCAGCTCGACGTCCCGCATGGTGCGTCCGGCGTAGCCAGCACCATGCTCGTCGCCATCCCCGCCCGCAGCCAGCATGGCGGACACGCAGCGCGTCGGCCTGTCCCAGCCGCCGGGGCGGGCACTGCGGCTGGGCTCGGGCAGCACTACAGACGCCCCCACGCGTGGGCTCGGAGCCGCGCGCTGTGGCGGCGAGCCAGGCGAGGGCTGACGAGGGGGCACAAGGCGCGGACGAGGGGCTGCGGAACTGGCCGTGATGCTGGCTGAAGGCCGGGTGCGCGCCTTCTTGAGCGCCGGCGACGTGGAAGGTGGCGTTTGGAGGCCGTAGAGGGCATCTGGCATGTGTTCACACCGCGACTGCCCGTTCACACCGCGGCCGCACGCGCCGGTGCCGCCGTATGCGCCGTATGCGCCGCCGTACACGACGACCGTGGTCTTGGCGGGAGCGGCGGCGCGCAGGTAGGTGCCTCGCAGCCAACAGCGGTAGAGGAGGAGTACGAGAAGACCAAGAAGGAAACCGCCGACGAAGGCAATGGCCGACTGCCAGCCGCAGTCGCACGCGGCGCCGCCCACGGCGGCGAGGAGCGGCTGCACAAACGGTGAGTGCGGCGGCGAGGGCGGCTGTGCGGGCGTCGCGAGCTGCGCTGGCGGCGAGGCCTGCGGCAGCTTTGGTGGGACTGGCGGCAAGAATGGCCAAAGCGGCGGAAACGCGGGGGGCGGTGGTGAGGGGGGCGGCGGAGAGGGCGGCGGCGAAGGGCGCGGTGGTGAAGGCGGCGGTGGTCTGGGTGGTGGTGAAGGCGGCGGCGGTGAGGGGGGCGGCGGTGAGGGCGTCGGCGGCTGCGAGGGCGTCGGCGGCCGCGAGGGCGGCGGCGGCGAAGGCGAGGGCGGCGGCGGCGAAGGCTCGGGTGGCTCGGGTGAGGGTGGAGGGGGTGGAGCGGGCGGAAAGGCAGGCGGGCGCGGCGGCCTGGGCGGCGGCGAGGGCTCCGGCCTCCTCGGCGAAGGTGGTGGCGGCGGATGGGGATCCGGCGGTGGCGGCGGTGAGGGCTCTGGCGGTGGGGCGGTCGGTAACGAAGGCAGCAGCGGCGGCGGCGGAGCGATGGGCGGCAGCGGCGGCAGCGGCGGCGCGCGTTCCTGGCACCATTCGAACGGCGGCAGCGGCGCGGCCGGTGGCAGCGCACTGCGCGTGGGTACGCCGCAGGTGCTCGGGTACGCGCCGCCAGGGCAAAGCGCCGCCCGCTCGCTCGCATTGCGCGCGAAACGGAGTGCCAAAACGGCTCCGAGTGCGTTAGGGAAGAGCGAGATGGCGATCTCGTGGAAGAGGACACCGGCGGCGTACACGTCCGATGGATGCGCGGCGCTGGCGATCAGCGTGCGATCGGCCGTGTCCGTGGCCAGCTGGGCGATCACGTCGCGATGGGCCGATGCGACGGCGATGCCACGTGAGAGTACGAGCCGCTCGAGGATCGCAGCGCCGAGACAGTACGTGGCCGTCACGCGCGGTGCCGGGAAGCTCGGCACGCCGGTGCCGCCGCGGTGCATGAGGGGTGCGAGCTGCGCGTACGAGCGGCCGAGCAGCGCGGCGCTCTGGCGCGGCGGCACGCGCCCAAAGCGCAGTTGCAGCCACAGCGCCGCAAAGCTGCATGCCTGGTACGCCTGGACCGCAGCAGCGTCCGAGAGGATGGATGTGGCGCCGTTGGCGTGAAGGCCTTGGGCCGTTAAGTAGCGGTCGAAGTGGATCAGCGGCTGCGCATCCTCGCTCTGGAACAGGTCCTCGTGTGTCGCATTGGGCCATGAGGAGGAGGAGTTGTAGATGACGTTCTGCAAGCGCACCAGGCGCATCTGCTCGAGCAGGTCGAGCTCATCGCCAGTCTGCTCAAAGGCCTCCACGGATGTGCGCGGTGGCAGAAGCTCTCGTACGGCGCTCTCGTACCGATCAAGCGACGTGTTGAATTGATTCTCAGTCGGCCAGAGTACACGAGCCGCCGAAGTGGCCGGCTGCCTTGCGACCCAGCCCCACCGATCGGCAAACCAGCCTTCAATGGAGCCGAGGAGCGGTGGCCCGATGGATGTCGCTAGGCCGTAGAGCGCAAACGGCTCCGCGGCGCAGCCCCCATCGTAGCGAAGAGTCCACTGTCGGCACACCATTCACTCTCGTACGGCACTGCCGAATTTTGGAACCACCAACACGGCGCTTTTTGTCAGGTTCCGGTCGACACGTCGAGTCAAGTACCGTGTAATTGTACTTTGGGGTTTCTTCAACGCATGTCAACATGTCTTACGGTAGCCAGGAAGGGCTCGGAAATCAAACAGCGCAAGACGGCGCGTTGGTTGGTAGTTTCACGTCGTGCCGCGTTCGTTTCCTCGCCCGTCCTGGACGGCTGTGAGCCAGCCCAGTGGGAGCTCATGGCTGTTTCCTTCGCTCAGGGAGGTCAGGTTGAAGCAGCCCTCAATAAGCTCAAGGATCACCTTGCAGCAAATGCTGGCAGCATCAAGCGCATGTTCCAGCTCATCGACAAGGACCTTAGCAACCAGATCGACGTCGATGAATTCATCGAAGTCCTCAAGGCTTGCAACATTGTTCTGCCGCCATATATCCTAAAAGGGCTGGTCGCACGGTTCGATCTCAATGGAGATGGCTACATTTCCATCCCAGAGTTCACCAGCTTCATGTCCGGCGATTCCGATCGCATGGAAATGCTCCGGGATGCACCAGGCGCGCCGGCGAAACCCGCGACCCCACCGCCGCCGCAGCAATCCTACGGCAAGATGCCCATGCAGCAGAAGATGAGAGCAGTAACGAGTGAGGGACTCAGTCGAAGGGACTTTGTGTTTGTGCAGCGGATGCAACGTGACCTCGAGACACGGCGACAGACTCAGTTCATCAACGAGATCAGTACGTTGTTGCTGCGAACCTGCGATGATACGCATAGCCTCGCCAATCCTGCTCCCACATGTCCCGACTCACATGTGCCCTCGGCCGCCTGACGCGCGCAGAAAAGGATCCGCGCTTTCATCCGTCGATGCTCGCGGAGCCAAACACCATCCAATTCCAGCAGGTAACGCTCGACACGGGACCTATCATCAAGATCCATAACCCAAGGAAGACTGGTTACGAGACGGCAAAACCCTTCAAGTGGGGACCTCTTGGCGGCTACTACTAGTGTGGCCATCTGGCGCGTGGTGACATACAATAGGAAAGCAGCCATGGTGGATTCCATTCAGGGCTAATTCATAGCTGATTCAGGCCATGGTTCTCAGTGGGAAAGACATTGTGCGATTCTCCCGCACCCCAATCACCATGTGAGTCCGAATCGTGGCCAAGCGTGAATTCCGCATCTGTTCTTGGAGCCGTTGTAGACGAGCACCATTTGCAGGTGTACCATTTACGCCAACCGTGCGTGTAACTATGTTACCGCGGGACCGGTCGGTGTGAAAACACGCGATGGCGGATCAAACGGAGACGTGATGATGCGGGAATCGACGGATCGGTGCGGTGTGCAGCCCGGGCGTGACAGGGCGGTTTGCGGAATCACGATACGGATTTGCGCTGTGTGGCGTGGCCTGGTGGCCTGCCGGTCTCCATCCGATCCGTATACACTCCATTTGGTACGCTCTAACTGGGATATCTGGGGATGGTCCTCGGATGGATTCGTGGATGATCGGCTTCACGTCATGGTAACGTCATGGAGAATTTGATATGGAAGCGCTTGGATCTTGCGAAGGTCTGCATGTGGGGTCACCTGTCGGCCCGCGGCCGCACCGCGAACGCGTTTCTCTGTTTTGGTACAGTCTCTCCGGACTCCGCTTTCCGTCTGCATCGCATGTGTCACCGCACGCTCGCGTTGGAGGGTCCTGTGCAGCATCTCGTTGGCGCTGTGAACGTGTGGTGGTGTGTATTAGGCGTGTTCACAGGTGTATAGTGAGAAAATGATCAGGTTTGCCCCACCATAGATTCCGAGTAGTCGGCCGAGTATTAACACTGCACATCAGGTTGTTCACACGGTTGCACGCGCGACACTTCGCGATGTTGCTCGCCCGAGTGCGACGCAACCTCACACGAAATGCTGCTGTCCCGCTGCTGAGCGGTACGACACGGCGCGCACAGTCAACATCCGCTATTGTAACTGGTGTGGCCGTCAACCCAGCTGCTGTGCATCTCACGTGGTCGGACGGCAGCGAAAGCCGCTTTCATCACGCGTGGCTCCGAGATCATTGCCCGCAGTCGGTGCACCCAGTTTCGCATCAGCGGGAGCTGCCGCTACGGCACGTCTCTGGCACCGCACCCGCGCGCGTGGATATCAACGGCAATCATATCCAGGTCGCGTGGCCGGCAGCCAACGAGGCGAGCGGCAAGGAACACGTCTCCACCTTTGCCGCCGAATGGCTCTTTGAGCACCGCTACGACGTTCGGGTCGGTGCCAAGACGGCATCGAGCACCAAGGTTGTGAAGTCCAGAGCCGATAAGGTGAGCCCCTGGTTGCCTGAAGAGATGGCGGGCGGAAACGTGCCCAATGTGGCCTGGGAGTCGCTGGCTGCGTCGAGCGCCGTGGCCGACGAAACCACGCTAACGGCGCTGCGGCACCTGCGGCGTTCCGGCATCTTGCGCGTGCGTGGCGTGCCACCCACGGTCGAGGCGACGGAGGCGCTCGCGATGCAGCTCGGCATGGTGCAGCCTACCATGTATGGCTATATATGGGACACGGCCCCACGCAATCTGGAGGACGTGATCGACACGGCGTACACTAACGTAGAGCTGCCGCTGCACACCGACTGCTGCTACCTCGAGGCGCAGCCGGGCATCCAGCTCTTCAACTGCGTCGAGCAGCCGCCGCCACACCCCAGCGTACCGCACGGCGGCAGCACCAAGCTGGCCGATGGGTTCATGGCGGCCGAAGTACTGCGGCGTGACTTCCCAGCGACCTTCGCGTTCTTTTGCCGCGTCTCCATCCCCTTCCAGCACGTCGAGGGCGAGCGGCATCTGGTGCACACCGCGCCGGTCTTCAAGCTGCATCCGGTCACGGCCGAGGTCATCGGCTTCCGCTACAATGACACGGACCGCGCGCCTTTGTGCTCTCTCGGGTTTGATGACGTGGCCGATTTTTATGCGCACGCGCGCGTGCTCGAGACGACGCTCGAGGCGCTGCAGGTGCCACTGCGCCTCGAGTGCGGCGACACGATCCTCATCGACAACCACCGCGTGCTCCACGGCCGGTACGCCTTCCAGGGGCGTCGCAACCTGATTGGTTGCTATTTGACCGCGGACGACTGGAGGAGCAAGCTTCGCGTGCTCGAGACTGCAGCGCGAGTCAAGCAACGACTGCCAGAGCCTCCTTCTTAGATTCGGTGCCTAGGTCCCTAGGCGACAACCTTGAGCACGAGGCGAGAGGGACGAGAAGCGCGACCCGCTCACGTCGCGGGTTTCGTGCTCCTCGGCTTTCCATTTCGGGTGATAAAAGTCGGAAAAGGACAAGAAACTTCCTCTCACACTCTCGCGCCTCAAAACCTCGATGACGATCGCGATCGTGGGGGCGACCGGCGCGATTGGTCGCGCACTCGCCCGGCGAGTCTTCGCTGCAGGCACACGCCCATGGCTCATCGGTCGCGACTCGAGCAAGCTCGAGGCGCTGTCAGCTGAATGCGGTGGGGCGCCGTTTTCAGTCCTCGATGTGATGGCTTCAGATACCATTGCATCAGGCCTCAGCGGCCAAGTGCCTGATGATTGCAAAGGCTTGGCGTACTGTGCTGGGGACATCGTTCTCAAGCCACTCAAGCGTGCATCACCCGTAGATTTTCTCAACTGCTTCTCCTTGCACGTCGTTGGCGCTGTTGAGGTTCTTAAGAGCGTGGAGCCAGCACTTAAGAAGAATGGAGGCTCGGTCGTCCTCTTCTCTAGCGTGGCGGTGCAGCAGGGCTTCACTAATCACGCGGTCATTTCCTCCGCCAAAGGTGCGATCGAGGGACTGACGCGTGCCCTCGCCGCCGAGCTCGCACCCAAGGTGCGTGTGAATGCCATCGCACCGTCCATCTCGCATTCCGCAATGGCTGCGCCAATGCTCTCGAAGGAGTCTATGGCGGCAGCACTTGCCAAAAGCCACCCGCTCGGCCGTGTGGGTGAGGCTGAGGACTCGGCGGCTCTCGCTTACTTTTTGCTCTCGAACGACGCGAGCTGGGTAACCGGGCAAATCATCGGGGTGGATGGAGGACGATCCGCAGTGGCGTGAGCACAGCGAGGAGAAGCGAGGGCGCGAGCGAAGCCCGAACAACAGTTGTAACAAGAGTGACACGGCTGCACTGTCATGCCCGTGGTGCGGAATGGCTACTGAACGTCTTGGGGTCTTGGGGTCTACAGTGTGTAGAGGGTAGAGCCACGCGTATAGACGGCTACCCCTCGTACCCGGCACGGACCCGCGCCGGCCGGTGCGCGCGCGTGGCGCCGCCGCGCCGGTAACTATGTCGTTCGTAGCGGGTACGTAGTACGCAATACGCATTACGCAATACGCAAACCCTGTCAAACTGTATTGCGTAATACGCAAAAGCCAAAAGGCTGCCTCAGAAAGCTCACGAATACGCAAATACGCAATGGCTCAATACGCTGCGTATGGCGTACCTCTCATCTCTCGGTCCGATAGATCGGCTCTCCGCAGTGACGTATAGGTCGTCGTCGCGACAGTAGCGCGGCGAATTGTAGCCGCGCGGACGGTAGCGGCCTAGCGCGAGAGGCGAGTGTTCGCGTTCACGGTCTTCAGTGTACGTCAGTGTAGCGTGGACAAGCAAAGTTCGGGCGAGGAGATGAAGCGCCAGTGTGCAGTGATGCGCGGTGGGACGGCGGTGGAGCTCGCAGCTCGGACGGCCCGGCGCCGCGGGCGGGATGCCGTCGTCCCGCGCGAGCCGCGGGTCGCCGGGGCCGGTCCGCGTCGGCCGTCGCCGCCCGCGCGTCGGCGTTTCGTGGGAGTCGGGACAGGTTTGTTCAACGAATCGAATTACCATACAGTGAGGTGGCACTGACAAGTCAACAACGGCATGCGCAAAGACGATATAAAGACCGCATTGGGGTCCTCTGCCCCACAAGCACATCAAGGACAGCACAATCACGATCGATGGCAACGCCGCGGCGTTCGCACGCGTACGCGGCGGCCGCCAGGACCCTCTTGGGCCCGCCTCCTACTTCAGTATGCGAGCCCAACGGCCGACGCAGCCTGCGACGGGCCGTTGGCTCCAGTGGAGAGCGAAGACAGGCGACGCCGAGACTATACGAACCCTCTCATGTGCCCAATCGGAGCACACGAGTCGATTGAGGGAGTCTGGGAGCCTGCCTTGCCCATCGCCATCCGCGCGCAGGATGGAGATGGGTGCCCAACCTCATCCATCTCCATCCGACTAACACCCGCCCCCGAACCGACATCCTCGTGGCCGCCAGCCGCGACGGCAGCGCCGCGCCCACGATACACCGCACCCCCACGCATAGACGTGCCGCGCTTCGGCGGCACCGCTTGCACACCCCTCATGCCGGCGGCCGCACGGCTCCGGGGTGTGGGGTAGGGCAACTTAGATCAGGTCCGCGACGTTCATCGGCATCTCCTCGATTTGGGTGTTGTAGAACTGCTCAATCTCGCGCAACGTGCGAACGTCCTCTGAGGTGAGGAAGTTGATCGCGACTCCCTTACGACCGAATCGGCCGCCGCGGCCAATGCGGTGGATATAGTTCTCGCGGTTCGTGGGCAGGTCGTAGTTGATCACAAGCGACACCTGCTGCACGTCGATGCCGCGCGCGAGCACATCGGTCGTGATGAGCACGCGCGACGCGCCGCTTCGGAATTCGCGCATGATCAGCTCGCGCTCCTTCTGGTCGAGGTCCGCGTGGATGGCAGAGCATGTGAAGTCGCGCCCGTGCATCTTCTCGGTGAGCCACTCGACCTTGCGCCGCGTGTTGACGAAGATCATCGCCTGCGTGATCGTGAGCGTCTCGTAGAGGTCGCAGAGCGTGTCAAGCTTCCACTCCTCGCGCTCGACCATCACGTAAAACTGCTTGATGCCGTCGAGGGTGAGCTCGTCGCGCTTCACGAGGATCCGAATCGGATCACGCATGAACTTGGAGGTGAGCTCGAGCACATCGGCCGGCATCGTCGCCGAGAAGAGGCCCACGTGCACCGAGGGAGGCAGCTTCTGGAAGACGTCGTAGATCTGGTCCTTGAAGCCGCGCGAGAGCATCTCGTCAGCTTCATCGAGGCAGAAGTAGTGAATGTAATCCACAGCGAGGGCGCGACGGTTGATCATGTCGAAGACGCGGCCTGGCGTACCCACCACAAGCTGCACACCCGCGCGCAGCTTGTCCATGTCCTGGCGCACGTTGGTGCCGCCGATGCACGCCATCGTCGAAACACCCATGTAGTCGCCAATGGCGGTCACCACCTTGACGATCTGCGTCGCGAGCTCGCGCGTCGGCGCGAGAATGAGCGCCTGGCAGTCGCGGTTGGACAGGTCGATGTTCTGCAGGAGGCCTGCCACGAGAGAGGCGAGCGCCGGCATGTCAGCGGAGAGGCTGAAGAAGGACGGCGACGCGGCAGCAACGGAGCAGCAACGCAGCCTGCGATGCCGCATCTGTGCCGGCGGTGCCCAGCCCGGCTCGACGGCAGGCGCGTCTCTAGCCGGCGTCCGACGAGCGGCTGCCGTGTTGCCGTCGACGGTGCCGACAACGAGCCTTGCGACGCGACGCCGCGCTCTGCGTCTCCACCCGCAGCCTTGGCAACCCCGCCGCCAGCCGAACAGCAGGCGGGAGGAGTCGGCAGCGCCGCCCTTGCCAGCCACATACGCCAAGAGCTGAACTGCAGCACCCTGCTGCGGGCAGCACAGCCGCAAACGCGCGCGAGGCACGGGCGCGCACCAATAGTGAAGGTGGCCGTCTTGCCAGTGCCCGACTGAGCCTGGGCGATCGTATCGCGCATCAGGATGAGCGGTTTGATCGCTCGCTGCTGGATCGCCGACGGCTTCTCAAAGCCATAAGAGTAGATGCCGCGGAGGAGGTCCTCCTTGAGGCCCATGTCGTCAAAGCTCTCGATCACTGCACCATGAGCACGGCGCGTGCAGCAATTTCATCAGATTGCATCGAAAGTGCATCGGCATCGCATCGAGGCACTTGGACACACCTTCATTGTAGTTCGTCTCGACGGTCATGCCGTCCTCCGACATGATAGTCTTCTTCGCATCATCGAATCGGTCTGTGAGCCGGTGGCGAGCGGAGCGCGTCAGTGGTGCCACTAGGATCGGGCGAGCCAACGCAGCGTCTGTGCTGGGCTGATGCGGGCTGCGGTGCGAGCGCCTGAACGCACCCTCAGACATGTAGTGGTTTTAGCGGTTTATGGGGTCTGCCAAGGGAGGGGACGAGCACGGTCGCGGGCGTCAGAGATGCGTTGGCGTGTGGCAGTAGCCACCGGAGCAGGAAAGCGCGCGCGAAGGGCCTATTGAGGCACTCGCCTGCTCCCGGAGCAAGAGCGGCCGATTTCTTGTCCTCGTCGCTTCTAATCGAAATGCTGTGAAGAAATGACGCGAAACCAAAAAACTCTTCACGTGACTAAGAAGATCGGACCTGAGGGAAGAAAAGTCGTGTTCATAGATGTCGCGTGTGAAATGATGTCCGGCTCCTTCCTGAAGCTGCGACCGCTCGGCCGCGGCCGCGGTGGCAGCTTCCGTAGCGGCAACGGAGGTGGTGGCGGTGGCGGAGCTCCGCCCACGATGGCATCTCCGCCGCCTGGCGAGGATGGCGTCCCTTGGCTGAGTGCCGCACTGCTAGCGCTGACGACATGGGTCGTAGCGACACCATGGGCGCGGCGGGGTTTGCGCTTCTGGCTAGGCGTCGCGCCCATCATATCCTCTTACGCAGGCATCTGGGTGGGCACTGTGGCCGCGCCGGTCGAGCTGCGCGCCGAGCGCTTCACCACGAACCACGAGCTGCAGGCGCCGCGAGCGTTGCGGCTGGTCCAGTGCATGGCGGGAGGCTACATTAAAATGGGCCAAGTGCTTTCCAATCGTGCCGATGTCCTCCCCGATCCGTACGTGCGTGCCTTCAGCACGCTTCAGGATGCCGTGCCGCCGCGGCCCTGGGCTGCGCTGGCGCGCACGCTGCCGCGCGACGCGCCGGCGCTCGCAGCCGAGCTTGAGTGGGTCGACGAGACGGCACTGGGCGCTGCGTCGACCGGGCAGGTGCACCGGGCACGGCTACGCAACGGCAGCGACGTCGTGCTGAAGCTGCAGTACCGCGAGGCCCGAGAGTTTTTCGGGCACGACCTGGGCAACGTGGCGCGGCTCGCACGCCTCGCACTGCCCGCCATGAGCCCGGTGGTGAGCGAGGTACGCAAGCGATTCCAGTTGGAATTTGACTATGCTCGCGAGGCGCGCGACATGCTGGAGTGCCGTCGGCGCTGCGTCGAGCCCCGCATCGTCATCCCGTCGCCGTACCTCGAGCTCACGACCGAGCGCGTGCTCGTGATGGAGCGGCTCCCCGGCGAGAAGCTGCTCCAGTCGATCAGCAAACGGTTCATCGAGGCGGTCGGCGAGGGCGGCTTTGCAGCCGCGCGCGCGCAGGCGCTCGGGCGGCCGATGCCTACAAACGTGCGAACGCCCTCGCTGGTACAGCGCGCGCGCGCGGCGCCCAAGCTCTGGTGGCTGCGCCGGCAGACACGCGGGCAGCTCGAGCTGCTGCTGCGCACGCTCGGCCACCAAATCTTCTTCGATGGCGTCTTCCATGCGGATCCGCACCCAGGCAACGTGCTGCTGCTTCCCGATGGGCGGCTCGGCTTGATTGACTTTGGCCAGTGCGTGCGACTCACGTCGCGCCAGCGGCTGCTGCTCGCGCGCCTCATCCTCGCGCTTGCCGATGCGCCCGCCGCGGCGCTCACGCTGCCTGACCCCGAGTACCGACCAGAGCGCTGTGTCGAGCGCCGAAGAGGACGAGCTGCGGCGCTCGACACGGCGCGAACTGTCCGGGGCGATGCCAAGGGCGACTGCAAGGGCGATGACACACGCGATCACAACGGCGAGCACACAGGCGACGAACAGGGCGACGCGCACGCGCAGGCTGCCGCAGTCGAGGCGGCTCGATTACGCGTGGCGCACGCCGCAGCGGACTTGGGCTTTGAGACGCGCCATAACTCAGCCGCGGGTCTCGCGGCGACTGCGGGCTTCTTCTTTGATCGCGACCTGCCGCCGGACACGTGGAGCAACGGCAAGCCTCGCTCGCCCGCGCAGGCGCTCAAGGCGCTCGACACGTACGATCAGCTCGTCACCGTCCCATCCGAATTCATCTTGGCGGCGCGTGTCTCGCTGCTCATGCGCGGCAGCAGCCAGCTGATGGCGCAGAAGAGCGTGAGCACCGCTGCCGCCTGGCGCGCCGATGCGCAGCGTGTCGTGGACGAGCTCGAGACAATCTCGCAGGACGAGCTCGAGACGAGCGAGAGAGAATCGAGTTGACGCCCGGGGCGGTGTCGACCTGTCGGATCACGGCTCGCTCTCCCTCGATCTCCCTCGATCTCCCTCGATCACGACTCGATCTCCCTCGATCTCCCTCGATCACGGCTCGCTCTCCCTCGCGCGCGGGGGTGGTCGCGTGTGGCGGCGCGATGGCCGCTGCGCGGATTGCCTGTCTCGGGTCTGTGAAGACAGTGCAGGGACACTCGTTGGAGTGTCACACAGTGGGTCAGTCTCTCAGAGTCGGTGGTGTGTGCCGTGCGCGTCGCGCGCGTGGGCGGCGCCGGCCTGTTGGAATCGCGCGGCCGCCCGGCGAGGAGCGGAGGGACGGCAGCACGGTACGGCCACGGAGGTCGGGCCGCGGGAGCCTCGAGCTGACGAGCTCCCGCCGTAAAACCTCGATGGCTGCGGCGGCGTGATCGGCTTCCGCGTCGTGCACGAGCAGCGCACGCGGCCCGATGGCGAGCGTCACGTGCCGATAAGTGCGCGTGTCCAGTGGCGGCGCGCGCACACTCTCCGTGCGCTCGACGATCAGCTGCTCGATATCGACGGCACTCGCCGTCGATGTGGTGTGGCGGCTGCCGCCGCGGAAGCGCGGATGTGTGGCAGCCGTTGCAGGCTCGGTGTCACCGCGTACGAGCGTACGAGCGGTGAGGTGAGGCCGACGAGGCTCACGAGCAGACGGCGCATCTGCGCTCGCGTCCGATTGCGGCGATTGCAGCTCCGCGCGAGCGCGCCCGTTCTCTTCGCTGACCAATTTTCCTGTGGAAAGCCGCGCTGCAAGCTCTGTGGAACGAAGCCTGTAAAGTGCCGTGTGTAGGTCTAGGGGGCGTGGCCCTGGCGTAAACTGTCTCACCTGACACATCGGGCATGTCAGGTGAGAAGCCAAGGCCCGCACTGCATTATTTTCTTCATGTATAAACAAAAGTGGCGACACCCGCGGTTTTGCCGCCGTCTCCCGCGCCTCTGCGCCTCACCCGGCTTAGCGCATCCGCAAGCAAGCCTCGATGAGCAGATCAAGCACATCATCAGGAAACTTCATGCTGTATTTGTTCAGCCACAGCACCACCAAGACAAATTGCTGGGTGGTAACGTTGAACATCAAGTGATCTTTGCGAGACCAATTGATGATATCCCAGACTTTGATCGTCTTGTCGTCCGATCCCGACACAATCTTCGATCCGTCCGGGGAAAACGCGACCGAGTAGACTGGGCCGCTGTGCGCGTTCGTCTTCTCGCTCAACAGCCCCAGCGCACCTGCCAGACAAGCCAGCAGGCGTCAGTTTTGGCCAAGGAGGGGCGATTTTTGAGGGCTCCGGCGCACCCGAATCCCAGACTTTGATCGTCCTGTCGCGCGATCCTGACACAATCTTGGTCCCGTCCGGGGAAAACGCGACAAAGAAGATGCTGCCGCTGTGGGCGTTCGTCTTCTCGCTCAACTGCACCAATGTGCCTGCCAGGCAAGCCAACAGGCGTCAGTTTTGACCAAGGAGGGGCGATTTTGGGCTCGCGGCGCACCCGAATCCCAGGCTTTGATCGTCTGGTCAACCGATCCCGACACAATCTTGGTCCCGTCAGGGGAAAACGCCACCGACAGGACGTAGCTTCTGTGGGCGTTGGTTTTCTCGCTCAGCAGCCCCAGTTTGTCTGCCAGACAAGCCAGCAGGCGTCAGTTTTGGCCAAGGAGGGGCAATTTTGTGGGGGTTTTGCGCACCCGAATCCCAGACTTTGACCGTCTTGTCGTCTGATCCCGAGACGATCTTGGTCCCGTCTGGGGAAAACGCCACCGACTTGATCCAGTCGCTGTGAGCGTTCGTCTTCTCGCTCAACAGCTCCAGCTTGTCTGCCACGGCAAGCCAAATGGCGTCAGTCTTGGCCAAGGAGGCGCGATTTTGAGCTCGCGGCGCACCAAAATCCCAGACTTTGATCGTCTTGTCGTCCGATCCGGACACAATCTTGGTCCCGTTCGGGGAAAACGCGACGGACCTGATGAAGTCGCTGTGGGCGTTCATCTTCTCGCTCAACAGCTCCAGCTTGTCTGCCAGGCAAGCCAACAGGCGTCAGTTTTGGCCAAGGAGGCGCGATTTGAGGGCTCCGGCGCACCTGAATCCCAGACTTTGATCGTTTGGTCGTGCGATCCGGACACGATCTTGGTCCCGTCCGGGGAAAACGCCACCGGCCTGATGTAGTTGCTGTGGGCGTTCGTCTTCTCGCTCAGCATCTCCAGTTTGTCTGCCAGGCAAGCCAACAGGCGTCAGTTTTGGCCAAGAAAGGGCGATTTGAGGGCGCAGCGCACCCGAATCCCAGACTTTGATCGTCCCGTCAGCCGATCCAGACACAATCTTGGTCCCGTCCGGGGAAAATGTGACCGAGGTGACTTGATTGCTGTGGGCGCTGGCCTTCTCCGCTACACATTTGATGAGCGTCGCGATCATCCTGCGAACAAGAGAGAAGAAGAGAGGCTTATAGGCTGCATGCGTGCATTCGGCAGCACGGAGATATGGGGCCACAAGGCGGCTGCAAGCTTGAAGGGCGTTTGGCGTGTCTCGGCGTAGACATGCACAGCCTACAGCGTGCCGCAAGGATGAGGGGACTCGCGTGCGGCGTGTGGCTCCGAAGCTCTCATCGCAAACGGAGAGTCGCATGCCCTCGAGAGAAGCAGCCCAGCTCAAGGTCTCTGGATTGGGCAGTCACGTGGCTGTAAAGCGCGCCCGGGAGTGGAGAGGGGAAGGAGGCGGATTGGTTGGCGGCGCGCGACTGCGGAAAAACCAACAGTCGTGAGAGAGAAAGGGAGACGCATGTGTGCGCCCTACGGAGATGCAGGAGTGCCCGCGGGGCACATGGAGGAACGCACCTGAGCGGTCTCGGTCGATTCCGTGTGTGCAAAGGCGGCACGGTGTGCGCGAGCAGCGATCGCACCGACGCACGTTGAGCGCGAAGCGGGCGCGCCGCGCGTACCGGGTACAGTGAACAGGGGGTCGTTCATGTGAACAGGGGGAAAATCGCAAATTGCGGCGATCACACACATCGTGGCGGGATCGTCGAAGATCGTGGATGAGTCTCGTGAGAGCCATATGGTGGGGGTTCGGGAGTAACTATTCGGCCCCGCGCCCCCCCGCGGCCGTGGGCGCGCGAACCGCGAAGTGCTTTCCTGGTGCGTCGATCAGATGTTTCTCTTTCATCACCGCATCTAAGGAGTCCTAAGGCCTACCCAACCCACTGTGATCGAGGATGTTCAGCCGCACCCCTTTCCTGGCAGGACGGCGAGCTTGTAGAGCTGATCAAAGGCTTTGCTCACATTATCGCCGTCTTTGGCGGATGTTTCGAAGTAGGGCATGCCGCCGTGCGAACCAGCCCAGCGTCGAGCCTCCGCCTCGGTCACCTCGTGCTTCTTGTTGTCGCACTTATTGCCGCAGAGCACGAGCGCTGCCGTGCGCATGCCAAACTCTTCGGCCTCTTTCAGCCACTTGTCCAGCGCGTCGAGAGTCGCCTTCGAGGCGAGGTCGAAGACGAGCAGCGCACCCTGCGCGTCCTTGTAGAATTCGTTGCGTATTTCGAAGTATTCGGGTCCGCCGGCAAAGTCAAAGAAGTTTACGCGCACGTCGCCGTAGCCCTCGACAACCACAGGCTTGACGCCAAAGTCGATGCCGATGGTCGCGACGTGCTTTGACACAAACTTCTCCTCGCAGTAGCGCTTGATCAAGCACGACTTGCCCACACTCGGTTCGCCGAGGCTGATGATCTTGAGGCGCGCCGCCGCCTGCACCGGCTGGAGCGGGACTCGCACTTCCGGCATGTTTTTGAAGCCGTTGTCCGTCCCCTGGGGGGCTTTCTTGTGAACACAGAACTGCTGGTGCGTTAGTCAGACAGTTTCGTCGCGGTCCCCCCGCGCTGGTGCGACGAAACACACAGGTGGATGAGTTTCAGGTGGGCGGTCGTCGACTCATCTCGCAACGGGGCACGCCGCGCCCAGGCGATGCCCTCTTCTCGTCACTCTTCGCTCTCTGAATCCGCTCGCTCACTCGCTACAACCCCCAGAGGCAGCCGCCGCGTTCTCGTTATTCGAGCCATAGATATTGCAATCAGATCCCATTTCGGGCAGTGGGTATGAATGTGTGTGAGTGCGTGCGTGTTCCTGTTGTCGTGCGGCCCACGGGGCGTTCGGCGGTTCGACAGTCAAGCCCGGCCCCGTTAACGGCCCGGCCATCGTCCCCGCACGGCCACACTCCTGCACGCTCGGGCCGTCGTACGGAACGCATGCGCGGCCACGGGCTGCCTGGAGCGAGGCCGCCCATCACGACGCCCATCAAGTGCTGGCCGATGCATAGAGGGTGGCCGCCTCGGCGTCGAGCTCCTTGAGCCTCTGCAGGTGCGCCTCGAGCACGCCGGGCTCCGCGTACTCGAAGACGGCACCCGAGGGCCGCATGGCCGCCCGCTTCGCCTCCTCCTCGGCGCGGCAGAAGAGCTCGGCGTCACGGTCGCGCTGGTCGAGGGCGTCGGCCTCCACGTCTGTGAGAGAGTTCCAGATGCGAGCACGAAGGTACAGGAGCTGCGCCACCTCGTTGTGGCAGCGCAGCTTGACGAACCCGTTGAGAGCGTCTCGAATGGCCGGTAGGATGTGGGTGCGCAGCGGCTGCAGCTGCGGCGGCGTCGTCGCGTTAAAGTCCGGCAGCTGCGCGAGCCGGCAGTGCGCGGTGAGTGCCTGGAGCTGCGCCGCCTGGTAGGTGGAGCCGTTGCGCATCACCTGTGGGCGCACCTTGTGCAGCAGGGCGAGCGCGCGCGGCGGATCGAGCTCGAGCTGCACCTCAGCGAGCTGGAGCGCCGCCGAGGCGTACACGGACTGCAGCGACGCCTGCTCGGCGAGCGCGATGGCCGTGAGGGCGTGAGGCATGGCATTGAGGGGATCGCCGCCGAGGGCATGCGCCTTCGCCATGGCGAGCTTGATCGTGGCGCGCGGGCAAGCGAGCCCACCCGCCTTGCCCAGCGGGCGCGTCTTCTCGAGGTCAGCCGCCTTGCAGATCGCCTGAAAGTTCTCACCCTGCTGGATGAGGAGTTCGAGCTCAGCGGCCCAGGTCACGTCCGAGGCGCCGTGCTGAGCGGCCACCTCCTTCTTCTGGAGCGCGAGGAACTCCGAGGCGCGCCGCTGCTCGCCACGTAGCACGGCGCCACGCACGAGCACCTCGAGCGTGTGCTGCCGCCAGAGGGCGAACAGCGGCGGCGCGGCGCAGTGGGGACGGAGCTGCACGAGCATCTGCAGTGCGCCCTCTTCGCCTTTAGGACCGAAAGCGAGCACGGCCAGCTTACATGCGGCGAGCACACGGTCGGTCTGCGTCGGGCGTGAAAGGTCGATGCCGACGATCAGAGGCCGCTGAGGCGCGGGCGCACCGTCGGCCGGCGCGCCCGCCGCCAACACGGCCGAGGGTGGCGCGGGCGGCGGCAGCGCCGCCACGGCGCGCCCGCTGAGGCTCGCGGGCTTGTGGAAGCGAAGCTGGAGCGAAGCTGCGAGCCCCGCGAGGCGTGTGTCGCCGAAGTGCTCCCAGGCGCACGCTCGCACGAGCTGCGACGCGCCGCCGCACCCCTCGGCGCCGCAGCGCAGCGCCGCCCACACGTGCAGGGGTGGCGGCTGCGCTGACGCGAGCGAGGGCAGCGCACCTGGCAACGCGAGGGGCGCAGGTGGCGGCAATCAACGGCAATCAAAGGCAATCAGCGGCAATCAGATGCAATCAATGGCAATCAGCGCACCTGGCAACGCGAGGGGCACAGGTGGCAAGCATGGCACGCGCCCGAAGTTGACGACTGGCTCCGGCGCCGCCGACGTGGGCGTCACCGGTTCCAGCGGCGCTCCGAAGCGCGCCTGTGCCACCGCATCGATGTCGCGCAGCGCCAGGGATTGTGAAGCGAGCGCCACGAGCTCGGGCAGCCCGAGCTCGTGGGCACGCGCGAGGCAGCGCTCGAGTAGCGCACGCTGCTTTGAGGCAGAGGCGGCGCTCGAGAGGGGCGTAGCAGTTGGCCAAGACTGGTGCGCGCTCGCGCCCGCAGCCATCCCCGCCGCGCCCGCCGCGCCCGCTGTGCCCGCCGCGCCCGCCGCGCCCGCCGCGCCCGCCGGCTGCTGCTGCTTCGCGCGTGCCGCCTCTGCGGCTGCCTCGGCCGCCGCATACTCCTCATATAACGTCCTGGGCGGACCGGCGGTCCCTGGACTCGCGTGGGCCTCGTACATCCAGAGCAGCGCGTACGCGAGGCACACGTTATCCTCGTGCTGCTGCGCCGAGCGCACCGCCTCCTGGATCGCCGCGAGCGCGTGCTCCTTATGCGCGAACACAAGCTGCAGTCGAGCCAGATTGAGGCTGGCCCATTGGATCGGAGCACGCGTGCTGTCGCGGCTCAGCGCGGGCGCGCCAGCGGCAGCGCCGCCGCCGGCGCCGGCACCCGATGACGCCGCGCGCACCTTATCGAAGTACCGATGGAATGCCCCGAGTGCGTCTTCGTAAGCCTTGTCTTGGAGGTGGCAGAGCAGATCGAGGTAATGGACCTGCGGCACGTTGGGCGCGAGTAGCAGCAGCTGCTGCACCTGGCGCTTGAGCGGCAAGCTGCCCGCCGGCAGCTCGCTCAGGCCCTCCTCCACGAGCCGCACCAGCTGGTGCACGTGCTGTTCCAGCTGCGACGCGGGCAGCAAATACTGCCATGGCGGAGGGGCTGCCGCCGCCACCGCATCGTCGACTGCGGGCTCCTCCGATGCCTCGGGCGCGTTCGCGGCGGTGACCCACTGGCCAAAGTGCGTCACGAGGGTGCACAGCTCCTCAAAGGTAGTTTCACGGAACGCTAGGTGGATGCGCCGAACGTACAGCCCAAGCAGCGAAGAGCGGTCGATGGTAAAGGGGCCCTCGATCTCGTGTGGCTCGATGAGCGGCGGTTGAAGCAGCGCCAAGAGAGTTTCCATGAGGTCCCAAAGGTCATCCGGCTCGGTCAGCCCAATCAGTTTCAACTGAAACTCCTCCCACAGGCAGGCTGGCAGTGGCGCGATCGCTGCGCGCAGGTCGGCTAGCCCCGGCTCGATGGCCGACTTTGCGGGATGTAGGCTAACCTGCTCGATGAGCACAAGTGCGAGCCGCTGTCGATCGGGCAGGTCGAGCAACGTCGGGTTTGTGTACAGGTCGATGAGATGGCCGAGCGCGATGCCGCGAGGCGTCAATCCTCTGGCAAAGAGCGAAAAGCCGGAGGATGCGCGCCGCCTCAGCCCAAGACACCGGACCGGCGTACATACGGATGCGGTTACCATTAGCTCGGGGACCCCCGGACCCCCTATTATCACAGCCATACTCGATCAGCCGCCGGGCCGGGCCGCTTATAGCTTAGCCCCGCCCGGTCGCCTTAGCGCGTCCTTGATAAGGCGCATCTTCACACCGATTTGTTCCCGAAGGAATTTCCTGCCGCTTGACCCCAACGGTTAAGCGGCCGTGAACCACCGCGTGAAGAGACAGACAGCGGAGCCATCAGTAGCCCGGCCAGGGGGGAAGGGGTATAACGCACGACCAGGTTTTCGAATCCTTCGTTTACTGTAACTTCGTCGCTCCGTAGCTGGCTCCCTAGGTTCATGGGGGGTCATGCATGGGGTCATGGAACGAACCGCGCGCGGACGCGGGGGCGCCGCGCCGGGCGCTGCACGCGCGGGGCCAATTTCGCAATTTTGTAGCTTCTAGGCCTCAAGCTAGGCCTGAGTGTGAGAGTGTCCCTGTGAGCTGTGACGGTCCCCCCTTTTTCTACCTTTCTTCCCCGGCATCCAGGGGAGAGTGTGGTATGGTTTTGAGATTTGCGCGCGTCCAGGACGATCTCGGAAAATGTCATTAAGATTACTATGTGACGAATTCCGAATTCCGTAAGCCTGCCGCGCGACTCGCCACCATCCTTCAGCGACCCGAAGATCTGTGGCTTCCCGCACACCCGACCATCGAGCTATTATTGAGACGATCGAGCAGGAAATGGCCCTCCACGCCAACGAAGAGCTCCTGGTGCGTGCGCAGCCATCCCGAGGACAAAAGCCCTTCCCATTGCGTCAGACTAACTCGCCGTCGAGCCAGTCTCGACAGCATGTTCAGCCTCACCCAGAAGCCAGAACCCGTAGGGCTCGGGCTCCGTTGGCCGGAACTGACCTGTCCCATCCCCTCCCGTGTGCATGCGCGACGGCGCTCGCAGATGATGTGCGAGGACATTGGGCTGCCGTCGGAGACTCTGCCAGGGAACCTGGGCACGCACGATAATGATCGCACGTCCGAAACATCAGGCCAGGTGCAGCGACAGCTCTTGCGGCTGCACGAGCGTCTGCACAAGGTGCCTCCACCTGCGGATCGTCTGCTGCATGTGGGCCATACGTACCATCCATCGATGGCATCGCAGCGTGTATCCGCCAAGGTGCCGCCTAACGCACGTACGTGGGCTGGTCCCGGCAGCAGACCAGCCCCAATGCCACCGCCAGCGGCAACGATGCCTGGAGGCCGACCCTTCGGTCAAAAGGCACATTCAGAAGCTTACATTGATGGCCAACCAGCCTACAGCTTCCCGTCGCAGCCATTCGACGAGCAAGCATCCTTCAGGGTCCACGTCCCTCGTGGGGCATCTGACGCGCCTCCAAATACGCTCAAGGAGCCCCCACTATCGCAATCCCGCAGCAAGCGGCGCCTTGAGGAGCATTACGAGGAGGAGTGGGCGCAGGACCCTTTGGTCGACGAGTTGGTAAGAGTGGTCACCAAAGAGTGTATCGTTCACACGGCATATCCACCTCGGAAGTGGGCCGTCATCACCAACGACAAGCAGCGCAAACGGATCGAGCAGAGGCGCGAATGGAAGATGAAGCTCATGGTGAGACGCGTGGAGAGAGGCTACGTACCGCAGCTGCATCACCCCTCGCGGCAAGATCACGCGTCCAGGCGCCCACGTGGGCCATCGGGTCGCTTCTTGGGCAAGGACGAACCCGTTCCCACCAGCGCGGCAGCGCCAAAACCTGGCAGCGATTCTGATTCAGAGTCGGTGTCATCGGCACCTCCGCCACCGCCCAAAGCCAAGGCGCCATCTTCCCAACCACCTCCTCAACCACCTCCTCGGCCGATAGCGAAGCCGCCGGCATCGAAGCCGCCAACAATCGAAAGTCACCCGACAGCAGATCTCGCGATGACGCTGCAGCGCGAGATGCACGAAACTGCTGCCCGTTTCAAGTATCTGCAATCGCAGTATCAGAGGCTCGAGCAACAAAACCAGCAATATCGGACTTGAGGCCAGCAAGATTCGAGGCTCCGTTCTTGTCCCCTTTAAGAAATCCCCGGTGGCAACGCGAGCACGCTCTGCACTTTGCACGGTGGTCGGTTCAAGCTGCAACGCGCTCACCGCGCTGCAAACTCTGCCATCACATGCCCAGAGCAAAATCAGAGCGTACCGTACTATGGAGACACGAGCACACTCATGGCCACGGGGCGCGGGGGACCGTTTCATCCTGCACGTCGATCGCCATCAGTCGACTTCGTCGCACGATTCTGCATCCTCGATCGTGTGCCTAAGTCCCTGAGACGTGAGAGTGAGAGTTGAGCCCTGATAGGGCCCTGAGACGTGAGAGCATATGGAGGGTGGAGCCCATGCACGCACCAGCAGCGTCCAGCCTGCGCGGCACACGGTGGGCGTAAGTATCCCGTATCGCGTCATCATGTGAGTGTGCTGTGCGCGGTCACTGGCACTGTGCGCGTGGGCGGTGACTGTGCGCGCCGGCGGGCGGTACCGGCCTACCGCGGACGGCGCGGCGGCGGGGCCCCGGCGCCCGGGTGGCCGGCGGTAAAAGGCTATACAGATTTTAGACGCACGCAGGGAGCCTGTCATACCGTACCATACCGCGTACCGTGATGTGGACCTCAATTGTATCATACGATGAAAACCTTAGGAAATACGTGTACGCGGTAGCGCGGGTTGTAGGAGCGCCGCACGTTATACGATATATGTCTGCAGGGAAGGGTGCTGCCTGCACGCCGTACAGCTTTGCGGGTTCTGCGGAGAATGGCGCAAAAGATCGTGGGGTGCTCGCTGCTACGCAGGCTCGTGCGCCATGCTTCGGTCCAGTCTCAGCCGTCACCGCCCATACCACCTGCTCAAGCCATCAATTCGTGATCACGCCCTTTATCATGCGCTGCTGCAGCGATCTCTCGCCGCAGCAGCGCTTGCTCGAGTTCTGGTAGTGTGTGTACAGCTGTTTCGGGCCCAGGTTGATCGAACCTGGGGTGGGTCGCCCGTACGTCTCAAACCACTTGTCCATCGTGAATCCTGGGCCCTCGAAGTCTTCGAAAAGGTACGCAGGCACCGGCCCAAATTTAGTATACGACGTCTCGTTGGAGCGGTACTTGGAGATGTATCCCTGACATGACATCGTCGTGCTCTTGAGATCAACAGGCAGGGGCTGACCGAGATCGTCGACGGGCTCGGCGCGGCGTAGAACGTAGCTGGGCTGGATGGGCCGGTTGCCTGACTCACTCGGAGGCTGGCCACGGTGCACGGAGCTAATGGTGGGCTTCATCGAGTCCTCCCAGTCTTTGAACGTGTCGCCCAGCAGCTCCTTCACTTCTTCCTCGAAGGCTTTTGAGAGCTGCCACGAAGGGTCCAGCTTATTTTTCAGCCGGGTGCGGCGCGTATACTCGGCCCCCGGCCAAGACGCCTCCGACTTGCAGGTCCAGTTCTTGGTGAGGGGTGGGAAGGTCAAACCAGAGACGGAGGCGCCCTTGCCTCGGCGCGCCCGCGCTAAGGCAAATTGCTCCAACGTCAACTGCCCATGCGGCGGCCGCTCGTACTTGTCCAAGCGGGGCGCGCTGCCAGGCATGGCGTCGGGCGCTTGTCCAAAGAGAGTGGAACGATGTTTCGTTACCGCTCAGCACGACGCCCGAATTTTCCATGCGCCCCACTGATAAACCTCTTACGTCCCCCCCGCACGGCTATACGCACGACGCCCATCATCGCTTCCCCTTCTTGGCCGACTTAGCCAACCTCTCGGCGCGGTGGCGGATGCCACGCAGACGCGCAGCCTCGGCCTCCTTGCGGCGGCCCGCGACGGCCATCTCCTTGGTGAACGGCGGCGGCGGCGGCGGACAGTCGGGATGCAAGCCCACGCACGACGCATCGCGACCCGTGCAGCGTCCGAATTTGTGCAGGGGAATCGCAAGCGTGTTATACGCGTCCTCCCTCCACGCTCGCTGATAAAGCGGCAGTCCAGCGCGCGTTGTGCCGTACCGCTTTATCCCAGACCCATTGTGAGCGCGCGAGTCGGCCCAACCGTTGCGGCTCGCCTTCGGAGGCCCCGGAGCGAGAGGCACTGTCCCGTCCTCTGCACAGGTGGCCTCGGTAGTCTGGGGAACGTACGAGCGCACCACTGGCTCGCTGCCCGTGAGCTTGGCCATGCACTCCGCGTGGCAGCACGTCGCGTTGGCCCCGGCACCCCAATTGAGCTCCTCGGTGAAGAGGGTCTCATCCGAGCACCCATTCACACGTATCTCCGTGCGTGCCAGCAGCGCCCGCGTCGCCCGCGTCGAGCGGATCCACACGCCCATGGGAAACCCCACCTGCTTCAAAAACCAGCCCGGGGTCGTCGAAATCATGTCCGGCGCCGCCCCTGCTCCGTACTGCACATCGGCACGCGTGCGGAGCGCGCCGAATGCAGGCAACGGATCACGTTTCAGCCTGCGTGAAGAGTCGAGGCCGAGAACATTGAGGCCTGCGTCCAGCAGCAATCGCCACGTGCGCGCGCGCAAAAGCTGGCTACGGCGCGACCAGTACTCGGCATGCACCTTAACGTTGCTTTGGTTGCACCAGCGCGAATGCGGCAGAGGCGGCGGATGCACAAGAGGCAACAGATGGACCAGCGGGCTACTTGTTGACGTCTCCACCATGGGCTGAACGACCACGCACGGGAAACCCGCAGCAGCGGCCGACTCTGCGAGGGGCATGAGGGACGGCAGAGCGCCCGGACGCAGGATGGTCGCGATGACGGTGTTATTCTTCGCGCATTCGGATGGCGAGCGCATTTCTCGTGCACACCCCGTTCTGTGAAGGTAGAAGGCTCCGTGAAACCTTTGGCTCCGCGACGACCCTGCACACTAGCCCAGTGTTCCGAGGCTTGCAGGGGTCAGTTACATGTATGAAACTTCAGCAAAAAGCGAGCGACGCGGGGACAAAGCGAGCGATATGCGAACCAATGTAAAATGCACTCGTCTTTCTCTCCGATCCAAGCCCGTGGGCACTTGCTGACCACACTCACGCGCGCGCGCCCCTCGCGCAGATACGAATGATGACATCACTCGCACCTACTAACGTTCCGGCCACGCCGGCCAAGGGCCTCGCACGCAAGCTGTTGAGTGCGATCCGTGTTGGTTCACTCCGCCACTCGATGCTCACATTTGCTCTCCTCCTCCTCCAGCTGAGCGGCACGGTGGGACAATGCACGAACACGTGCAATTATGCCTATGACGGTGATTGCGACGATGGCGGCCCCGGAAATGAGTACAACATCTGCAGCTTGGGCACCGACTGCTACGATTGTGGCCCTCGTAGCCAGAGCTCGCCGCCGCCGCCCACAGCCGGAACCTCCTCATCTACGGGCACCACGGCATCCCTCCATTCCGTAAGCACTGTCAACGGAATCACATATTATTCTGGGGCTGGCTCGAGCTGGACCGTACCACAGCATTCGCCACTCGTGTCCTATGCGTGCTCCTATAACCTTTGCACGATCACGGCTCCCTTTGATGGCACAACCTCGAACCCGCTGGGAAATTCCATCGACTTTGCTGGACCGAACTACCAACCATTGCCATATACCTACACTATTGAGATGGGTGCTCGCTACACGTTTTCTCGATGGCGTGTTGCAGGCAACACCCATTATCGCTTCGGGCAGGTGCACCTCAAGTATGCGGACACTTCAGGGACACTTGTTACCGTTCCTGGCTCAAACACCGACTTCACAACCGTCCCCGATGGGGAGTTTGCTTATGGCGCCTTTAGCAGCCCAGTGACTGCATCTCGCTGGCAAGTAGTCATCACGTCTTACGCCAACACAGATTCTCAGGCGATGTTCCAATGCTACCTTCGAGAGGTCCAGTTTGGAGCCGCCGGAGCCGCCACCTCCTCCTCGCCGCCGCCGCCGCCCTCGCTCTCGCCGCCACCGCCACCACCGCCGCCGCCGCCGCCCTCCACCTCGCCGCCGCCGCCGCCACCGCCACCACCGCCACCAC
>ENA-UOXK01000325-UOXK01000325.1-mixed-culture-metagenome-genome-assembly--contig:-NODE-325-length-35753-cov-8.422461_pt1 | contig 35753 bp, 26 predicted proteins | sample MGYA00238160_ERZ761638 | MGnify/ENA primary metagenome ERZ761638 (study PRJEB28912, sample SAMN08777098) | mixed culture metagenome | isolation source: Freshwater growth medium | place: USA...
AGCGTCGGTCTCCAAAACCGAAGGTTGTAGGTTCGATTCCTACTGCCCCTGCCACTTGAATGTGGCCCAAACCAAGCCCGCCACACTCTGGCGGGCTTCGGTGTCTTGGACGGCACCGTGATTCGGAAGCAGGAAACACTCAAACATGGCCACTTCACAGGTCGAAACTGTCAACACGGGCGCAGACAAGGCCAAGCTCGCAGCAGTGGTGGCGCTTGTCATCGCGTCCGTTGCGGGCTTTTACTTGCTTGGCAAACAGGGCGCGCTGGTTCAGTGGGCTGCGCTGCTGGTCGGACTGGTCGCGGCAGCCGGCGTATTTCTCGTCTCGGAGCCTGGCCGGCAGTTCATTGCGTTTGCAAAAGATGCTTGGCGCGAAGTCAAAAAGGTCGTCTGGCCTACCCGCAAGGAAACGCTGCAGATGACGGCGTACGTGTTTGCTTTCGTCGTTGTGATGGCTCTTTTTCTTTGGTTCACCGACAAGACGCTTGAGTGGGTCCTGTACGACTTGATCTTGGGCTGGAGAAAATCATGACTACCGAAGCAGAAATGAATGGAGCCGAGGCTCCTGTAGCCACTTCGGCTGTCGTCAATCCAGATCTGCGCTGGTACATCGTCCATGCCTACTCTGGCATGGAGAAGGCGGTTGAGCGCAACATCCAGGAGCGGATTGCCCGTTCAGGCATGGATGCCAAGTTCGGCCGCATTCTTGTGCCCACCGAAGAGGTGGTCGAAATGAAGAATGGGCAGCGCAAGACTACGGAGCGCCGTCTTTTCCCCGGTTACGTCTTCGTCGAAATGGTCATGGACGACGACACGTGGCACCTGGTGAAGCACACCAACAAGGTCACCGGATTTGTTGGCGGCGCCAAGAACCGCCCTGCTCCGATCTCTGAAGAAGAAGTCCAGAAGATCGTCAGTCAGATGCAGGAAGGCACCGAGAAGCCTCGTCACAAGATCGAATTCATGGTCGGCGAGCTGGTGCGTGTGAAGGAAGGCCCGTTCACGGACTTCAACGGCTCGGTGGAAGAGGTCAACTACGAAAAGAGCCGTGTGCGTGTGTCCGTGATGATCTTCGGCCGTTCGACGCCCGTCGAGCTCGAATTCGGTCAGGTGGAGAAGACCTGATCTTTCCGGCGGCTTGACGGCTGCCGATGTTTTGGTGCCGCGCTTTTTCGACTCCGCGCGGTGCATGAGGTAGTGAGTCGTTAACCCCGGGGAGCCCACCGCTGCAGCGTGCAGTGCAGGCGTTATCACCCGCAAGGAGTAAACATGGCGAAAAAAATCGTCGGTTTTATCAAGCTGCAAGTGCCAGCCGGTAAGGCCAACCCATCCCCACCGATCGGCCCAGCGCTGGGTCAGCGTGGTCTCAACATCATGGAGTTCTGCAAGGCATTCAATGCGCAGACTCAAGGCGTTGAGCCAGGCCTGCCTTTGCCCGTAGTTATTACGGCTTTTGCAGACAAGAGTTTCACCTTCATCATCAAGACGCCGCCTGCGACGACACTGATCAAGAAGGCCATCAAGCTCGACAAGGGGTCCTCGAACCCTCTGAAGACGAAGGTTGGCAAGATCACGCGCGAGCAGCTCGAAGAGATCGCCAAGACCAAGATGAAGGACATGAACGCTGCCAACGTTGACGCTGCTGTGCGTACGCTGGCTGGCTCTGCACGCTCGATGGGCGTGACGGTGGAGGGTTTGTAAGATGGCAAAGCTGACCAAAAAGCAAAAAGCCCTGCAAGGCAAGGTTGACAGCACGAAGCTGTACGCATTCGCCGAAGCAGTTGCAATCGTGAAGGAGGCTGCTACGGCCAAGTTCGACGAATCCATCGACGTGGCAGTTCAGCTTGGTATCGACGCCAAGAAGTCTGACCAAGTGGTTCGCGGTGCCGTGGTTCTGCCCAACGGTACCGGTAAGACGACCCGTGTGGCCGTGTTCGCACAAGGTGCAAAGGCTGAAGAAGCCAAGGCCGCTGGCGCTGACATCGTCGGCATGGATGACCTGGCCGCCATGGTCAAGGCCGGTGACATGCCCTTCGACGTCGTGATCGCTGCGCCTGACGCCATGCGCGTTGTGGGTACGCTGGGTCAGATCCTGGGCCCACGTGGCCTGATGCCCAACCCCAAGGTTGGCACCGTCACGCCTGACGTGGCAACAGCGGTCAAGAACGCCAAGGCTGGCCAGGTGCAGTTCCGCGTGGACAAGGCCGGTATCGTGCACAGCACGATTGGTCGTCGCTCGTTCGATAACGAAAAGCTGCAAGGTAATCTTGCAGCACTGATCGATGCACTGAACAAAGCCAAGCCCGCTTCTAGCAAGGGCCTGTACCTGCGCAAGGTGGCGGTGTCTTCCACCATGGGTCTCGGCGTGCGCGTTGATACCCAGACCATCGCAGCGTAATCGCACAGAAATCTTCGGGCTTTTTCGAAAGCCCGATGTGGTGGGCTGGCAGTACCTTCGGGCTCTGCCAGGCCATCCAAGACCGTTGGTGTGCTGACGCACTTAATCCCCCGGGGCCAACGCAGATGGCGATCCCGCTGCAGATGGAAATTTTTTCCGAAACAGTTGGTCGCTGCAACAAGAGCGCGCAGGAAGGCGAGAGCCCGAATGCGCAATTTAAGGAGTAGACCTTGAGTCTTAATCGCAGTGAGAAAGAAGCGGTCATCAGTGAAGTGACCAGCCTCGCCGCTAAAGCTCAAACGCTTGTGATCGCGGAGTACCGCGGCATCACGGTCGCCGACATGACCAAACTGCGTGTTGACGCCCGCAGCAAGGGTGTGACCCTGAGTGTTCTGAAGAACACCCTGGCACGCCGTGCTGTCGCTGGCAGCGCGTTTGACGTGGTGGCGGACCAGATGACCGGTCCTTTGATCTATGGCTTCTCCGAAGACGCTGTGGCCGCCGCGAAAGTGGTGGCCGACTTTGCGAAAACCAACGACAAGCTGGTGATTCGCGGTGGCGCTTTCGGTGGCAAGGCCCTGGATGTCAACGGCGTTAAGCAACTGGCCAACATTCCTTCCAAGGAAGTGTTGCTGGCCCAGATTTGCGGCTTGCTTATGTCCCCCATGTCGCGTACGGCCGTTGTGCTGGGCGCGCTGGCGGCGAAAAAAGGCGAAGGCGCTGCCCCCGTGGCAGCCGAAGAAGCGGCTGCTGCCTGAGTGGCGCGCACCGTTCGTTCAACCAATTGTTAGGAAATCAAAATGGCATTCGATAAAGACGCATTTTTGACCGCGCTGGACAGCATGACGGTTATGGAACTCAATGACCTGGTCAAGGCCATTGAAGAGAAGTTCGGCGTGAGCGCTGCAGCCATGGCTGCTCCTGCTGCCGCTGGCGGTGGCGGTGCTGCTGCAGCTGCTGAAGAGAAGACGGAATTCAACGTGGTGCTGACCGAAGCCGGCGCCAACAAGGTTTCCGTCATCAAGGCAGTGCGCGAAATCACCGGCCTGGGCCTCAAGGAAGCCAAGGACCTGGTGGACGGCGCTCCCAAGAACGTCAAGGAAGGCATTGCCAAGGCCGACGCCGAAGCAGCCGTCAAGAAGCTGGTGGAAGCCGGCGCCAAGGCCGAACTCAAGTAATTCGGTCTCGCTCAAGGGCTGGAGTGTTCCTTCAAAGGGCCTCCAGCCTTTGGTGCTTTCAGAGCGCACCCGAAAACCGGCTTGGCCGGTTTCCCGCGGACCCAGGCCCGCGGGAAACCCGAATCGGTTTTCGAGTGTCTTCTGACAACCCCGACAGCAGAAGATGCCTTGGTTCGGGTGATGTGCAACGCATCACCGTCCGCCATGGTTGGTAGTGGCCAACCGCCAAGCCCGCAGTGACAGCTCACTTTGCGGGTCAGTCGTCGAAGACCCAGGACTCATGTCTTTGCCCGGAGATCTCATGGCCTATTCCTACACCGAACGCAAGCGAATCCGCAAAAGTTTCGGCACCCGCGATAGCGTGCTCGAAGTTCCTTACCTGCTCCAGATGCAGAAGGACGCATACACCGCTTTCCTGCAGGCAGATAAAGCACCCCAGAAAAGAACCATAGAAGGTCTTCAGGCTGCATTTGATGCTGCCTTCCCCATCGTCTCCCACAACGGTTTTGTGGAGATGAAGTTCATCGAGTACAACCTCGCCAAACCGGCGTTTGATGTGCGCGAATGCCAGACGCGTGGTCTGACCTTCGCCTCGGCCGTCCGCGCCAAGGTGCAGCTGATCATCTATGACCGCGAGTCGTCGACTTCGCAATCCAAGGTGGTCAAGGAAGTGAAGGAGCAAGAGGTCTACATGGGCGAAGTGCCGCTCATGACCGACAAGGGCTCTTTCATCATCAACGGCACCGAACGTGTGATCGTCTCGCAGCTCCACCGTTCGCCTGGCGTGTTTTTCGAGCACGACAAGGGCAAGACACACAGCTCGGGCAAGCTGCTGTTCTCGGCGCGCATCATCCCCTACCGCGGATCGTGGCTCGACTTCGAGTTCGACCCCAAGGACATCCTGTACTTCCGTGTGGACCGTCGCCGCAAGATGCCGGTCACGATCCTGCTCAAGGCCATTGGCCTGAACCCTGAATCGATCCTGGCGAACTTCTTCGTCAACGACAACTTCCGCCTGATGGACAGCGGCGCACAAATGGAATTTGTGTCCGAGCGCCTGCGCGGTGAGGTCGCGCGCTTTGACATTACCGACAAGTCGGGCAAGGTCGTTGTCGCCAAGGACAAGCGCGTCACCGCACGCCACACGCGCGATCTGGAACAGTCGGGCACGACGCACATCAGCGTCCCTGAAGACTTCCTGATCGGCCGCGTGGTGGCACGCAACATCGTGGATGCAGACACGGGCGAAATCATCGCCAAGGCCAACGACGAGCTGACCGAAGCGCTGCTCAAAAAGCTGCGCAGCGCTGGCGTACAGGACGTGCAGTGCATCTACACGAACGAACTGGACCAGGGCGCGTACATGTCGCAGACCCTGCGCATCGACGAAACCGTTGATGAGTTCGCAGCGCGCGTGGCCATCTACCGCATGATGCGCCCCGGCGAGCCGCCGACAGAAGACGCCGTGCAGGCCCTGTTCCAGCGCCTGTTCTACAACCCTGACACGTACGACCTGTCGCGTGTGGGCCGGATGAAGTTCAACGCCAAGATCGGCCGCGACGAATCCACCGGCCCGATGGTGCTCTCCAACGAGGACATCCTGGCCGTGGTCAAGATCCTGGTGGACCTGCGCAACGGTAACGGCGAAGTCGATGACATCGATCACTTGGGCAACCGCCGCGTGCGCTGCGTGGGTGAACTGGCCGAAAACCAGTACCGCACAGGCCTGGCGCGTATCGAAAAGGCTGTGAAGGAACGGCTGGGCCAGGCCGAGCAAGAGCCGCTGATGCCCCACGACCTGATCAACAGCAAGCCTATCTCCGCCGCCCTGAAGGAATTCTTCGGTGCATCGCAGCTGTCGCAGTTTATGGACCAGACCAACCCGCTGGCCGAAATCACGCACAAGCGCCGTGTTTCCGCTCTGGGCCCAGGCGGCCTGACGCGCGAACGTGCCGGCTTTGAAGTGCGTGACGTGCACGTGACTCACTACGGTCGCGTGTGCCCTATCGAAACGCCAGAAGGCCCGAACATCGGTCTGATCAACTCGCTGGCGCTGTACGCCCGCCTGAATGAATATGGCTTCATCGAGACACCCTACCGCCGCGTGGTGGATGGCAAGGTCACGAACGAGATCGACTACCTGTCGGCCATCGAAGAAGGCAAGTACGTCATCGCGCAGGCCAACGCCGTGCTCGACAAGGACGGCCGCCTGACGGGCGAACTGGTGTCGGCCCGTGAAAAGGGTGAATCCATCCTGTGCGGCGCAGACCGCGTGCAGTACATGGACGTGTCGCCCGCACAGATCGTGTCGGTGGCTGCGTCGCTGGTTCCATTCCTGGAGCACGACGATGCGAACCGCGCGCTGATGGGCGCCAACATGTCGCGCCAGGCCGTGCCTGTGCTGCGCCCCGAGAAGCCACTGGTGGGTACGGGCATTGAGCGCGTTGCCGCCGTGGACTCGGGCACCGTGGTCACCGCCAACCGTGGCGGTATCGTGGACTATGTCGATGCGACGCGTATCGTGGTGCGCGTGAATGACGCTGAAGCCGTGGCCGGCGAAGTGGGCGTGGACATCTACAACCTGATCAAGTATCAGCGTTCCAACCAGAACACCAACATCCACCAGCGCCCCATCGTCAAAAAGGGCGACATGCTGGTCAAGGGTGATGTGATCGCCGACGGTGCATCGACGGACTTTGGCGAAATCGCCATTGGCCAGAACATGCTCATCGCGTTCATGCCCTGGAACGGCTACAACTTCGAAGACTCGATCCTGATCTCCGAACGCGTGGTCGCCGAAGACCGCTACACCTCGATCCATATCGAGGAACTGGTGGTGATGGCCCGTGACACCAAGCTGGGTGCCGAGGAAATCACACGCGACATTCCGAACCTGTCGGAACAGCAGCTGAACCGGCTGGACGAGTCCGGCATCATCTACGTGGGCGCCGAAGTGCAACCCGGAGACACGCTGGTCGGCAAGGTTACGCCCAAGGGTGAGACCACCCTCACGCCTGAAGAGAAGCTGCTGCGCGCCATCTTCGGCGAGAAGGCGTCCGACGTGAAGGACACCTCCCTGCGTGTGGATCAGGGCTCGCAAGGCACTGTGATCGACGTGCAGGTGTTTACCCGCGAAGGCATCCAGCGCGACAAGCGCGCCCAGCAGATCATCGACGATGAACTCAAGCGCTTCCGCCTGGACCTGAACGACCAGCTGCGTATCGTTGAGGCCGACGCGTTCGACCGTATCGAGAAACTGCTGAACGGCCGCGTTGCCAACGGCGGCCCCCAGAAGCTTGCCAAGGGCACGAAGATCGACAAGGCCTACCTGGCTTCGGTCGAGAAGTTCCACTGGTTCGACATCCGCCCTGCGGAAGACGAAGTGGCCACGCAGCTCGAGTCCATCAAGAACGCGCTGGAGCAGACGCGCCACAGCTTCGACCTGGCTTTTGAAGAAAAGCGCAAAAAGCTCACGCAAGGCGACGAGCTGCCAGCGGGCGTGCTCAAGATGGTCAAGGTGTACCTGGCCGTCAAGCGCCGCTTGCAGCCCGGTGACAAGATGGCCGGTCGTCACGGCAACAAGGGTGTTGTGTCGAAGATCGTTCCGGTCGAAGACATGCCCTACATGGCCGACGGAACCCCTGCCGACATCGTTCTGAACCCGCTGGGCGTGCCCTCGCGGATGAACATCGGTCAGGTGCTGGAAGTCCACCTGGGTTGGGCTGGCAAGGGCATTGGTCAGCGCATTGGCAACATGCTGCAAGAGCAGGCCAAGGCCTCGGAAATGCGCACGTTCCTCGAAGAGGTGTACAACTCGCGCGGCCGCAAGGAAGACCTGTCTCAGCTGAGCGACGAGGACCTGATGGCCATGGCGGCCCACCTCACGAGCGGCGTGCCGTATGCCACCCCCGTGTTCGATGGTGCTTCGGAAGAAGAAATCAAGGACATGCTCAAGATCGCCTACCCGGACGATATTGCCGAGCGCAAGGGTCTGACACCGACCCGCACACAGGCTTATCTGTTTGATGGCCGCACGGGCGAGCGCTTTGAGCGCCCGACCACCATCGGCTACATGCACTACCTGAAGCTGCACCACTTGGTGGACGACAAGATGCACGCGCGCTCTACCGGCCCGTACTCGCTCGTCACGCAGCAGCCGCTGGGCGGCAAGGCCCAGTTCGGTGGCCAGCGCTTCGGGGAAATGGAAGTGTGGGCGCTGGAAGCTTACGGCGCCGCCTACGTACTGCAGGAAATGCTGACCGTGAAGTCCGACGACGTGGTGGGCCGTACCAAGGTGTACGAATCCATCGTCAAGGGCGAACACGCCATCGAAGCCGGCATGCCGGAATCGTTCAATGTGCTGGTCAAGGAAATCCGTTCGCTGGGCCTGGACATCGAGCTGGAACGCTCCTAAGCAGAAAAGGAAAGAGTTACTATGAAATCGCTACTCGACCTGTTCAAGCAATTCACGCCGGACGAGCATTTCGATGCCATCCGCATCGGCATGGCCTCGCCCGAGAAGATCCGTTCGTGGTCTTTTGGTGAGGTGAAGAAGCCCGAAACCATCAACTACCGCACATTCAAGCCCGAGCGTGACGGCCTGTTTTGCGCCAAGATTTTTGGTCCCATCAAGGACTACGAATGCCTGTGCGGAAAGTACAAGCGCCTCAAGCACCGCGGTGTGATCTGTGAGAAGTGCGGCGTTGAAGTCACGCAGACCAAGGTGCGTCGCGAGCGCATGGGCCACATCGATCTGGCCGCGCCTTGCGCTCACATCTGGTTCCTGAAGTCGCTGCCTTCGCGTCTGGGCCTGGTGCTCGACATGACGCTGCGCGACATCGAACGCGTGCTGTACTTCGAAGCCTACGTGGTGACCGACCCCGGCATGACCCCGCTGAAGAAGTTCGGCATCATGTCCGAGGACGACTTTGATGCCAAGCGCAAGGAGTTCGGCGACGAATTCGTCGCCAAGATGGGCGCCGAGGGCATCAAGGAACTGCTGCAGGCGATCGACCTCGACATCGAGATCGAAAAGCTGCGCAACGACCTGACCGGCTCCGAGCTCAAGATCAAGAAGAACGCCAAGCGCCTGAAGGTGCTGGAAGCCTTCAAGAAGTCGGGCATCAAGCCCGAGTGGATGGTGCTCGACGTGCTGCCCGTGCTGCCACCGGACCTGCGTCCGCTGGTGCCGCTGGACGGTGGCCGCTTCGCTACCTCCGACCTGAACGACCTGTACCGCCGCGTCATCAACCGCAACTCGCGTCTGCGCCGCCTGCTGGAGCTGAAGGCTCCTGAAATCATCGCGCGCAACGAGAAGCGCATGCTGCAGGAAGCGGTCGACTCGCTGCTGGACAACGGCCGCCGTGGCAAGGCCATGACGGGCGCCAACAAGCGTGCGCTGAAGTCGCTCGCCGACATGATCAAGGGCAAGTCCGGCCGCTTCCGCCAGAACTTGCTGGGCAAGCGCGTGGACTACTCCGGTCGTTCCGTGATTACCGTGGGCCCAACGCTCAAGCTGCACCAGTGCGGTCTGCCCAAGCTGATGGCGCTGGAGCTGTTCAAACCTTTCATCTTCTCGCGCCTCGAAGCCATGGGCATCGCGACGACGATCAAGGCCGCCAAGAAGGAAGTCGAATCCGGCACCCCCGTGGTGTGGGACATCCTGGAAGAGGTCATCAAGGAACACCCCGTGATGCTCAACCGTGCACCTACGCTGCACCGTCTGGGCATCCAGGCCTTTGAGCCCATCCTGATTGAAGGCAAGGCCATCCAGCTGCACCCACTCGTCTGCGCGGCCTTTAACGCCGACTTCGACGGTGACCAGATGGCTGTCCACGTCCCGCTGTCGGTGGAAGCACAAATGGAAGCCCGCACGCTGATGCTGGCCTCCAACAACGTGCTGTTCCCGGCCTCGGGCGAACCCTCCATTGTTCCTTCGCAGGACGTGGTGCTGGGCCTGTACTACGCCACCCGTGACCGTATCAACGGCAAGGGCGAAGGCCTGGTGTTTGCCGACACCGGCGAAGTGCAACGCGCGCTGGATGCGGGCGAGGTCGAGCTGGCGGCTAAGATCACTGTGCGCATGACCGAGTGGACCAAGGACAAGGCCACGGGCGAATTTGTGCCCTCGACCTCGCTGGTGGAAACCACTGCCGGCCGCGCGCTGCTGTCCGAGATCTTGCCCAAGGGCCTGCCGTTCAGCAACATGAACAAGGCGCTCAAGAAGAAGGAAATCTCCAAGCTCATCAACGTGAGCTTCCGCAAGTGCGGCCTGAAGGAAACCGTGGTGTTTGCAGACAAGCTGCTGCAAAACGGCTTCCGCCTGGCCACGCGCGCCGGTATCTCGATCGCCATCGACGACATGCTGGTGCCGCCGCAAAAGGCCGGCATCATTGAGCGCTCCGAGAAGGAAGTCAAAGAGATCGAACAGCAGTACGTGTCCGGTCTGGTGACGTCTGGCGAGCGCTACAACAAGGTGGTGGACATCTGGGGCAAGGCCGGCGACGAAGTGTCCAAGGTGATGATGGCCCAGCTGTCGAAGCAAAAGGTCACCGACCGCCATGGCAAGGAAGTGGACCAGGAGTCTTTCAACTCCATCTACATGATGGCCGACTCCGGTGCCCGCGGCTCTGCAGCCCAGATCCGTCAGGTGGCCGGTATGCGGGGTCTGATGGCCAAGCCAGACGGCTCGATCATCGAGACACCCATTACCGCGAACTTCCGCGAAGGTCTGAACGTGCTGGAGTACTTCATCTCCACCCACGGTGCCCGTAAGGGTCTGGCCGACACGGCGCTGAAGACGGCGAACTCCGGCTACCTCACCCGCCGCCTGGTGGACGTGACGCAGGATCTGGTCGTGACCGAAGAGGACTGCAACACCTCCAATGGTTCGCTGATGCGCGCCATCGTCGAGGGTGGTGAAGTGATCGAATCGCTGCGCGACCGTATCCTGGGCCGCACGGCTGCCGAAGACGTGCTGCACCCCGAAACGCGTGCGGTGCTGGTCGAGGCCGGCGTGATGCTGGAAGAAGACCTCATCGAGGAGCTGGAAGCTGCCGGCGTCGACGAAGTCAAGGTGCGCACCGCGCTGACCTGCGAAACCCGCTACGGCCTGTGCGCCAAGTGCTACGGCCGCGACCTGGGCCGTGGCGGCCTGATCAACCTCGGCGAAGCCGTGGGTGTGATCGCTGCCCAGTCCATCGGCGAACCCGGCACGCAGCTGACCATGCGTACGTTCCACATCGGTGGTGCCGCTTCGCGCGCTGCCATCGCATCGAGCGTGGAAGCCAAGTCCAACGGCGTGATCGGCTTCAACGCCACGATGCGCTACGTGAGCAACACCAAGGGTGAGCTGGTGGTGATTGCACGTTCGGGTGAAATCATCATCCACGACGAGCATGGCCGCGAGCGCGAACGCCACAAGGTGCCGTACGGCGCCACGCTGACCGTCAAGGCAGACCAGACGATCAAGGCCGGCACGATCCTGGCCAACTGGGATCCGCTGACGCGCCCCATCATCACCGAGTTCGCCGGCCAGACCAAGTTCGAGAACGTCGAAGAAGGTCTCACGGTTGCGAAGCAGGTCGATGAGGTGACCGGTCTTTCCACCCTGGTGGTGATCGACCCCAAGCGCCGCGGCGCTGCCAAGGTTGTTCGCCCACAGGTCAAGCTGATCGACGCCCAGGGCAACGAAGTGAAGATCCCTGGCACCGACCACTCGGTGACCATCGGCTTCCAGGTCGGCGCGCTGATCCAGGTACGCGACGGCCAGGACGTGGGCCCCGGCGAAGTGCTGGCCCGTATCCCGGTCGAAGGTCAAAAGACCCGCGACATTACCGGTGGTCTGCCCCGCGTGGCCGAGCTGTTCGAAGCCCGTACGCCGAAGGACAAGGGCACGCTGGCCGAGATGACCGGTACCGTGTCGTTCGGCAAGGAAACCAAGGGCAAGGTCCGCTTGCAGATCACCGATCCGGAAGGCCACGTGTTCGAAGAACTCGTGCCCAAGGAAAAGAACATCCTGGTGCACGAAGGCCAGGTGGTGAACAAGGGCGAATCGATTGTGGACGGCCCGGCCGACCCGCAGGACATTCTGCGTTTGCTGGGTATCGAAGAACTCTCGCGCTACATCGTCGATGAAGTGCAGGACGTGTACCGTTTGCAGGGCGTGAAGATCAACGACAAGCACATCGAGGTGATCGTTCGCCAGATGCTGCGCCGCGTCGTGGTCGAGAACGTTGGCGAGTCCAACTACATCGCAGGCGAGCAGGTCGAGCGTTCGGAGATCCTGAACACCAACGATGCGCTGCAGGGTGAAGGCAAGATTCCCGCGACCTACAGCAACCTGCTGCTGGGTATCACGAAGGCATCGCTTTCGACCGACTCGTTCATCTCGGCCGCTTCCTTCCAGGAAACGACCCGTGTGCTCACCGAGGCTGCCATCATGGGCAAGCGCGACGAGCTGCGTGGCCTGAAGGAAAACGTCATCGTGGGTCGCCTGATCCCTGCCGGTACCGGCATGGCCTACCACCAGGCACGCAAGGCCAAGGACGCCATGGACGACGCCGAGCGCCGTGCCATCGCCGAAGCCGAAGCTGCCGAAATGGAAGCCCAGGGCGCTGCCTCTGATGAGGAAAGCAGCAGCACGGCCACCGCGGCGGATTCTGCTGCGGACTAAGCCGCAAGCGGCTTTGGCCGAATGAAGCGCTCCCGTCCTGTCCTGCGGCAGGCCGGGAGCGTTTTTACTGGTGCCGGCGCTTGACTGGACTGACCCGCCACAATGGATCTGTAGCCGCTATCGGTTCACGTCAGGCAAAGCTGCCTGCACCCCTGCTCCTTGCCATTTGCCCATGTGGTCTTCCCCTCTTTTCTGGATAGCCGTCTCGCTCACCGTGTTCTGGGCGCTGGGCGCGTACAACCGCCTGATGCGCCTGCGCTCGGCCGTGGTGCAGGCTTTCGGCGGCTTTGATGCCCACATGCAGCGCCTGCTGGCGTTGCTGAGTGAGCTGGCTGTAGCGCGGCCCCCTGACGAAACCGTGAACGGAACCATGGACCGTGCCGAGGACCGCATGGCCGCCCTGGAGGGGGCCACGGTGCAGTTCAGCGCATCGCTGGCGGTGGCACGTGCACGGCCGTTGCATGCGGATGCGCTCGCCGCGCTGGCGGCAGCCCGCGGCGTGCTGGACGCCTGCTGGGCGGCCGCCATGGACGAACGAGCGGGCCTGGCGAACCCGACCGTGGCTGCACAGGCGCACGCCGTGCACGGGCCTGCACCTGACAGCGCTGCCGGTGATGGCCCACCAGCCGACACGCCCCCCGTCGCATCAGCCACACTGCATGCCGTGGTGCCCTTGCAGATACGCTGGCACGAGAACGTGGCGCACGCAGGTCACGCCACCGAGGCCTTCAACGATGCGGTCAGGCAGTACAACGAGGCTGTCGCGCAGTTTCCGGCGAGCTTGCTCGCCCGGCTTTTCGGCTTCAAGGCCGCACGCGGGCTCTGAAGCGCGCCCCCCGATCTATTCACCATCATGACCCAACCCACTTCCCAGCGCCGTGCCCCGCCTGCGCGTCTGGCACGGCCCCGCGGCAGCGAGCCCGCAGACACCCGCAAGGGCACCCCGGCTGCGCCAGGGCCACGGCCCGCCGCTGACGGCTCCGTGGCGCTGTGGCAGCAGCTTGCCCAGGTAGCGATTGCATTGCAGGCGATAAGAGGCGGGCAGTCGGGTACGGCGGCGCTTGCTGCGGTGCGGTCCGACCTGCGCCCGGGCGTGCAATCCCTGCTGTTCCAGGTGCTGCGCCAGGCAGGCCGGGCCGAAACCCTGCGACGCCACATGGCCCCACGCACCCCGCCCCCGGCGGCCGATGCGCTGCTGTGCACCGCGCTCGCACTGTGCTGGGACCCGCTGCAGTCGCCCTACGAACCGTTCACCCTGGTCAACCAGACGGTTGAGGCGGCCAAGCACGACCCCGCCACGCGGGCCCAGGCCTCGTTCATCAATGGCTGCCTGCGCCGGTTCCTGCGCGAGCGCGAGGCCCTGGTGGCCGCCACAGACGGCGAACCGCTGGCCCGCTGGAACCACCCGCGCTGGTGGATCGACCGCTTGCGCAAGGACCACCCGTCGACCTGGGAGCAGATTCTGGCGGCCAACAATGCCCACGCGCCCATGACGCTGCGGGTTAACAAGCAAAAAACGACTGTAGGGCAATACCTGATTGATCTTAATGCTATTGATATAGGAGCAAAAGCCGTGGGCGGCAGCGGTCTGGTCCTGGAACGCCCCGTGCCCGTGCAGACGCTCCCGGGCTTCGCGCAGGGCTGGGTGTCGGTGCAGGATGCTGCGGCCCAGCGGGCAGCGGACCTGCTGCTCGAAGGCCTCGACCTTGCCCAGCCCCTGCGCGTGCTGGACGCCTGTGCCGCCCCCGGTGGCAAGACAGCCCATCTGCTGGAACATGCCGGCACGGACGCTCCGCTCGAGGTCACGGCGCTGGAGATCGACCCCGTTCGCGCCAGCCGTATCACCGAAACGCTGGACCGGCTGGGCCTGCGCGCCCAGGTGGTGGTGGCCGATGCTGCCTTGCCCGATACCTGGTGGCCGCAGCACTGTGGCGGCGTGCTGTTCGATGCCATCTTGCTGGATGCGCCGTGCACCGCGTCGGGCATCGTGCGACGCCACCCGGATGTGCGCTGGCTGCGCCGCGAGTCGGACATTGCACAGCTGGCAGCCATCCAGGCACGGCTGCTGAAAGCGCTGTGGCCGCTGGTGCGCGCCGGCGGCCGCCTGCTTTACTGCACCTGCTCGGTCTTTCGGGCGGAGGGCGAGCAGCAGGTGCAAACGTTTCTTGCGCACAACACCGATGCCGTTTTGCTGCCCTCGCCGGGCCATTTAATTCCTGCTGTCCGGGACAGCCGCACACACGTCCCGGACAATCCAGCCAGTGACCACGACGGATTTTTTTACGCTCTGTTGCAAAAATCGGCGCCATGAGTTCGTGAGGGCTTGCGGCTGGCTGATGTGCGCTCTGCTCTTCGTGCTGATCGGGCAGACAAGCGGCGCCATCGCGTCCGAAGCCACCGCCGCCGAGAGTGCCGAACTGCGCGTGGACCGCACCACGGATGGCGTGTTCCTGAGCACCAGCCTCCAGTTTGCGTTGCCCGAGCTGGCCGAAGACGCGCTCTACAAAGGCATCCCCATGTTCTTTGTCGCCGAAGCGCAGGTATTGCGCCACCGCTGGTACTGGTCTGACAAGCAGGTCGCGCAGGCTACCCGGTACCTTCGGCTGAGCTACCAGCCACTGACGCGACGGTGGCGGCTCAATACCTCCACCGTGCCGTTTGCCAACTCGGGTCTGGGCGTGGTGCTGGGGCAAAACTTTGATGACTACAACGACGCCATGGCCGCGGTGCAGCGGATCGCGCGCTGGAAAATCGCCGATGCGTCCGCGATGGAGTCCGACGCCCTGCACACCGTCAACCTGCGCTTTCGGCTGGACATGTCGCAACTGCCGCGTCCCTTCCAGATCGGAGCCGTCGGCCAGTCGGGCTGGAACGTGCTGGTCTCGCGCAGCCAGCGCCTGATGCCGGAGCCCGCAAAGTGACATCGTCCGCCAGCGGCCCGGGCAGGTCGGGCAAGCCAGGCGATGCGGCCTCCAGTCACGGTGCCGCCCGGCAATCGCGTGCGGTGCGCTGGGCACTTGGCGTGGGTGCGGCCATCATGTCGGCCATCGGCCTGGTGCTGCTGTTTCTGCTGACCCTGGCCACCAACAACCGCGCGCTGTACGAGCGCAATTACGCCTGGTTGTTCGGCGTGAACGTGCTGGTGGCCGTGCTGCTGCTGGCGGTGCTGCTGTGGGTGGCGGTCAGGCTGGGCATACGCCTGCGCCAGGGGCGGTTTGGCAGCCGTTTGCTGGTCAAGCTGGCGGCCATCTTTGCGCTGGTCGGGCTGGTGCCGGGCGTACTCATCTACGTGGTCTCCTACCAGTTCGTCACCCGTTCCATCGAGAGCTGGTTCGACGTGAAGGTCGAGGGGGCCCTGTCGGCCGGGGTGAACCTGGCGCGGGTATCGCTCGATTCGCTGGCCACCGACATGGCGTCCAAAGCCCGCAACGCCAGTGCGCAGATCGGCCCCGTGCCCGATGCCGGCGCCGGCCTGGTGCTGGAGCGCATTCGGGAGCAACTGGGGGCCACCGACGTCGTGCTGTGGAATGCGTCGGGGCAGGCCGTGGCCAGTGCCGGCCAGAGCCGTTTCAGCCTGAACCCTGAGCGGCCGGGCGTCGCCGTGCTGCGCACCGTGCGGCAGCAACGGGCCACTGCGCAGATCGAAGGGCTGGACGATATCTCCGACCCGCTGGCGGCGCAGAACGCGCGGGTGAAGGTGCTGGTGCTGGTCAGCACGCCCGGTGTGGGGTTGCTGGTGGAGCCGCGTTATCTGCAGGCCACGCTGCCGCTGCCACCCGCGCTTGTGGCCAATGCCATCGCCGTGCAAGACGCCAACCGCGAGTACCAGGAGCGCGCACTGGCCCGCGGCGGGCTGCGCCGCATGTACGTTGGCACGCTCACGCTGAGCCTTTTCCTGGCCGTGTTCGGTGCCGTGCTGCTGGCCGTGCTGCTGGGCAACCAGCTCGTGCGGCCCCTGCTGGTGCTCGCCGAGGGGGTGCGCGAGGTGGCTGCGGGCAACCTGAGCCCCAAGGCGGCCCTGCAGGGGCGGGACGAACTGGGCGGCCTGACGCGGTCGTTCGCGCTCATGACGCAGCAGCTGGCCGACGCGCGACAGGCCGTGGAGCAGAGCATGGGCCAGGTTGATGCCGCGCGCTCGAACCTGCAGACCATTCTGGACAACCTCACGGCGGGTGTCATCGTGCTGGATGCCCAGGGCCTCATCCTGTCGTCGAACCCGGGTGCCACCCGGATCCTGAAGGCGCCCATGGCGGCCTATGAACGGCAACCGCTGTCTGCCGTGCCGGGCCTGGCGGAGTTCGCTGCATCGGTGCAAGGGCACTTCGATGCCTTTCTGGGGGACCACGAGCGGCACGGGCTCGACCACTGGCAGCAGCCGTTTGAGCTGCATCCCTCGGCCGGCGGCGGCGCGCAGCAACACGCCACCAGCCTGGTCGCGCGGGGGGCCGAGCTGCCCAACTCCGCCCGGTTGTTGGTTTTTGACGACATCTCGGAGATTGTTTCGGCCCAGCGCGCGCAGGCCTGGGGCGAGGTGGCCAGGCGCCTTGCGCACGAAATCAAGAACCCGCTGACACCCATCCAGCTATCGGCAGAGCGCCTGGAGATGAAGCTCTCGGGCAAGGTCGCCGCGCCCGAGCAGGCCATCCTGACCAAATCGGTCAAGACCATCGTGGACCAGGTCGATGCCATGAAGCGGCTGGTCAACGAGTTCCGCGATTACGCGCGCCTGCCTGCTGCCGAACTGCAGTCGCTGGATCTGAACGCGCTGGTGACCGACGTGCTCAACCTCTACGGCGAAGAAAACGCCACCGTGCCGGTGGTGGCCGAGCTGGACCCGCAATGCCCCCCGATTGCAGGCGACGCACAGCAGTTGCGGCAGGTGGTGCACAACCTTTTGCAGAACGCGCAGGACGCCACCGAGCAGGCACGCACCGAGGGCAAGACCGAACTGATGCCGGTGCGCATCAGCACCCGCTGGGGCAGCACGTCGCGGCGCGTGCGCCTGACCGTCTCCGACTGCGGGAGTGGCTTTCCTGCACATATTTTGCAGCGCGCTTTCGAGCCCTATGTGACCACGAAGGCGCGTGGTACCGGCCTGGGGCTTGCGGTGGTCAAGAAGATCGCCGATGAGCATGGCGCACGGATTGACCTGTCCAACCGCACAGAAGACGGTGTGGTACGCGGCGCGCAAGTGTCGCTATCATTCGCCCCTGAATCCCCGGTGGCGTGATAACAACAGCGCCCCGCAGTACCTCAAGGCGCTTCAAAACCCATGGCAAACATTCTGGTGGTCGACGACGAGCTGGGCATCCGTGACCTGCTGTCAGAAATTCTGAACGATGAAGGCCACAGTGTGGACCTCGCGGAAAACGCGACGCAGGCCCGCAGCGCGCGCGCCGCCAATAGCTACGACCTGGTGCTGCTGGACATCTGGATGCCCGATACCGACGGGGTGTCGCTGCTCAAGGAGTGGTCCACCGCGGGCGCGCTGACGATGCCCGTGATCATGATGAGCGGCCACGCCACCATCGACACCGCGGTCGAAGCCACCCGCATCGGAGCGTTTTCGTTTCTCGAGAAGCCCATCACCCTGCAAAAGCTGCTCAAGGCCGTGGAGCAAGGCCTGGCCCGCAACGCCGCTCACCAGGCAGCCCCCGCCGCAGCCGTGCAAATCGCTGCAGTGGCCCAGGTCGCGGCCGACCCGGCCTACGCAACCCCGTCCCCATCGAGCGTCGTGGCCGTCCTTGCCGGTGCAGACGCCGGCCCGCATGCCCATCAAGGCTTTGATCTGGACCGCCCGCTGCGCGAGGCCCGCGACGGGTTTGAAAAGGCGTACTTTGAATTTCATCTGGCACGCGAGGGCGGCTCCATGACGCGCGTCGCCGAGAAGACGGGGCTGGAGCGCACCCATCTTTATCGCAAGCTGCGCCAGCTGGGCGTGGACCTGGGCCGCGGCAAGCGCAGCTGACCGGCGAGCCTTGTCACCGCGCAGAAAATTTCCCGGGTGCGTTTTTGTGCACGTTTTTCTGGATATAATTTGAGGCTCAGGCCCGGTAGCTCAGTCGGTAGAGCAGAGGATTGAAAATCCTTGTGTCGGTGGTTCGATTCCGCCCCAGGCCACCAAATTTCGCCTCGTACATTTGCGGTTTACGAGGCAAGGCAAAAAAAGCGACCCCTAAAACAGGTCGCTTTTTTGTTTTTCTTTCACGGTCAAGGCCATGCGGTTGGCAAGACAGAGTGCGGTGAGGGCCTGCGCCCGATGGACCTGCGCTGTTTTGCGCCGGTGGAAACGGGCTACAGCGGCTCCCCGGGCCTGGCGTACAACCGGGGGCAGACGCCAAGGGGTGGCCTCGCACACTTTGCCTCTGCTCTCCTGGCGAATACGTCCGTGGGCTCGCCGTGATGCAGCCCGTGTCCGTGCGCTGCGCAATGGTGCGCGGTTGTGGGGTTGCGGGCCGATGGACCGGGCGTAGTCCGGCTGGTCCGGGGTCTGCCCGGTTTGGCTCGTCAAACCGTTTTGGGTCAGTGCTGCTTTCTGGCCCCGTGCCAAATGGCCGATGACGGGACTGAACAGCCCAGCGGCGCCGGCTTCGGCGCACAAGACTTCTGCAAGCGTGACACCTGGGGTGCCGGCTTCCCTGGCCACGCCGCGCAGGGGGCTCCGTCACACGCTTCGGCCATGCCGGGGTGGCGATGGGACTTGCGTTGCCGCGGCTGCGGCAGACCGTGCTGGCGCCCAGCGTTATAGAATTCGCGCCCCGCTGTGGACGCCATCCGGGCTGCTGCCCGTCCGCTGGACCCGGGCTGGCTCTCGGCCAGGTGCGCTCCTTCCCTCACTCCCAAAATGCGTTCACCACGCCACCGCGCATGCGCGGGCCGGCGCTTATCCTTCCCTTCCCGCCATGTCCTTCGTGCCAGAACTGTCCCACACCACCCTCGGAATCGACTTTGGCACTTCCAACTCGGCCATGGCCGTGCGGCAGGGCCGCGGGCCGGCGCGGATGATTGCGGTCGAAGGCGATGCACGCACGCTGCCCACCGCGCTGTTCTTCAATGCTGAGGACCACCACACCCACTTTGGGCGTGACGCGGTGGCCAAATACCTGGAGGGCACCGAGGGCCGGCTGATGCGTTCGCTCAAGAGCCTGCTGGGCAGCGCACTGCTGCAGGACAAGACGGCCGTGCACAACAAGCTGGTGAGCTACCAGGACATCATCAGCCTCTTTTTGCGCATGCTGGTGCAAAAGGCCCAGGGCGAGCTGGGCGGCATGCCCGCGCGCGTGGTGATGGGCCGCCCGGTGCATTTTGTGGACGGCGACCCGGCGCGCGACCAGCAGGCCGAAGATGCTTTGCGCCGCGCTGCCGAGGATGCGGGCTTTGCTGACGTGTCGTTCCAGTACGAGCCCATTGCCGCCGCGCTGGACCATGAACAGCGCATCGACCGCGAGACCCTGGTGCTGGTGGTGGACATCGGTGGCGGTACGTCGGACTTCACGGTGGTGCGCCTGGGCCCCGACCGCATGCAGCGCGCCGACCGTGCCAGCGATGTGCTGGCCACCACCGGCGTGCATGTGGGCGGCACCGACTTTGACCGCCGCCTGAGCCTGGATCTGCTGATGCCGCTGCTGGGCTTTCGCCACATCGGCCCCGCGGGGCGCGAGGTGCCCAGCCGCGTGTTTTTTGACCTCTCGACCTGGCACCTGATCCAGTGGCTGTACACGCCGCGCGCCATGCGCGACGCGCAAGACCTGCGCACCAGCTACGCCGACGCCCGACTGCATGCCCGGCTGATGCGCGTGCTGCACGAGCGCCTGGGCCACCGCCTGGCCGACACGGTGGAGCAGGCCAAGATTGCCGCATCGCTGGCCGATGCGGATGCGCCCATGGCACTGGACTGGATCGAGCCGCTGCTCGGGGCCACCGTCACCCCGCAGGGGCTGGCCCAGTCGCTCGCGCAGCCGCTGGAGCAGGTGGTGGCCTGTGCGGGCGAGTGCCTGCAACGGGCCGGCCTGGCCGCTTCGGGCGGGGTGGACGCGATCTACCTGACCGGAGGCTCGTCGGCACTGCGGCCCTTGCGCCACGCGCTGCGGCAGGCGTTTCCGGAGACGCCGCAGGTCGAGGGTGATCTGTTCGGCGGGGTGGCGTCGGGGCTGGCCGTCAGCGGGGGCTGAGGCGACTCGCCGCCGGTGACAGGCTGTCGGGTGTGTTTGCTATTAAAAATATAGCTATAAAAGCAACCCTATCAAGCGCTGGAGGCCAATTTTTCTTCAATTTTCCGCGCCGTGGGCCTCCAATCGCTCCGGCGAGCGCGCGTCACGCGTCGCTGTCGCCCGGTTCATCTCCGGCACCGTCCTCGCGCTTCCACGCCAGGGCGGTGTTGTAGAGCTGGTTGCGCGGCGCACCCGTGATGTCGGCGGCCAGCCGCACCGCTGTCTTGAGCGGCAGCTCCTGCACCAGCAGGCGCAGCACGCGCAGGCTTTCGCCGTCGTCGGTGGTCACGGCCACCGGGTGCAGCAGCACCACGAACTCGCCACGCGAGCGCTGGGGTGATCCCTCCAGCCAGGCCTGAAGCGCATGGGCGGGCTGGGTGGTCACTTCTTCAAACTGCTTGGTCAGCTCGCGCGCCAGCGTGACGGGTCGCTCGCCCAGCACGGCCAGCGCCTGGGCCAGTTCGCCGATGCGGTGGGGGGCTTCCAGCAGCACCACGCAGCGGGGCTCGGGGGCCAGCTGCTGCGCGATGGCGGTGGCGCGCTCGGCGTTCTTTGTGGGCAGAAATCCGGCAAACACAAAGCCGCCATGCTCGCTGCCGTGCGCCACGGCCCCGGCCACGCTGAGCGCCGTGGTCACGCTGCTGGCGCCGGGCAGCGGCACAGCCCGCAGGCCTGCAGCCTGCACGGCGGCCACCAGGCGCGCGCCGGGGTCGCTCACGCCGGGGGTGCCTGCATCGCTCACGTAGGCCACGCGCTGGCCCTGCTGCAGCCGCAGCACCACGTTCTGCGCGGCCTCGGCCTCGTTGTGCTGGTGCACGGCCAGGCACTGGGCCGAGCCCTTGTCGATGCCGTAGGCGCGCAGCAGCGCCTGGGTGTGGCGCGTGTCCTCGCAGGCCACGGTGTCGGCCATCTGCAGCACATGCAGCGCCCGAAGCGTGATGTCGGCCAGGTTGCCAATGGGCGTGGCCACCACGTACAGGGCGCCCTGCGGATAATGCTGCGCAGCCGCCGCTTCGCGCGCGGCGTCAAGGGCTGAAGCGAAAGATGCGCTCAATGAAATTCCTTGGAAGAAGTAAGCCCGCGCCCGAATCCAGCACAGGCACTGCGCCCACCACGCGGGAGCGCGGAAACGCGGCAGAGGACCGCGCCCTGGCCTACCTGGAAAAGCAGGGCCTGCGCGCCGTGGCCCGCAATTATCGGACGCCCGGCCGCGGCGGTGGCGAGATCGACCTGGTGATGCGCGACCGCGATGGCACGCTGGTGTTTGTGGAAGTGCGCAGCCGGGGCACGGCCGCGTTTGGCGGGGCGGGCGCGAGCATTGGTGCGGTCAAGCAACGGCGCATTGTGCTGGCCGCGCGCCACTACCTGCTGCGCCTGCCATCGCCGCCACCGTGCCGGTTTGACGTGGTGCTGGTGGAAGACACCGTGCAGTGGCTTCAGGCCGCGTTTGACGCGCAGTGACTTGCGCCGCGATGCCATTGGCAGCAACGTTGCCGCCCGCCGCGCACGACGCGCGTTGCAGGTGTCGCAGGGCCTGCAGCGCCCCACCGGCCAGTACGGTTTGCTACAAAACCTGTAACACGCGCCGGGTATCATCGGGCCCTCATGCTAGAGCAACGCATTCAACAGCATTTCATCGACAGTGCCGACCTGAAGTACCAGGCGGCGCAGGTTCTGAGCCATCCCATCGCTGAAGCCGTGCAGGCCGTGCTGGCCTGCGTGACCAGCGGGGGCAAGGTGCTGGCCTGCGGCAACGGCGCATCCGCCGCCGAGGCGCAGCAGTTTGCCGCCTTCTGCGTGGCCGGTTTCGAGCGCGAACGCCCTGAACTGGCCGCCGTGGCGCTCACGTCCGACGGCACCATGCTGACGGCCGTATCGGCTGGCGCCAGCGATGCCGCCCAGCAGTTTGCGCGGCAGGTGCGCGCGCTGGGGCAGGCTGGCGATGTGCTGCTGCTGCTGTCGGTCAGCGGCAACGACGCCAACCTCCTGGCCGCTGCCGAAGCCGCCCACGAACGCGATATGACGGTGGTGGCGCTGACCGGCCGCACCGGCGGCAAGCTGTCTGCGCTGCTGCGCGAAACCGATGTATTGATCAACGTGCCGCACGACCGCGCGGCGCGCGTGCGTGAAGTCCACGCCCTTGTGCTGCACTGCCTGAGCGACGGTGTGGACGCCCAGTTACTTGGTGAACAGGAGACTCCGCTTTGAACCAGACTACCCATTTTTCCTTGCCAGGCTGTGAACCTGCTGCCCGCTCCGCCCAGCGCACCCTGTGCACCGTGCTGGCCGCTGCCGCACTGGCCGCCACCCTGTCGGCCTGCGCCCCGCTGATCGTCGGCGGCGCCGTGGTCGGCGGCGTGATGGCGGTAGACCGCCGCACCGCCGGCACCCAGATCGAGGACGAAGGCATCGAGCTGCGCGCTGCGGCCCGCATCCGCGAAACGCTGGGCGACCGCGTGCACGTCAACATCACCAGCTTCAACCGCCAGGCGCTGGTGACGGGCGAGGTGAACAACGCCCAGGACCGCCAGTCGGTCGAGCAGATCGTCTCGCAGGTGGACAACGTGCGCTCGGTCGTCAACGACCTGGCCGTGACGCCATCCAGCACCCTGAGCCAGCGCTCCAACGACACCTTCATCACCGGCAAGGTGCGCGCCAGCCTGGTGGACGCGCGCGACATTTCGGCCAACGCCTTCAAGGTGGTGACCGAGCGCGGGACGGTGTACCTGATGGGCCGTGTATCGCAGCGCGAGGCCACGCGGGCCACCGAGATTGCGCGCGGCGTGAGCGGTGTGGTCAAGGTCGTGCGTGTGTTCGAGATCGTGTCTGAAGAAGAGCTGCGCCGCAGCGCGCCCCCGCCGGCCCCCGTGACGACGGACCGCACCCCTGCTGGCGGCTGATTCCGGCTGCGTCAGACAAAAAAACCCGGGTTGCGAAGGCAACCCGGGTTTTTTCTTGGCGCAAGCGCCGCGGCGCTCAGCCCAGGCGCTTGATCAGGCTGGACGTGTCCCAGCGGTTGCCGCCCATCTTCTGCACATCGGCATAGAACTGGTCCACCAGCGCCGTGACGGGTACGCGCGAGCCGTTGCGGCGGGCTTCGTCCAGCACCAGGCCCAGGTCCTTGCGCATCCAGTCCACGGCAAAGCCGAAGTCGAACTTGCCGTCCACCATGGTCTTGCCGCGGTTGTCCATCTGCCAGCTCTGTGCGGCGCCCTTGCCGATCACGTCCAGCACCTGCTTCATATCGAGGCCCGCGTTCTGGCCAAACGCCACGGCCTCCGACAGGCCCTGCACCAGGCCCGCGATGCAGATCTGGTTGACCATCTTGGCCAGCTGGCCCGAGCCGCTGTCGCCCAGCAGGGTGAACGCGCGCGAAAACGCCATGGCCACGGGTTGCGCTGCGGCAAACGCATCGGCATCTCCACCGCACATCACGGTGAGCATGCCGTTTTGCGCACCGGCCTGACCGCCCGACACGGGCGCATCCACAAACTGCAGGCCCAGCGCGCGGGCGGCGGCATACAGCTCGCGCGCCACTTCGGCCGACGCGGTGGTGTGGTCCACAAAAATGGCGCCGGGCTTCATGCCGGCAAAGGCGCCATCTGTGCCCAGCGTCACCGAGCGCAGGTCGTCGTCGTTGCCCACGCAGCAGAACACGATGTCGGCGCCTGCCGCAGCCTCGCGCGGCGTTGTGGCATGTTTTGGCGCGGTAGCGCTTGCATATTCTGCACACCATGCTACTGATTTTGTAGCGGTTCGGTTGTACACGGTCACTTCATGGCCGGCCAGGGCCAGGTGGCCCGCCATGGGGTATCCCATCACGCCCAGGCCCAGGAAGGCGACCTTGCGCGAAGGGGTGGCGTCGTAGTTGCGAGGATTGGTGCTTGGCATGGCGGATGTGAAAGTGGGGGTTATGAAGGAGCTTGCCAGAAGAGGCCGGACCACGGGGGCTGGTCGGGAATTGGCGGCAGGCGTGGCCGCAGTGCGTGTGGCCCGGCTGGCCCTTTTCTGCCGTCGCCGGGTCACGAAAGCAAGGCAGGGCCGGGCAGAGGATGATCGCTGCCTGCCTGCCCTGCCGGTCTACACGATCGCGAAGTGCTCGGTGCCCTGGGCCAGGTCGGGTGATCGGGCGCGCTGGCTGTTGAGCTTGATCTGCAGGCGCAGGTCGTTGAGCGAATCGGCGTTGCGCAGGGCGTCTTCGTAGCTGATGACGTTGGCCTCGTAGGCATCGAACAGCGCCTGGTCAAACGTCTGCATGCCCAGGTTGCGGCTCTTTTTCATGATCTCCTTGATCTCGGTGACGTCACCCTTGAAGATCAGGTCGGAGATCAGCGGCGTGTTCAGCATCACCTCCACGGCTGCGGCGCGGCCCTTGCCGTCCTGCTTGGGAATCAGCCGCTGCGAGACCATGGCGCGCAGGTTGAGCGACAGGTCCATCAGCAGCTGTGCGCGGCGCTCTTCCGGGAAGAAGTTGATGATACGGTCCAGCGCCTGGTTGGCACTGTTGGCGTGCAGCGTAGCCAGGCACAGGTGGCCGGTTTCGGCAAACGCCACCGCGTGCTCCATGGTTTCGCGGTCGCGGATTTCGCCCATCAGGATCACGTCGGGTGCCTGGCGCAACGTGTTTTTCAGGGCCGCTTCCCAGCTGTCGGTATCCAGGCCCACCTCGCGCTGCGTCACCACGCAGTTCTTGTGCGGGTGCACGAATTCGATCGGGTCTTCCACCGTGATGATGTGGCCGTAGGAGTTCTCGTTGCGCCAATCCACCATGGCGGCCAGCGTGGTTGACTTGCCCGAGCCCGTGGCACCCACCAGGATGCACAGGCCGCGCTTGGTCATGGTCACTTCCTTGAGCACCTGCGGCACGCCCAGTCCGTCGATGGTGGGAAGCGTCAGCGGAATGGTCCGCATGACCATGCCTACATGGCCTTGCTGGATGAAGGCATTGACGCGAAAGCGCCCGATACCGGCGGGCGAGATCGCGAAGTTGCACTCCTTGGTGCGTTCGAAGTCGGCCACCTGCTTGTCGCTCATGATGGCGCGGGCCAGCGTGAGCGTGTGGTTGGGCGTCAGCGGCTGGGGCGATACCTTGGTGACTTTGCCATCCACCTTGATGGCGGGTGGAAACTCGGCGGTGATGAAGAGGTCGCTGCCATTGCGGCTCACCATCAGCTTGAGCAGGTCATTGATGAATTTACTGGCCTGATCGCGTTCCATCAGAGAATCTCCCGGACGCGCCGTGGGGCGAGGCCGTCAGTTAAGTTGGGAAAAGACATCGGGCTGCCTACTTCTGGTTGTCGCTCAGGCGCGCGCTGACCACCCGCAGACGCAGCGACAGCTTGCGCGCCAGCAGTGCCACCAGGCTGGCAGCCAGCTGCGGGTCCTTGCTCATCATGTCGTCCAGCGCCTCGGCGCTCAGCACGGCGATCTCGCAGTCGGTGAGCGTGGTGCAGGCCGAAAAGCGGATGCCGCTGTCCAGCAGCGACATCTCGCCCAGGATGTCGCCGGGCCGGGTTTCGGCCAGGCGCAGCTGTTCGCCCCAGGGTTGCACGCGGTCCACCGCGATGGTGCCTGTGAGAAGGACCACCATGAAGTTGCCGTATTCGTCCTGGCGGATGACATCGCGGTTCGACGGCACTGCTGCGAACTCGAAGAATCGCTCCATGCGTTCCACGGCATCCTTGTCCAGGTGCGCCATGTACTTGTCTTTGGCCCAAAGACCCTGCAGCAGCTTGCCACCTCGGCTGGTGGGCAGCCGCTTGGCGCCTACCTCCACGGCGCGCGCCTCCCAGGGCACGAGCATTGAATCGTCCACGCCCTGTCCCGCGAAGGCCGTGGAGAACAGGACCGAGTCGGTGTGTTCTTCCGCCGGTTTGTCGCCGCGGGATGTCATCTTCAGAAGGCCCAGAATGCCTTTCATAGCGATAGCTCCGGTATGCAGCCGCTGCCGGGCTGCCAGGTCAAGGAATAGGGTGGGGTCAGCCCGGGAAGTTCTCGGGAATCTTGGCCTTGGCCCGCGCCTCGGCCGGGCTGATGATGTTGCGCCGGACCAGGTCGGTCAGGTTCTGGTCCAGCGTCTGCATGCCGACGCTGTTGCTGGTCTGGATGGTGGAGTACATCTGCGCCACCTTGGCTTCGCGGATCAGGTTGCGGATGGCGCTGGTACCCAGCATGATCTCGTGCGCCGCCACGCGGCCCGAGCCGTCCTTGGTCTTGCATAGCGTTTGCGAGATCACCGCCTGCAGCGATTCGGACAGCATCGCGCGGACCATTTCCTTTTCTTCGGCCGGGAACACGTCAATGATCCGGTCGATGGTCTTGGCGGCACTCGACGTGTGCAGCGTGCCGAACACCAGGTGGCCCGTTTCGGCCGCCGTCATGGCCAGGCGAATGGTTTCCAGGTCGCGCATTTCGCCCACCAGGATGGCGTCCGGGTCTTCGCGCAGCGCAGACTTCAGTGCCGCGGCGAACGAAAGGGTCATGGGCCCGACTTCGCGCTGGTTGATCAGGCACTTTTTCGATTCGTGCACGAACTCGATCGGGTCCTCCACGGTGAGGATGTGGCCGTATTCGGTCTCGTTGAGGTAGTTGACCATGGCCGCCAGCGTGGTCGACTTGCCCGAACCCGTGGGGCCCGTCACCAGCACCAGGCCGCGGGGTTTCAGGGCCAGGTCGCCGAAGATCTTGGGGGCGTTGAGCTGCTCCAGCGTGAGGATCTTGGAGGGAATCGTCCGGAACACGGCGGCCGCGCCGCGGTTCTGGTTGAAGGCGTTGACGCGAAAGCGCGCCAGGCCCTCGATTTCAAACGAGAAGTCCACCTCCAGGAACTCCTCGTAGGCCTTGCGCTGCGAGTCATTCATGATGTCGTAGACCATCGCGTGGACCGTCTTGTGGTCCAGCGCATCCACGTTGATGCGGCGCACGTCGCCGTGTACGCGGATCATCGGTGGCAGCCCGGCGGACAGGTGCAGGTCGGAGGCCTTGTTCTTGACGCTGAACGCGAGCAGTTGGGTGATGTCCACGGATTCCCTCAAATCGTTTGATACGCTTGCCAAACATTATGACCACGATTGCTAACAACCTCCAACAGGTCCAGGGCCGTATCGCGCAGGCTTGTGCCGCTTCAGGGCGGGGGACGGGACACGTCCTGTTACTTGCCGTGTCCAAGACCTTTGGCCCCGATGCGGTGGCAGAGGCGGCGGCGGCCGGGCAACGCGCCTTTGGCGAGAACTACATCCAGGAGGGGGTTGAGAAGATTCTGGCGCTGCGCGACATGCCTGCCCTGCCGGGCGGCGGCTTGCAGTGGCACTGCATCGGGCCCATCCAGAGCAACAAGACGCGTCTGGTGGCCGAGCATTTCGACTGGGTCCACACGGTGGACCGCCTCAAGATCGCCGAGCGCCTGTCTGCCCAGCGGCCCGCCCACCTGCCGCCGCTGCAGGTGTGCATCCAGGTCAACATGGACGGCGGCGCCACCAAGTCGGGTGTGCCACCGGCAGAGGCGCTTGCCCTGGTGCAGGCGGTTGCGCAGTTGCCGCACCTCAAGGTGCGGGGGCTGATGAGCATTCCGGATGTGGCGCCGGAATACGCTGCCCAGCTGGCAGTGCACGAGGCCACCCGGCAGCTGTTTGACCGGATCGCTGCCTCCGGAGTGGGCGGCCTCGACAGATTCGACACGCTGTCGATGGGCATGACGGCCGACCTGGAAGCCGCCATCCAGGCAGGCAGCACCATGGTGCGCGTGGGCACCGGCATCTTCGGCGTGCGGCCGCGCCCGGTGGCCTGAACGCGAGGGCCGCTACGGCTGTTGCGGTCACGCCCCTGACCGCTGGTTGCGGCCCTCTCTCAGCCGCGGAACTGCGCCACGCACTCCAGCGCAGCGTCCACATCCGCCGTGCCCACATCCAGGTGCGTCACCCAGCGCAGGCGCGTGGCGCCCCCGTACAGGCTGCTGGTCACGCGCACGTTGTGTGCGGCAAGCCACGCCACAAAGGCCGGGGCAACATCTGCGGCCAGGTCGGTGAACAGGATGTTCGTCTGCCACGGGTGCACCGTGATGCGGCCCTGGAGCACAGCATGGCCCTGTGCAGCCTGCGCCAGCCCCTCGGCCAGCCGGGCCAGGTTGGCGTGGTCTTCCGCCAGGCGGCGCACATGGTGCTCCAGTGCAAACTGGCCCGCTGCCGCCAGCACGCCGGCCTGGCGCATCCCGCCGCCCAGGATCTTGCGCGTGCGCCGCGCCTGCCGGATGAAGTCGCGCGTGCCCAGCACCAGCGAGCCCACCGGGGCGCCCAGCCCCTTGCTCAGGCACACCGACACCGAATCGAAATGGCTGCACAGTGCGCGGGCCTCGTCATACACATCGGTGCCGTGGCGGGCGGCATTGGCGGTGGCAGCGTTGAACATGCGCGCGCCGTCCAGGTGCAGCGCCAGCCCGCGGCTGCGGGCCAGCTGGGCCGCCTCGGCGATGTAGGCGGGCGGCAGCACCTGGCCGCCCGTGGTGTTTTCCAGTACCAGAAGCCGCGTGCGCGCAAAGTGCGGGTCGTCGGGCTTGATGGCGGCGGCGATGTCGGCCAGGCGCAACGTGCCATCGGGCTGCGTTTCCACCGGCTGCGGCTGGATCGAGCCCAGCACCGCCATGCCGCCCGCCTCCCAGCGGTAGGTGTGCCAGCTCTGGCCCACGATGGCCTCGTCGCCGCGCTGGCAGTGGCCCCACAGCGCGATCAGGTTGGTCTGCGTGCCCGAGGGGGCGAACAGCGCGGCCTCAAAGCCCAGCAGCTGCGCCGCATGCTCCTGCAGCGCGTTCACCGACGGGTCGTCGGCAAACACATCGTCGCCCAGCGGGGCCTGGAACATGGCCGCGCGCATGGCGGGCGTGGGCTGGGTGACGGTGTCGCTGCGAAAGTCGGGCATGGTCGTCCTGAAAGGCAAACAAAAAGCCATCGTAGCGGCGGGCTGGAGCGCTTTGAAGTCGCAGGGTATTTTTTGGGGCGGGCGGCTGTCGCTTGTTTGCCATGGCGGTACGCCGGTCGCCGCCAGAATGCAGCGCCACCACTGCCATCCGTTGGGACCCCTGCATGACCGATCGCCCCCTCTTTGCCAAAGTCCTGATCGCCAACCGGGGCGAAATCGCACTGCGCACCGTGCGCGCCCTGCACGACCTGGGGCTGCGCAGCGTGGCCGTGTTTGCCGACGACGACGCCACCAGCCCCCATGTGCAGGCGGCCAGCGCGGCCGTGGCGTTGGGCGCCACCGGCCCGGCGGCGTACCTGGACGGTGCGCGCCTCATTGCCATTGCCCAGGCGCAGGGCTGCGATGCCGTACACCCGGGCTACGGCTTCCTGAGCGAGCGGGCCGACTTCGCCCGTGCCTGCGCCGATGCTGGTTTGCGCTTCATCGGCCCCACGCCTGCGCAGCTGGCGCTGTTCGGCGACAAGGCACAGGCCCGCGCGCTGGCGCAGCAGCAGGGCGTGCCGCTGATGCCCGGCACGCAGGCGGCGGTGACGCTGCAAGAGGCGCAGGCCTTCTTCGCGCAGCATGCCCATGCTGGCATCGTCATCAAGGCCATCGGCGGTGGCGGCGGGCGCGGCATGCGTGCGGTGGCGTCGGCCGATGACTTGCCCGCGGCCTACGCGCGCTGCCGCGGCGAGGCGGAGGCAGCGTTTGGTGTGGACGGCGTGTACGTGGAGCGCCTGATGGGCAACGCCCGCCACATCGAAGTGCAGGTGCTGGGCGACGGGCGCGAGGTTATTGCCCTGGGCGAGCGCGAGTGCACGCTGCAGCGGCGCTTTCAGAAAGTGGTGGAGATCGCGCCCAGCCCCTCGCTGCCCGCGCCGCTGCGCTTGTCGCTCACCGCCGCCGCGCTGACCATGGCGCGGGCCGTCAAATACGAAGGCCTGGGCACCTTCGAGTTCCTGGTGGACCTGGCCTCCCGCGACTTGCCCTTTGTGTTCATCGAATGCAACCCGCGCCTGCAGGTGGAGCACACCATCAGCGAAGAGGTCACCGGCGTCGACCTGGTTCAGGCACAGATCGCGTTGGCGGCGGGCCGCACGCTGCGGGACCTGGGCCTGGACCCCGCCGCTCCACCGCCAGTGCAGGGCTTTGCGATCCAGTGGCGCATCAACGCCGAAACATTGGACGCGCAGGGCAATGCCACGCCCGGGAGCGGCGCACTCAGCCGTTTCGACCTGCCTACCGGCCCGGGCGTGCGGGTGGACACGCACGGCGCAGCAGGCGCCACGCCGTCACCCCACTACGACACGCTGCTGGCCAAGCTCATCGTGCATTCGCGCACCCCGCGGTTTGCGGATGCGCTGCGCCGCTCGCAGCGGGCACTGGCCGAGTGCCGTATCGAAGGTGTGGCCACCAACCTGGCCCTGCTGCAGGCCCTGGCTGCGCGGCCCGAGATGGAGAGCCAGCAGGTTCACACGCGCTGGCTGGAGTCGGCGCTGCCAGCGCTTTTGTTTGCTATCAAAGATATAGCTATCAAGGATTATTCGACAAGCGCCACAGGTCAAAATGACTCAGAATTGGCCGATCAGACCCCTGCGGGCGCCGTTCTGGCCCCCATGCCCGCCCGCCTGGTGCAGCTGAGCGTGGCCGAGGGCGACGTGGTGGCCGCAGGCGCCGAGCTGGCCGTGCTCGAAGCCATGAAGATGGAGCATGTGTTGCTGGCCCCGCATGCGGGCCGCGTGGGCGCACTGCTGGCCGCGGCCGGTGGCTATGTCGTGCAGGGCCAGCCGCTGCTGGTGCTGGATGCGGTGGACCACGCGGCTGATGGGGTGGTGCAGGGCGGCGCAGCGCACGACCCCGACCACATCCGCCCCGACCTGCAACGCGTGATCGACCGCCACGCCTTCACGCTCGACGCCGCACGCCCCGAAGCCATCGCCAAGCGCCACGCCCAAGGCGGCCGCACCGCGCGCGAGAACATTGCCGACCTGTGCGACGACGACAGCTTCATCGAATACGGCGCGCTCGCCATCGCCGCGCAAACGCGCCGCCGCAGCTTGGACGACCTGATCGCCAACACGCCCGCCGATGGCATGGTGACGGGCATCGGCAGCATCAACGCCGCGCTGTTCGGGCCCGAGCATTCCCGCGCCGTGGTCATGGCGTACGACGCCACTGTGCTGGCGGGCACCCAGGGCATGCGCAACCACGCCAAGACCGATCGCATGCTGGGCATCGCCCTGGCGCAGAAGCTGCCGGTGGTGCTGTTTGCCGAGGGTGGCGGTGGCCGCCCGGGCGATACCGACATGCCCATCGTGGCCGGGCTGCATGTGCACACCTTTGCCCGCTACGCGGCGCTGTCGGGCCAGGTGCCGGTGATCGGCATCGCGGCGGGCCGCTGCTTTGCGGGCAACGCCGCGCTGCTGGGCTGCAGCGATGTGATCATTGCCACCCATGCCAGCAACATCGGCATGGGCGGCCCGGCGATGGTGGAGGGTGGTGGCGTGGGCGTGTTCAAGCCCGAGCAGATCGGCCCCAGCCGCGTGCAACATGCGAACGGCGTGATCGATGTGCTGGTCGATGACGAAGCCGGGGCGGTGACCGCCGCGCGCCACTACCTGTCGTTCTTCCAGGGCCGCACCTCGCAATGGGCCGCGCCCGACCAGCGCCTCCTGCGCGCCGTGGTGCCCGAGAACCGCCTGCGCGTGTACGACACCCGCACTGCGATGGCGGGCCTGGTGGATGAGGGCAGCTTGCTGCCCCTGCGCACCGGCTTCGGCGCGGGCATCCACACCGCCCTGGCGCGCATCGAAGGCCGCCCCGTGGGCCTGCTGGCCAACAACCCGCAACACCTGGGGGGCGCCATCGACGCCGACGCGGCCGACAAGGGTGCGCGCTTCATGCAGCTGAGCAACGTGCACGGCCTGCCCATGGTGAGCCTGGTGGACACGCCCGGCTTCATGGTCGGCCCCGAGGTCGAAGCCACGGCCCAGGTCCGCCATGTGAGCCGCCTGTTTGTCACCGCCGCCAGCCTGCGCGTGCCGTTTTTCAGCGTGGTGCTGCGCAAGGGCTACGGCCTGGGCGCCATGGGCATGACGGCCGGGGGCTTACATGCGCCTGTATTCACTGTCGCCTGGCCCACGGGCGAGTTCGGCGCCATGGGGCTCGAAGGGGCCGTGCGCCTGGGTTTCAGAAAAGAGCTGGAGGCCCTGCCCGAAGGCGCCGAGCGCGACGCGCTGTTTGCCAAGCTGCTGGCCAAGTCCTACGCCAACGGCGAGGCGATGCACATGGCGGCCACGCTGGAGATCGACGCTGTGATCGACCCGGCCGACACGCGTGCCTGGCTGGCGCGCGGGCTGGCGTCGGCGCAGGTCGGGCCGCTGGGGCACCGGTTCATCGACACCTGGTGAGCCCTGCGCGGCCAGCGTGGTGCGTGCTAAGCTGATTTGCCTCGCCCGCCCTTGATGGGGCGGCGCCCCTGTTTGTTGGAGACTTTGCACCATGCCCGGACTTCTGCCCGATATCGATCCCGACGGTCTGCTCGAATTCTCGGTGGTCTACACCGACCGCGCGCTCAATCACATGTCCAAGCGCTTTACTGGCGTGGTGCAGGACATTCTGGGCACGCTCAAAGAGGTCTACCACGCCCACACCGCCGTGCTGGTGCCGGGCAGCGGCACCTTTGGCATGGAAGCCGTGGCGCGCCAGTTTGCCAACCAGGAAAAGGTGCTCATCGTGCGCAACGGCTGGTTCAGCTACCGCTGGACTCAGATTTTTGATGCCGACAAGGGCCTGGGTGGCGGCTCGGTGGTGTGCAAGGCGCGCCAGCAGGGCAGCGGCCCGCAGGCGCCCTGGGCTCCGTGCCCGGCCGACGAGGTGGCCGCCACCATCCGCGCCGAGCGCCCCAAGGTGGTGTTTGCACCGCACGTCGAAACATCGAGCGGCATCATCCTGAGTGACGACTACCTGAGCACCATCACCGCCGCCGCGCACGAGGTGGGCGCGCTGTTTGTGCTGGACTGCGTGGCGTCTGGCGCGATGTGGGTGGACATGCAGGCCACCGGCGTGGACGTGCTGATTTCTGCTCCGCAAAAGGGCTGGAGCGGCTCACCCTGCTGCGCCATGGTGATGCTGAGCGCGCGTGCCCGCCAGGCCATCGAGGGCACGACCAGCAGCAGCTTTTCGTGCGACCTCAAGAAGTGGATGCAGATTGCCGAGGGCTATGAAAAGGGCCAGCACGCCTACCACACCACCATGCCCACCGATGCGCTGGTGCGCCTGCGCGAGGTGATGGCCGAGACGCGCGAATACGGCTTTGCCAAGGTGCGCGAGGAGCAGATCGAGCTGGGCGCCAAAGTGCGCGCGCTGATGGAATCGCGCGGCTTCCCCAGCGTGGCGGCCGACGGCTGGAAGGCCCCCGGTGTGGTGGTGAGCTACACCACCGACCCTGGCATCCAGAACGGCAAGAAGTTCATGGAAGTGGGCCTGCAGACTGCCGCTGGCGTGCCGCTGCAGTGCGACGAGGGCCCGGATTTCAAGACCTTCCGCATCGGCCTTTTCGGTCTGGAAAAGTGGCACAACGTGGACCGCACGGTGGGCCACCTGGCCAAGGCACTTGACGACATTGCGGCTGCCACCGCGCCTGCCGTTGCGGCCTGACGGCGTGCGGCGGGCGTACACGGCCGCATGACCGCAGCACCTTCACCCGCCCACGACCCCGCGCGAGCGCTGCGCCGCGCCAAGCGGCAGGCCCTGGCCCTGCTGCTGGCGGTGACAGCGGTCTTCATTGCCACCAGCCTGGTGCCCGACCGCGGTTTGGGGCTCAACTGCCTCAAGGCCATGGCCGAGGCCGCCATGGTGGGTGCGCTGGCCGACTGGTTTGCGGTGGTGGCGCTGTTTCGCCGCCCGCTGGGCCTGCCCATCCCACACACGGCGGTCATCGCGCGCAATCAGGCCCGCATTGGCCGCAATCTGGCCACCTTTGTGCGCGACAAGTTCCTGGATGTGCCCTCGCTGGTGGCGCTGATCCGCCGCCATGACCCGGCCGAGCGCCTTGCGCAGTGGCTCACCGCACCCGGCAATGCCGGCCTGCTGGGCCACCAGGCCACGCGCCTGGCATCGGCTGCGCTGGAGATGGTGCAGGACGCGCAGGTGGAGCGCTTCATCCACAAGGCCGCGCGGGCGCTGATCGGGCAGGTGGACATCTCGCGCGCGCTGGCGGCGGTGCTCGACACCCTCACGCACAACGGCCGTCACCAGGCGCTGCTGGACGATGTGCTGGGTAAGCTCATCGAGTTGCTGCAAAACGAACAGACCCGCGCCTGGGTCGCGCAAAGCATCGTGGCCTGGCTGAAAAAAGACCACCCGCGCACCGAGAAGCTGTTGCCCAGCGACTGGCTGGGCGACAAGGGCTCGGTGCTGCTGGCCCGCGCGCTGGAGAGCCTGATGGCCGACGTGGCGGCCAATCCGCAGCACGCGCTGCGCGCCCAGTTTGATGGGGCCTTGCAGCGCTTGATTGACCGCCTCAAGAGCGACCCCGAGTGGGCCCGCAAGGGCGAGGAAGTGCGCGCCTGGCTGCAGACCGATGCCACGGTGGGCGGCTATGTGCAGTCGATGTGGCTGGACCTGCGCTGCGCGCTGCAGCGCGACCTGGCCGATGCCGATTCAGCGCTCGCGCGGCAGGTGGGCCGGCTGGGGCTGTGGCTGGGGGAGTCGCTGGCGGGCGATGCCGCGTTGCGGCAGTCTTTCAATGACCGGCTGGAGCGCTGGGCGGAGGGGCTGGCGCCGGATGTGTCGGCGTTTATTGCTCGGCACATTGAGGACACGGTGCGGCGGTGGGATGTGCGGGAGATGACGGAGCTGATCGAGCTGAACATCGGCAAGGATCTGCAGTACATCCGGATCAATGGGACGGTGGTGGGTGGGTTGATTGGGCTGGTGTTGTTTGGGGTGTCGCATGTGGGGGAGATTTGGCGGGCGGTGGTGGGTAGCTGACCGTCCGTTCGGGCTGAGCCAGTCTCAGGCTTTGTTTGTTGTGGCTACGGAATGCCTGTGCTGAGGGCGGGAGCCGGGAGTCGCCCGGCGTGCGAGTAACTTTCTTTTGCTTCGCCAAAAGAAAGTCACCAAAGAAAAGGCGACCCTCAGTCTGCGACCCCTTCGCGGTGCGAAGGGGCAAACCTGCGCCGTGGCGGTTGCGGGGTGCGCCGTGGAACTCGCTTTGCGCTGCGCGCGCCGCTCGGACAGCCGCGGCGAGTCAGTTGACGAAGCACGCGCGCTCCGACGCGCGTGCCACCCCGCAACCGCCCCGGCGCAGGCGCAGCCAGAAGGGGTGGGGGGCCGAA